>Ga0256407_10003079_pt1 | contig 30406 bp, 25 predicted proteins | sample RumenRJG_04DNA_FD_193489 | JGI IMG/M metagenome (GOLD analysis project Ga0256407, IMG submission 193489) | Bovine rumen microbial communities from Lethbridge, Alberta, Canada - RJG_04 | ecosystem: Host-associated > Mammals > Digestive system > Stomach > Rumen | place: Canada: Alberta...
AACGCATCATTGCATTATTGAAGTTATGTGACTGAAGTATTGCAACGATCTGTTCATGAAGTGCGGTATTATCACGCATGAACTTAAGATCGAAGTTATTGATAATCTTAGTAGCTAACTTCTCACACAACATACGATCTGGTGCAAATGTGTCATATCCAATTGATGGTGAACGTAGTGTATATCCTGTTAATCCTGAATTCTTACGATCACCCGCTTGATCTGGACGTGTCATATCTGAATAATAATAGTATCCTACGATACAACGGTCAATGCGAATTGGAATGAGCTTAGTTGCTGGAAGTGGTTTGAGGTAGATACCTTTGATACGTTCGAACTGTGGAAGTACCGCTTCATCATTCTTAATAGCAGCTTCCTGCATAACATTCTCAAAGAAGTTATCAACATTTGGAATGAATCCTTCATGAATGATTTGACCCTTATCATCAACTGTCATATGTGCTTCATGACGATACTTCTCTTCGTATACCGCTTTAAGATCGTGGGCGGATTCTTCAAGTACTGGAAGTGCGATATCACCATTTACGAATGTAATATTTGATGATAACATTTCTAAAATAGTATCTATTTCTGCATCTGCTTCTTCTTGATACTTTTGTAACTTTTCCTTCTCTTCTTTAGAAGCACCTTCTGGAACTTCTACTTCCTGATGATAGTGTGGATAAAGTTCAATGATTTCTTGTTCAGTAAACAAACATCCGGTTCCTGAGCCGGGAGCTCTACCATTTGTTTCACGTTTATAAGTACCATCATTGATTGGTTTTGCTTTATCATTCCTCTTCTTTTCTTCAACCATTTCTGCAATAATTGTATCTTTTAATGATACTTCTATTGCTTGTTCATGATATCCGTAACCTTGAAGAATTGCCGATGTATTGAACATGTTACCGGCCGGGAATTTACCCGCTTTACGATTGTTCGGTTGATCCTCCGACATTCGGTATTTCCACAGATCTTGGAATACCTTTGCATACGGGATACAATACATTGCATCTTCACCATATTCAATTGCACCCGTAACAAGATGATTCTTAATAAGCTGATGTAACTCTAAACGTTCTTCAACTTCTGCAATCTTACCCATAATATTATTATGGACATGATCATCAAATTCCGTTTCACGTTCATCAAATGTAATAGTTCGTGCCAATCTACCTGTGACAACATCAGTTTCACAGATAAAGTCACGCATTACTTGGATGGCTGTGTATAATTCCGGAATCTGTGATATAACAGTATCGATATCCTGTTTTAATGCAATATCCGCAATGGTATTAACTGGTAAGAATGAAGCATCCTTTAATTCTGCCGGAATGTCACCTAATGCTTCAATATCTCGTTTACCGGATTCATCATTACCGAAATTGATAGAAGCAATCTTTTCAACGAATGACAGATCCGTTGACAGATTGTAATCATGGAGTATGTTCTGAATTGTATTCTGTAAGGTTTCCTTTTCGACAGGACCATCCTTACCAACGATATCAGATAGTAACCCCGAGATTACATCATCTCTTATATTGCTGCTGTCTGGCATTATTTCTCACTCCTTTATTTTAATAACTTGCATATGCAGCACGCTCACTTGTAAGCTGAACACGCTGATTAAATCCAAGATTGAGTAATTCATTCAAGTATTCATCATCTGCCATATTTGCAAATCTTAATACTGGAACCATTGTCATATCTTGATCATCACCTGTACGTGATAATGGATTCTTATATCCAGTTTGCATCAATACCATTGGTGTACCGGTAAACATACCTGCTGCACCAATGTAATTAACAATCGCATAGTTTGGATCTTTACCTTCAACGTTTGAATATCCTTCGCCATTCTCTTTCTTTAAGAATGAATTTGAGAATTCTGGTTTACCACCAATGGTTGGTCTACCTAATGAATCACATATGCCTGAATTGTAATTGAATTCAACCAATGATTTATTGACACATGGTAATTTATATTGATATCTGAATGTAACATCAATCTTCATATTCTCATTTGTCAATGGACCATTATTCTCATAAGATACTGGTGAAGATAATGATACTGGATATATTCCATAATACTTACACCAATAAAGAATACGAGAATCCGATTCATTTGTAACAAAATCAAACATCGATGCACAATATTCCAATGCACGATCATATGGATGTAATTGGTCTCTCAATCCGGATTTCGCAATGTTTACTACTTGACGATTTGTCGGGAAGAATGTGTTCTCATACTGATATCCATTATACGGTGGATAGAAATATCCACGTGCACGTTTATGAATATACATCATCCATCCTCTGATAAAATCAGAAACTTCCAAATCTTTTGTTTCTTTGAAAGAAATGGAAATGGTTGATCCTGTACGTGATTCAACATGTAAACCCGGAATTACCGTATATCCTTCGGCTGTTTTTGCCATTGTTTCTTTTTGAGTTAATGTTTCTTCATTAACAGAAACACCTAAAACTCGATTGGATAATAAATAATTCCAATTGTCTTGGAATGATATACCGGTACCACCGACTGAACTGATACCATGTGTGCCTGTGACATATGATGGAGATAACAAGTTTACAATATGAGGAGCTCTCATATATAATGATAAGAAATCTTCATCATGTTCTGCCTGTTCACATAACATCGGTTTACCATTATTTGAATACATCAAATAACATTCCGGTCTACTGAAGAATGTATGACGGAATCCTTTACGGAATTCTGCATCTGCAACTGGTAGATGTGTTCTATTATATGTTTGGAACATCATCTGTTTTGTCTTAATTGGTATTGAACTTGGACCAGTATAAGATACATCTAAACGTGTAAATGGATGTAACGGAGATAATGGAACTTGTCTCGGAATATGATTCTGATAGTATGTATCACCTTGAGATTGATCTCTATATTGACTCCATTTATGACGGTTTGCTGCATGAACAAAACGACGTTCTGCCGCTTCCAAATCGAATGCTAATACATCCTCTTTGTAAGTATCCGTACCTGGGAATGGATTAACTGGTGTTGTACTACCTGAGAATACTGGACGTTCATCACTACCATCTTGAGTATATGTCAATGAACGTTCTTCGGCACTCTCATCAAACATCTTGTCATAAGTATATTCATTTGCATATTTACCTGCATATGGATTTTTACTACCATATGCTGGTCTTGAGAATACCTTATTATTGTTTGATGCTGGTCTTTCTTTACCCTTTAATGATGGATCATTGTAATCACGAATAAAGTGATCTGCTTTATCAGTAACTAAATGCTGTCTATCATCTGCTTCTTTAGAAAAAGAAACATATTGGCTGTGAAAGTTATCAGAAACTTGTTTTGTTTCTCCCGGTGGTAATTGGAAATCACTACGGAAATGCAATTCCGGAGTTACCGGTTGCTGTGGATATGTGATATAACCTGGATGTGATTCATCTGCAAAATCCTTTGGATAACCTCCTGGAAATAACGGATGACCTTGGAATCCATATGCGGAAGTTTTGCCAAGTTCACTTCCGCTTGCATCCAGATTATTCTTTCCACTTTTATCATTAATTGCCATATTATGTCACCACCTTAAATGTTACCGGCAGTATTCAATAATGTAATTGTCTTTCTGATTTGTGGAGCGAGTAACTTATTAAGACCTACTGTGGTGATGCCAGTTTTATATGCAACACTGGTTACTAATATGAATAAGTATGGAATACATTCCAATGCAAAACATAATGAAACACCACATACACGAATGAAGTATTGCATGTACATTTGATCAATATCTTCATATCTTACCGGGTTTAAACGCTTAATGCAATTATTTAAGAATCCTAAGAATGAATTATCTGGTAATGCACGAACTTCTGCTTCGATTTGTTGTACTATTCTATCATCGATCTTATCTGAAATGATCTTCTTATAACCTGGAATAATAGTAAATTCAGGACCATCGATAATTCTGTAGAAGAATGATATAATGTATAACATCGTCTTTGTTAAGTTTTCACCCTTGATGTATACTTTTTGTTCCAAAGGAGCAACAGCCATCAAAGTATACAGATTACACAAATTTAACATCAATGAACGGTTGTTAATGAATGCATCTGGATCCATCTGCATTGCTTTTGCTAAATATGCAGCCTCCATAACAGCCATCAATGTAGTATATTCTGATGCATTACGAACATTATTCATGAATACATTTGCAAATATAAATGCAACCGAATCTGATCCTTTTGAGTTAATAATAAATGGTAAAGTTGATGGAATTTCAGAAGTTTCCTTATTAAAGATTATTACTATTTTCCCTTCTTCATAATCTCTAATTGCTTTCTTCACAATAGAATCACCATTTAACTTCATTAATGATAATAATTCTGCTATATCTTCTTTTCTGACGATTTTATCTTTAGCATGAGATATTTCATTAACTACACATTTAGAAATATCGGAAGTTTCATTAAACTTTTGATATATGGCAGTCTGTGAAAGCTTCGGTAAATCTGATTCTTGAATTACTTGAATCATATATTTCACACCTTTCTTTTATAATAAGAATAAAAATTTATACGTCGGCATAAATTTAATTAGCTGTGTTTAAGGAGGTAAAACAAAATGAAAGATATATACGTCACAATGTACAAAACATCCGGATTAAATGTCTCTTTAGGAGATGATATGATAACAGTACCAGTATCCGATATTGTATCTGTAACATTCATACATAACTATGATACTGCAACATATCCAGTCATCCGTTTTAGAATATATTCTGATCTTGATAAGATACAAACCATATGCGAACACCCTGATACTTTGAATGTATCATGTGTTTTACAGGGTGGAATCTATAAGATGAACAATGATGATGAAAAGAATCCGGTATTATTACAAGGAACTGATGCAGTTAATATTGCGGGTTCTGGATATATTGAGAATAAGAATATCGTATCCTCATCATATGATAAATATGAACAAGGAGAATCGAAAACTTCTAATCTTAATGATAATATCAAATCACCATTGGAGATATTCTGTTATCCAAAAGATACTATACATAATATGCGTAAACGTGTTTCATCTATACATAAAGAATCATCAATTGGTACTGTTGTAGATAACTTACTTCGTGAAGTAAATATCCACAATACTAAGATCGATCCAATAGTAAACCCATTGAAATATGATCAAGTACTGTTACCGAATATGTCGGCAATTCAAGCTATTTCATACCTGGATGCACATTATGGATTATATACAAAAGGTGGATTATTGTATGCTGATAATGAGACATTATACTTATCCAATACTTCTGTAAATAATGGCACAACACCTATACCATTATATGTAGAATCATATAAGAATACATCTGATATGACTGGAATGCAACGTGTTGGTGATATGTATCGTTTATCAACATTATCACCTAATGTATCCATTACAACAGATACTGATATTGAAACTACATTACATGGTCCACGTCTGGCGGCAATCAACCTTATGGATATGAATGACGTTGAAATCGTTGAATTGACCAATCTGTTTGAGGATATTGATAAGTCAACAACATACAATCTGGAAGTGCCAAACTTACTCCACAAAACAAAAAATAAATTCGTGGCATCTTCATATGTTGCACGTTTGGATGAACATATTACAAAGGTTGATGTATCTGGTTCTGGATTCGATATCACCTTATTCAAACCTACATCACGTTTCAATCTGTTATTTGCATCTACATTGCGTGGTGTAAAAATGAATAAACTGTATCGTCCAACATTTGTAAATCATGTATTATCCAATACTGATTCGGGTTTATTAGTCCCACAAACTACAATGCATTTATGTACTAATTAAAACTGAACAAAAAATACAAATTGTACGGGGCGTAATGCCCCGTACTCAATGTATTTTTGTTTATTTATGCTTGATAGATAATGTCAATTATTATCGCATGTTAGTGATGCCCTTGAAAACAGTATTGCTATAACCTGCACCAAAGTTTGCTGCTGGATCTGCATTGATGTTTTCTCTCTTAACGAATTCGCAAAGTTCCTTATCGATCTTGATGATCTCTGGAAGCTGTTCCTTCATGTTGATAACTGCCTGGATTGGACCGGCATCTAATCCGTTAGCCATGCCGAATACGATGATCTTATTGAGTTCTGGAATGGCATCCATTAATTTCTTCCAGCCTGTATCATCGAATTCTTCTGCGATTTCTCTGCCGCATGCTGTACAAACGAGTTTACCCTCATCATTTCTACCGAGTGAGAGTACAAGTTCGTTTCCTTCATAAGTATAGTGAACGCAACGCTTCTTCCATGTCTTAACTTCTGGAGTCTCGTTCTTTTCACCATAAACAGGCATTGTCTTTTCTGCCCATTTAATTTCTGTCATTGTTCTTGCGATTGGGTCAATAAGATTCTTGACCTGTGGGTTTACCTTCAGCATTACTATTTCCTCCTATTACTTTATTAAGCTTCAAGCTGCTTTGCAACCTGGAGCAGATTTACATAACTAGTTCCACAATCCTTAATATATATTAATCTTGTGGAGAGATCTGTTGGCTTGATGCTGCCATATACTGATACCAGGAACTGATAACATGTCGATGTGTCTAAGAAGTTGAGTTTACCGTAAACCCATCTCTTGAGTGACTCAATGAATGCAGTCTGGTTATTACCGAGCTTCTGGAAATCATCTTTCTTAAGCTCGAGTGCTGCTGTAATGATCTTGTTCTGACCATCATTATCGAGCATGTCGAATACCTTTGCTGTAATTGCAATTTCAGCATTCATATCAACGAGCATCTTGATTGAGTGTGCATTAGCTGTGCATACTGCTGCTGCAACACCGATTGCCGCTGCATCTGAAAGTGTTGGATATTCTGACTGTACCCAGTTAGCTGTTGATCCAAGTAATGTCTGAACTGCCTCTGTGATGTACTTAACATCTTCTGGCTTATGAACGTATTCAGTTACTTCCTTATCGATCATTACTGTCTTTTCAACAGTTTCACCAGTTTCCTTATCCTTTTCTGTGATAGTCTGTGGAATCTGGATTGTCTTCTTTTCAGTTTCATTAACGAATGCATCCATACAAAGTGCAAGATATGCACCTACTGCCGCACGTGAACCAGGAGTCTGAGCTGGTTGTGCAAGGAACTGCATTAACATTGAAACGAATTCTGGATCAAGAATATGATTCTTGTACGCGTAGTCGAGAGCTATTGCCTGCTGATTAGTCTGCATATCAGCTTCAAGAATGTACTGCATAAGGATCGGTGCTGCAGGTACAATGTGAGCATAGAAAGGACGCTTTGCATTTTCCTTGATATACAGCTTTTCCTCTGGTGATGTTGGTGTCGGCATATTCTGAGACTTGATATATGACTCGACACTATTGAGTGTTGCCTTCGCTGCTGATTCAATCCATGAACCTGCAGGGATCTGAATTGTCTGCGGTGTCATTTGTATTTCCTCCTATTAATTAATTTGATATCCTATTGTAGGATATATCGAATTAATTATATATTTACCTACAATAGGAATTATAATTACTTCCAACGGAAGCTCTTCTTAGTAGTACCGTTATCTTCCTTAGTATCCGCAATAGTAGCTCTCTTCTTATTCATGAATGATGGACGAGCTGACTTATTCATACCAGTACCTAAGCTTGATACCTGATTGAATTCAGAATCAATAATCTTAATGTCACCACGTGGAAGACCTGCAACAATTACAGTAGCTGTCATTTCACCATTATTATCATCATTTACGATGTTTGAATACTGGTCGTAAGGTGCTTTTGTAATTCTTGCATTAATGTCCTTGAATACTTCATGGAAGTCATCATCTGCATATGCTGACTTGATTGAGTAAGCTGTGATAAGTGTAGACTTCTCAGAATCTTCAGTTGTCCAAGCTGGCTGATAACCATTCAGTACCTTTCTTGTGATTGCCTTTCTGAGATCATCTACATTACTTCCTTCAGCAGATACTGCAATGAATCTTCCTGGAAGTGAGAGGATAACATCGAGATCTGAGTCATCGATACTATCTCTAACTGTTCTATCATATCTCTTACCAAGAATGATTTCGATAAGTCTTACGACATCATTATTGATTGGAGTATAGTTTGCTGTGTTCTTAGGATTGCGGAATAAAGCATATGTTTCAACACCTGCTTCACTGAGTTCAATCATAAGATCGTTTGTGTTAAGGTGATAAGCATCTGGATCATCCATGTTCGGGCATATGATAATCGGAATTACCTGAATGCCTCTGTTGATTAATGCTTCACATACTGGTACACATGCACCTGAACCTGTACCACCTGCTGCTGATGTTACAACGAGTACCGGAGCTTTTGAGTTTTCAGCTTCCTTATACATATCATCAAAAGCACCATTTTCTTCATGATACTTATACATTGCAGCACCACGCTGTCTGTTACGTCCTGATCCATTCTTTTCATCCGACACAATCGGAATTACATTGATTCTGTTGATAAGATCCATATCGACATTTCCTGTCTGAGAATCAATTGCATAGATCGAGATGTCCTTTTCTGGTAAGAGTGGTGAATCTGCTACTGCTTTACCTATCTGAGTTCCGCAGTTACCGAGAGTAATGAGTAAGTTCTTCATATTAAATTTCTCCTTTAATTAAAATTAACGGACTGATATAAATCAGCCCGCTTAAAATCCAGTTTACTTCTTATTATCGTTCTTTATATTCTGCTTAATCGGTGCAAGTGGTGTAAGCAGAATCTTATCATCTGCCATTACATCGATTTCAAAGTAATTATAGAAGTTCACAGTTGTATGTGATTCACGTGCGATTTCTACAGCAACTGTATAAGCTGCTGAAAGTAATGGTAATATTGCTTCAGATACAGTTACTGAAAGACCATATTCACTAATTATTTCTGATGTGATCGCAGTTTCAAGTGTTGTCAGATGCTCAGTGAGGTTTACTGTTCTCCATTCAGTATACTTCTGCTTCTGCTCTGCCATAATATCTGAACCAACTGTTGCATTATGTTCTGTCTTCTGGAATATACCTGTCTTTCTGTGGAAGAGCTGTGGTACGATATTTGTGGACTTATCTGACTCTGAAATGTCTGTAACATATTCAAGAAGTACACCTGCAACTTCGATTGAGAATTCATCTACTTCCTGTTTCTGTACGAATTTAAGAATATGCTTCCAAGCTACATCCACTGTAATCGGTACAAGGAGTCTTGGTGATGGGAGATATATTCCGAACTGGTCATGGAATAAATCTGATACAATGTCCGGGATTCTCTGTGAGAGAATTGGGTCATTCTGGAATACCTCAACGGCATTGTTTCTCTTCTTGATAAAGAGCTCTCTTTTTTCATCGATGGTCTGTGACATAAATAAACATTCCTTTCTGTAATAGAAATAATATATAAAACCCACTACATTTTGGGGGTCTTACAAAGAAACTATATATGTATTCAAAATAAAAATATTTCCAAATATACATCATTTCCCTGAATACCCAAAATAATATAAATATATAGGAGGAAAATAAATGAAAATATTATATATTGAATTGGAGAATTTCATTGCTATTGAAGCTGCAATGAAGACTCGATCTGTTAAGTTTGAATTTGGTCATATCAATAAACCAATCATTCAGATATATGGACCTAATCACTGTGGTAAAACAGTATTAGCTCACTTATTACATCCATTCTCAGATATCAATTTCAATGGTGATGAACGTAATGATTTGTCATTAATCATACCTGGTGAAACTGGTATTAAGAAAATTGGTTATGATGTAAATGGTGATTTATACCAGATTACTCATACTTATAAACCAACCAAAACATCTCATACTATTACTTCATCAATACTGAAAAATGGAGAAGAACTCAATCCTAGTGGTGGAGTAAGTATATTTAATCAGATTATCGATAAAGAATTAAGTATAAATAAGTACATTTTTCAATTCATTATTAATGGAACCCAGTTGACAAACATCGGTACTATGGGTGATACACAACGTAAAAATGCTTTGTATAAAGCAATGGGTATTGACATTTACAATGCAATTCATAAGATGGCAACGGATGATTATCGTTACACATCTAAGATTATGACTGCATTAAATAACTCACGTGAATTCATTGTATCGACATACGGCACTTATGAAGCTATGTGTGCTAAACTGGAAATGAAACAAACACAGTATCAGTCTTTATCAAATGATTCTAAAACATATAAATCAAGAATGGATGAATTATCTGGTAAGATCAAAACATTGAAATCTCAGAATATCAATGAAGAATTAGTTACATTGACAAATCAGATCCAATTATATGAAGATGTTATAACCAAACTTGGTAATGTATCACCATCATTCGGTGATGAATTGGTTAATGTACAGATTGAATTATCTGAAAAGATCAATGATACTAAATCACGTAGATCGGGATATATCAAAGATCGAGATATCTTATTTACTAAACGAGATGATATTCAGAATACAATCCGTTTGAATCAGAAAGCATTTAATGATTATGAAGAATTAAAGAATATGAGAGAAGATATCTCAAATCAGATAAAGTCAATGAAGATATACTCTATTGAGACTGCTCCATCATATTTATCCAATATGCTTAATCTTGCATCAGTAATCAATTCCACATGTAAAGAAATCATGACATCATTGAATGATAAATTGTTATCAACTTTATGTGATATGCTGATAAATGGTATTGATATTAACGGATTCTTATTACGTGAAGGAGCTACATTAAAAGATTCAGAATCTGAGAAAGCCGCTGTACACAGATTACACAATATACTGAATGGAGTTCCGGGTGATATTGTAGAATGTGATATTACGAATTGTTTATATAAGAAATCATATGATATGATGAAATCATTCTTTAGCTCATACCAGAGTAATGATGCATCATCTATGACAGCTTATGATATTGAGCAATTGGAAATGGCTTATAAGGGTATATTAAGTATAAAGCGTGTTATCATGACACAGATTGCTGAAGAATGTAGAGACTTATTTACGATGGAATCTATTGCAAATAATATGAAACATCGTTTACCTGGAATTGATGTTAATATCATTAATGAACTTATTGAACAAGCAACATCTGAGGAAACTCGTATAAGATTAATAAAACAATTATCTGATCTTGATAAGACTATTAATAGTATGAGTAGTATGATGATTGCAAATGGTTCACAGAATGAACAAGATGTGGTAGAATCTATCAATAAAGAGATTGAGAATATCAATGGTATGATATCCGATTGTGATAAAGAGATTCAGTTCTATGAACAAGAAACTGAAAAGAATAAAGAATCCAGAATGCTGTATTCATCCATAAGAAATATCAATATTGGTGATGTTCGTGTTAGATTCTCGAAGTTATCTAAATTATCCATTGAATTGAATCAATGTGAAAATGAGTATAATGATATCTCAAATACATATTATCAGATCACTTCAGAATTACAAATACTTGAAAAGGATCTTAAGACAATTCAAGAAGCATATAACCAGTATAACTCGAATGTTGCTGAGATAGATGCTTGTACTGATAAGAATAAAAAGTATAAGATCATTGCAGAAGCAACTTCATCCACAAAGGGTAAACCAGTTCTCTCAATACGTGAAAAGGTTAATAATGCATTATCATTAACGAATAGATTGTTAGATGTAATGTATGATGGTGATATGGAAATGTTGAAACCTGTCATAGATGAAACAAACTTCCAGTTACCATTTAGAAGTGGAACAAACAAATTGAGTGATATCCGTTATGGTTCACAGTCAGAAAACACATTACTCTCATTAGCATTTAATTTATCAATAGCAACGGGATTGACACACTATAATATTCCGATTATAGATGAATTAGATGCATTCTTAGATGCTGAAGTATCAGATAGTTTCGTAATGATGTTGATTGATATCATGTCAACATTGCGTATGGAACAATTATTCGATATATCACATAAGTTACAACCTGGACAGTACGATCAGTACGTTCATATATTCGACATCACAAAAGAAGTTAAATAAAGGGAGGGGCGTAAAGCCCCTCTCTATTATTCATTTATTTTTCTTTTGTTTCCGTAATAATTATCCGGATTGATATTTGATTTATGGAGTATCGCACGATATGTTGATGCTGTTTTATGAACGATATTTGCAATTACTATAGTATCATTCGTTAAACCAGTAAATGGTGTACGTGTAATCTTAACACCATCATCATACCATACTTCGATACCCTTTGCAAGTAACGTAGCATAAGGCATTTTTAAACGGATTATTGCTTCATCACGTAAGAATCCGACATTATTGTCATCTACATGATGTGTATGAATTAAGTTACGTGAAGCATCGAACATTGCTAAAGAGTCAACTGGTCGATATGTCAATGTTTTATGATTGAATTCATCATATAATCTGAATGTGTTTGGATTACCACCATTATCCAGAATATTATCTATCATAATGATAAATTCGTCCTTGGTGAATTCAACCATGTATGATTTAAAGTATGAGATTACTTCCTTAAGAATTGAGATATAACGTTCTTGACCTAAAGCGCGGAATTCGAGAGCTCCTAAGTTAGATGATGTATAAGTATCCAATCCTTTAATCAATGATCTTAAGAATAATATCAATGTATCCTTATTACCATCATTGATTAATGATGTAACATACTTTGCCAACAGTGGATTCTTTTCATGTAATAATCCCATGAATGTTGACATACCTTCTTCAGAAGAAATCAAATCGAGTTCAACCTTAGTTTCGATGATTTGTCTATAGTATTGACGGATATTCAATGGTAATGTTGAATGTTCCAAACTATATGATTCAAATTCATTCATCGCATTATCAAATGCATTGACAAATTCTGGATCATTAAAATAGTATCCTCCTTCAGGTTGATTTAATGTCTTTGAAACGAATATCGATTTAACATCTTGATTCATTACATCGTATAACCATATTGGATATGAGTTACCTTTGTATGCTACATGGATATCTGCATCGGATGAAGTATCAGTTAACTGTCTTTCATCAAAGAATGAACATAATCCTTCATAATCGAATATTGAGATATTATATTCGCGACAAATTGTATCCGCAACAGATGATGCTGTACCCCATTCGCGAACTGGATCTACTAAGAAGAGTGCATTATAAGCATCTGCAACTTGACGATATTCCGCAATACATGTGGATTTCAGTAACTTATCCTTCAGATAATCATATATCAATTTGATATCAACCATTAATGTTTCACCAACATTTTTGGTTTTATTTTCTAATACAGAATCTACCATTGGTTTGAATCTCGAAGGTTCAAGATATGTTTGATTCTCAATTGTTGAATACCAATCTGGGTCGGTCATCTTTTTAACATCGAAATTGAATGATGCTATCTTGAATGTATTTCCATCGATTAATGGTTTTGGTGTTAAATCTTCATATAAACCATCGAACAGTTTATCGATATTAGAATAGTACATATCACCACGGAATCCCATTTGGTGATTCATTATGATTACTAAACATAATACAGCATCGAATACACTCAAATCAGTTGATCCATTAACATTGAAATTGATAGACATACGTTGTGAATCTGTTTGAAGTTTCTGATCCAGTAATCCACGTAATAAGATTACTGACTGCCACCATATATCAGCATATGATAAATGAGTTGATAACTGAATATATTTTGAATTTGATAAAGTATAATTCATATCACGTAAAGCATCATTAACTTCTTGAGATTCCCACCATCTTGGATCTCCCGAAGATACTTGTCTTTCATCAGAGTCATCTTCTACTGGAGGGAATCTACGTTCTAACAATTCATTTGTTTCCATCTTGAATCGGAAATAAGAATTTGCATCTGCTGTAGTGCCTATGCGACGGAATACGATGTTCTGACGTGGAACTGATTTACCATCCACCATGATATACATCGGATCACCGGTTTCTGCGAAGATTTGTTGTTTAACCATTATCAATGAATATATGTCGGTATACTCATATCCGATTAAGTCTTTAACACGATATACTGATCTTGTACCTTTATCCATTAATAATAATCTGAACTTCTTAAGGAAGTCAATCATTGATGATCCTTCCATAATTACAGATGGCAATCCATATAAATTAAACAGATTATCTGCAGTGATCTGATTCATGTGAATTAATGATGCAGACTCTTTCATGAATTCATTCATACAGTTACCTATCGTAAGATAAATTGTTAAGAAACGTATGAACTCATCATAGTTTGCATAGATCTGTTCAAAGTCACCTCGTAATGTATGGAATACATAATTATGTACTTCACCATACACCTGAGTGAACTTATGTATGATATCTGAAGTAACATTAACAACACCAAATGATGGATGATATGTGGATAATTTAGTTGTATTGATATTCATAATATGTCCATCTTTTGTTGGACGTGAAACTGTTAATGGAATACTATTACTTCCGATATGTCTTAAATAATCCAAACGAGGATATTGATCCAATGCTTGTTGATAGAATTCCGAGTTGATGTATATCTCTTGGAATTCCGGAGATAATTCATATACCGGTGTTCCTGGAGATAATTCTGGATAACTTGAATATCTGAGATAAAACTCATCCGGTATTCTGATGACTGGGTCGTTCTGTCCATCCCTACCTTCGAGATATGGTAATCCCATAAGGTTCAGATAATACCTATTATGTTCCTTATAGTTTTCGATAACTGCATCATGATGAGGTTTCATCAATTCTCGTTGAATATCGATTGATATTGTATGAGGATGCTGTAACATGAATTGGATTTGTTCTGGTGTTTTATTATGCTGAAGCAATACTGTGACTACTTCATCTTGAGAATAAGTATATGAAGAAAAAATGTCAGTGTTGTTTACCGCAGCAAGATATGCATTTGCTGCTTTTGACATTTCTAACGTTTCATACTTTTCCGCCTCTACCTTGTTCTTGAATGTTGTATTAGAAACAATCATTTGTAACTTGAACAAGTATTCCGAGATCGGGCTTTTTGTTGAATCCATCAATTATCATTCCTTTCATAAAAAAATTAAAAGGGGGTATAAAACCCCCTTTAATTAACGATTGAAATAGAAATTATTTCGATTACTTAATGTTCTAATATTCGACATTCTCTGATGAGCTGCTGAAGGACGTTCATCCATAGCACGTCGAAGTATTAATTCTTTAACATCCGCGACGCTATAAGTGCCTGCTGGTAATGTATCGTCTGGCCATAACGAATTATACAGATCAATGATATCTTCTAGACGCGTATATGCATCCATTATCGCTTCCATATTATTTTTATTCGATTCTACATTTGCCATGCTTAATGCTGACATGAATGATGAGATACGAATCTTTCTACGAATATCCGTGATAACTTGTTCTGCTTTTTGTTTATTACCAACATATGTAACTCTACCCTGAACATATGGTCTATACTGTGGATCTATAAATGTTACATCCTGACCAAATGCATCGGATAATATATTACATACTATTCCCGCACCATATCGAACAGTCGCTTCATCCATAAAGATCATTATGAATAATTTGTCTTTGCGTATATTAGATATGACTTTAGAATACAATCCTTGCATAAATGCTTCATCTGTAATTCTTGCATAATAACGATCACGAGGATCTTTACTTTTTGCAATTTTATCGATATCAACGGAGAATGAAGTTAACAATGATTGCATATTCAGATTAATAGTTTCATCAGTATATGCTAAACAATATGGAGATGCTTGTTCAACACCTTCAACCGTTCTCTTTTCATTTGCATCAGCATGAATATAATGCCCTTCAGCATCCGTATCAAACTGATCGAAATCACTGACATTTACTTTCGATATTTTATCCGCAATGAAATACTGAGCATCTAATAACTGATCTCTTGTCATTATCTGAGTTAGTATATTGAGATAACATCTTAATGAAGTTACGATCAATTCTTTTCCTCCTCATCATAATTATGATGAAGAGTCCAATCCGCCATCCAGAAGTTCCATATTGCTGAAATATAGTGTGGCTCATCCGTTCTGCCACATAAGTATTGCATCAAATGACGTGTGCCAGAATCTACGAATGACCATAATGGTATACCCTTTTCGCAATTATGTTCACCGTATTTCTCTGCACCCTTCTGGAAATGTATTGCTAAATCTAATAACATTTCTGGGTATGCTTCGTCAAACTTTTTCTGATAATGTCTTACCGTGATTAATATAATCAATAATAAGAATCTTTCACCATCGATTCGTGAAAGAGCCGTAAACAATCTCTGATTATCTACATTTTCGAATTTATTAAGATCAACTGGTAATTGCATTAAACGTTCATTTACATCCCACGGAATGAGATCAAATCTACCTTTATCTTTCTTAAAGCGGATTGCACCACCTTCAAATGTGGCAGGCTCTCCATCTACTTTTATATCGTATGCTGTTGACATGTACATTCCTCCAATAATTATTATGCAAACGCATTATTTTGGAGTTTGTCAACTAATTTTTATTAATCCGGAATATCTGATGAAATCATTTCCTGATACTTAGTAGCATTATCAACTAACATCGCAAAGTCATCATCTTCCATTGATGCTGCTGTACATACTGCATCTGCAAATGCATTATCTTGCATTCTTGAATTGAGACCATCCAGATCAATACAGAACATGTAGAACCAATACATCGGATTCATGCATGGTGGTTTATTCTGTTTAAAGTTTCTCATTGCCATTTCATAGAATGGTCGTGGAAGATTCCAGATGAACTGTGTAACTAGATCTCTGGATAATGGAGTTTCTGTGAATACATTCTTCTCCAACATAATGAGTATATCTAAAAGATCATTAGCTTCTTTCTCATTAAGGATTGTTGAAGGATCAACATTCTCTGGAACATTAATCTTTTCCTTAATCTCACGAAGTAATGATAACATTTCTTCTTCATCATCTTTATGAGTATTCTCAACTGGCTTTTCAACCGGTTTCTCAATAACCGGTTGCTGATATGTTGATGGGTCTTTCTTTTCTGCAGCTTGTCTGAGTTCATTGACAAACTCAAATGCTATTAACATATCAAAGTATTTCATAACTTATCATCCTCTCTGATCAATTTTATACCAATATCCCCCACCAGATAACTGAGATCTTGCCAAATCTATAGCAGCTTCTTCATCAGATACCACATCTGGGTTATTCGCTATTTTACTATTCAGATATCTTTCATCGATCTCAAATTCCTGAATAGGTTGAGTCATCTCAAAACCTTCAACATCTGAAAATAATTTAAGTCTCGTTTCTTTAGGAATACGAACTCGAAGTTCTCTATCCTCAAATTTCTTTCCACAATCGATACAATAATACTCGGTGAAATCTTCATTCATCCTCATATTCTTACATCCACATGTACACTTAAACAAGTCCATGTTCGCTGGAAAGATATACGCATAATCTATACAAACTGGTTCTCCAGTTGGTAACAGTCCCCAGTTAGCATAGTTAATTTTACAAATCCCGACATCGCCTAACAGAAAGCCTTCTTGATTCCATCTATTTAATATTTGATATACTTGCTTTCTATATGCATAGAACTCATTATATGACTGGAAAGCACCTGCATACTGTGACATTAGAAAGTGTCCACCTTTTGATATTTCATAAGACTGTGCAATGCCTTTACCTAATGGATATGACATAACCCATTCTTGTTTATTATCTGCAATACCTTCATTATCTAATGCCATTTTCATAGCATATCCATCATACTTTACAATGAATCTATTAGTACCAGTTCCTAATTCGATATAAGGTACTTCATATTGTTTCAATAATTCTAATGCACGTTTACGTTTGTTACTTGCAGTCATACCTTTCTGCAATGGTAACTCACCTATACCTATTTTAAAATCCAATGGAAGTTCCGATAATCGAGATTTAAAATTTCTCTTAATCATATTAAATCTCCTAATTAATAATGGTACAGATCGGGGAGTTTTCACTCCCCAATCCATATCATTAGTTTATGTTTTTATTAAAGCGAGAAGTTTGCCTTTACATTAGCTAACCAATCATCATTTGGCTGTGCAAACTGTGGCTGTACAGCATTCTGATTTATGTTAGCTGGATTGTATACGTTACCGTATGGATAAGGTGATCTCTGAGCTTCCTGCGCTTTCCAATCGATTGGTGGTGGGAGTAACTTTCTTTCCTGTGTATAGGAATTATCCCATGCAGGAGTCTTACTTGTCTTATCCCATACAGAACTCTGTCCTGTATATAAGCAGTCGAATGTCGGAGCTGGTGATGAACCGAACTGATTCTGCTGCTGGAATGCCTGTGGACTGAGCAGAGATGGCTGACCTGTTGGTGGAAGTGGTGGAGCTATCTGCTGTGGCTGTGGAGCTGGCTGCTGTGGAGCACCATAAGGATACTGTGTTGGAGCCTGCTGATATGCTGGTGCATATGGAGACTGTGCAAATCCATATCCTGTTGGCTGCTGATACTGCTGATAAGCACCATTGTTATACTGGTTTGCAAATTCCTGACCAAGCTGTCTTCTTGATCCTGTTGGAATTGTTGCTGATGCGGTGAATGGTGAGTTTACCCCACCATTATAATACATCTGCTGCTGTGGCTGATCATATGGCTGGAATGTGAATGCTGACCATCCATATGATTCGCTCGGGTAATCCGGATTATACATGATTATTTCCTCCTTTTATTTACATTTGAAAACACCCTGAACACAAGATGTGATCGTCTGGATGTTCGCAAATAAGTCTAATCTCGGCAGAGTCCATCGACTTCTGATTGCTAAGTATTCATCATTGATTCTAACTGTACCACCAATCTTATATGGTGAATTATCAGATTCAATGTGATATGCCTTATACGTTTTAGGTATAATGATCTGATTCATCGATCTCTCTGTATCAATTAGTGGACAACGACCTGATATTATTATATCGATCACGTCCTGATACACTATGCCGTGTTCTCTTTCCAGCCTACTTAATACATTACCGAGATTATTAAGCTGCTGCATTAACTGAGATTTCGGTACTGGCATTGTCATTACCCAGAATCCATCCTTGAGAATACCATAATTGGTTTCTCTCATGAGACAACCCTGTCCACTCAGTATATTAGGTATCTGAGAATCGAGATATCTCAATCTTTCGAATGGAGATGGAGCTTCATATGCCCTGAAATCTCTTACTAAGACCTTAACACCAATGAACGGTTCCTGTGCAAATGCATACCACGGATATGCCTGCTTGACAATATCCGAATATGGAACTGTGTCAAATGGTCCAAGGATCTTACTTTGGAGCTGTTCCAAAGTTGGAGCAACACCATAAGTATTGAATGTGTTGTTTCCAAAATTATACATTCCTTTTTCCTCCTTTTTACTTAGTGATGACATAACACTCTGTTCCTGTCATCACTATAAATATATACATGTCTATGGATTAAATATTTTCCGCAATATAGTTAGTATGCTGCTTTCCATCATATATCCAATCACATATTGGAACATTTTCCATGATATCATCTCTGAGAGCGAAGGAAGTAGGAGCAACGAATGGTTGTCTGAATCCGATGATATTGGAGTTTTCACCCTCTTTATCACGCTGCTTAACTGCTTTAACTACAAGCATTTTTGTATCACCGTGATTCTCAATATTCATAACTGCCATGAAATCCGCAACTTCAACTACTTCCCATGCTGAGCCAATGTCAGCTCTACTAAGAGCAGAATCCGTCTTATTATATCCACCTGCTCGTGCAATTTCATCAACTTTTGCCGCAGCTTGTCTATTCATCTGATGACCTGTTACAATCGGGATATTGAATTTACCCGCAATAAGTTTTAACTCATTCATGATCGCATGTAACTCAGTCTTTTCTGAATTCATTACAGCTGCATCATCACGTCCTGCTCTAATACGTTTGATATAGTCAAGATATACTGCAACTACTTCTGTTGTATCAGTATTTAATCCTTGAATGATCATTGACAAATCTCTTGTAGATTTCTCTCTATAACCATAATACAGAATAACTGATCTCATACCATTTACAGTTAATTCGCGTTCGATCATATCCGAGATTTCATCAACCGTATACATCATCATATCTAAGTTCGGGAATAATAATGACCACAATCTACGGATTGTCTGTGTCATTGTATTCTCCATTGATATATACATTGATATTGGAGTTTTGCCGTTGGTGATATTCTTTAAATGTGCATTATATCGGAGAGTATCAACATGACCCTTTAACAGAATACCTGACTTATAACAGCCAGGCAATGCTGCATATACATAAACATATCCCCCTAAATATCCCGGGGATAATATCAAGTTTAATCCTCTTACACCTGTTAAGATTACTTTATCTGAAGAACGAGCATCCAATGTTTCTGCAATAATATGTTTCATCGATACTTTATCCGAAGTATCAAATGAATGTGATGCTTCTGTAATGTTCGCATAATTATACGCTTCAACAATACTATTCGCAACATTATACAATTGCTTCATTGTAGCTCGATTTGGTGTATCATCTGCGTCGATCATATCCAATGTTGATAAGAATGATTCTTTCTTCTGTAAGATTCTACTCCATTTGATATAATCTGCGAAGAGTAAACATAATTCTGTTACTTCTGCAGATGTTGTCACCTCTGGTGATTTGATGAGTTCATCTATTGTTTTGATGATGTCCTCATCTTCACCTTCTTCAGTCATTATTTCTTTAACTAACTCTATTTTCAGAATGTTTCGTTCATAATATGATATTACCCTATGTGCCACTGTGGCATATATACAACTATTAGACGGATACATTGATAAAACCTGTGAAAACAATGTCATGTTTCTTGCAGATTTGAAGTCCACGTTATCTGAAACAACGATGGATGCTATCGCTCTGTAAAGCTTAGTCTTTAATTGTTTCATATTGTACTTTTCCCCCTTCAAAAGATTCGTACAATTTGGTTATACTGTTTTGGAAAATTACCCCGGGCTTACACCCGGGATATTTCCAAATCAATGTATCTAGATTTTAGTCTTCCATTAATGGAACATTGTTAGTCTGTCTGAGTATCATAGCATCAAATATGAATGCCTTTGATGTAATAAGATACTTAACAATTGAGATTGCTGCAACTAACACTTCTATGTCATACTGTGATGAAGTACAGAAATTCTTCATTTCAACAAATTCATCAGTAATGATATTGAATGATTCATACTTTGATTCATAGAATTCATCACAGATAGTTTCGAATGTTAACGCATTCTCATTAAGATACTTCGACTTCCAGATATCTTCAAACAATCCTTTGATTGAATACAGAATTGCTTCACATATCTTACTGCCGATTGTATCTTCTTCATATGATTTTCCAATAGATGTCATTAACTCATATGCATAACGAAGCATATTCGGTACAACACCATTGTTTGCCGCGGAATTAATAATTGATGTGCAGTCATCAATCTTATCGATTATAAGTTTTGCTTCAAGTGATGAAGTAACCTTGACTGTGAGTAATGTATCCTGAGCATCCATCTTTAATGCATGAATACGTTCGATATAATCATTACGTTTTGCGATGGACTTTGAAAGATCACGATTCATATCATATTCAAGATTCTTGATATATTCAGTTGGTGGTTCAACATTATCAAAGCATAAACAGTTTCCACCATACATCTGTACGTCATATTCTGGGATTGTTGTATAATCCACATTCACATGAGTTGATAATGACCATGGCTTGCGCTGTAATACTGCCGCAAGATCCTGTACTTCATTCTGAACAAAGCATCCTCTGATTCTACCAATTAAGAAACGAACTGGGAGTTTAACGAGTTCTCTCTGTTTAAGATAACGAAGATATTCATTATCCATAAACTGACGTGAGAAATCAGTTGCTAATACGATAACATCTGTTTCCTTATCATGATTCTCGGTTAATAATGCCCAATCATTCTGTGTGAATGTATGATCGAATAATACAACCTTTTTCTTTGATGGAATTGCCAATGCCTGTGAATAAGCTGTGTTCATTTCAACACGTACACGATACTTACCTGGAAGCTGCTCTGGTACATATTCTACAGAACCTGAATCTGATACCGCTGGTTCTGCAATGATATTACGCTTTGAAACAAGCTTACCTTCTTCATCGAATTTAGGATCGAATGCTTCTGTAATTGTTGATGTCAACTGTTCATCATAGTTTGAAGCTAATCTGATGATATTCTTAAAATGTTCCTCTGTTAATGGAACTGGATGATTGTAATTATCAGGTAGCGTAATCTGCTGTAATAATACTTCAATATCATCCAAGATCTGTAATACCTGACGCTTGTCATCCGGTGTGGATAAGATCGCTTCAATATTACGGAAGAGCTTATCTGCGATGAGGATACAAGATGTTGTACCATCTCCGACATTACGATTTACTCTTTCAATGATCTTCTTGATAGTAAGATATACCATCTTCTTATAATTATGAGAAAATCCCAAGGACTGGAATACATTGTATCCGTCCTTGGTTGTGATTGTCTCATTACTTTCTGAAATGATGATTGATGAACCATATGGTCCATATGTTGCTCTCAATGTTTCCGCGATTGTTGAGAAAGTATCTGCTACTAATTCTTTAAAATCTTTTTCCGGAATTACATTGACTTGTTTTGCATTAGAATATGCATTATAATCAGTCATAGTAATTACTCCTTTTTGTTTTTCTCTTCTTCATTATTGATGTGACGAATTTCTATCTTCATCTGTTTGCGTTCCTTACGTGGAACGTGACGCTTTTTAATAATGTCGACATCTGTTACGATATCGATTGACTCCGCCCTTATTGCCGAACGTATTGATGAAATGTTACGTAATAATTCAGCATGCTTCATGGTAATGTTAGTTAACGTTTTCTGACGTTTCAACAGCATCCGTTGTTTCGCCGATTCTGCCGCATTTTGAGCATCCTCACTATCTGGATCAATACCCGTGAGAGCCCCTAATTTCACCGGAGTCATTGTATTGATTTGAAGTGTATCACGCTGAACTTCTACTTTCATTCTTAACAGTTCGGAGAATATCTTTACATTGTTATGGTATGATGAAAATGATACTGTTGTTGATAATAATGATAATGCATTTTCTTCATATCGGATTAATAAATCATTCAGATCTAAAATTCCTGATAATATCATCAACTCAACATTTTCTTCATTTGCATTGAATTGCTCTGGAGAAGATAGATCATTCAATAATGCAAATGACATTTTATCAATACCCAATACAATACTTTTATATTCTTTTAATGCTTGACGATACTTAAGTCGTTCAAATAATAGAATCACCCATTCATCCCTCCAAAATTGTCAAATGCTCCGTTACACTCATAAGTGTATACATCTCTTGTTTTGACAACTTGTGATACTCGCTTTGGATGAATATTAACTTATCAAAACGATGATGTGCCGCCTGTTCGATTGTTAATAAATTACCTGGGAGAACATTCTTAAATCTATCATCTCTATCGAATGGATTATCTAAAACACCCTCAAGATCAATTGGTGCGCGGAATGTTTTCTTAAAATGATTCATTCTGCATGAGCATGATGGATTCGATGTTAATGTTGGCATACGTCTGCCTGAGCCACCAATTACAATTTCCATTAATGAATATGGACCCATCGTAATATACTCTTTATTGATTTCATCTTTAGATAATGGATCTAAATCACATGTGATGTAATTCTTATCAGTAACGATAACTGAATATCCTTTACGTAAACCCATCTTCTTAAACTTATCAACCATAAGATCATAATACGGTTTGTCATTTGTAACATAGTAATGACCCTGGAATTTCTGTGTTGTTTGTGGTGCACTAATATGCATTACATCCAACATCTTACTCGACATCTTCTTGATGTAATCTGTTTCAACACCATAAATGTCTCTTGCCATTGCAGTTAATGGATCGCATTCACATGATGAATGTACCACAGTCGGTATATCAATGATTGCTTTTCCATATACTGTAAATGGATCCGCCAGCATAATTAATTTACTTGAAACTCGACGTTTTAATTCGGATATAAATTCCGGTGGAATTAAATGTGCATCACACACTATTACTAATTTGAATCTGTTTATGAATTGAATATTCATTGAATACTTATATTCATTGATTGGATTTCCTTTATTCAGTATCTTGAACTCGAATGGGTTCTCGAAATACTCTTTATTGAATAAGGATTCTTTTGGAGTCTTTGTTAATAAATCTCCGTAATAATAGTGATTATTTGAAGGGGATGGTTCGGACATTCCGATGTAATCCTGACATCCTTCGATTAAAAGAATATCTGGAAAATCAAAATATCCTAATGATAAATCAAATATATGTTTGAACAGCTGAGATCCTACCATCTGTCCTAATGTGATTGTATCATTCGTATCTTCTGTAAAATATGATTCTATGCTTTGTAAAGCAACATGTAAATCGATAACCATCTCATTTACCTCCAAAAATTAATAAAGAAAATAAAGATGCCCGGATTGCTCCGGGCACCAATATTTCTTGATGCTATGGTGAAATTATCTGATCGATCTGAATATTGCATCGACAGTAACGCCATCATTAGATGAACGTGAGCCGTCTCTTACGATTGCAATATCCCATGTGATCGCGCTGCCTCTTTCACCGCTTACTGCTGTAATTGCGAACTTACCTTCGATTTCGCCGGTTGTCGGATTTGAGTAGTAATGTCTAAGAAGCTTTTCAGTATCGAGTGCGATTGCATATTCATTATAAGTTTCTGACTTTCTGAATTCTGCAAACTGACGGATGTGTGAGAGTGTTGATCCCATGATACCGATTGCTGTAAGCTTATCCATTGCAACTCTGTCTGCCAGTACACGTGTCCAATCAGTTGGGAACATGAATGGCTTGATTGCCTTAACAACATCTGCCTTGAACTGGATTGCTGAAGAGTTCTTTGCAAGGAACTTCTCAACGTAGTTTCCTGATGATGGCTGAGATGCGATATATTCATCGGCGATTGTAACATTCATTACAACATAGCATCCGTTGTTCGGACCATGAGTTGTGATGAAATCTACCTTGATCGGAAAACCGAGAACTTCAGCTTCGAGATATCTTGCGAGCTGATCAGCTGAGATTCTATCAGTATCCACCTGTGTCATTTTCGAGTTGCCTCGAATTTCATATGTTTGTGCCATGATTATTTCCTCCTATTAATTTGATATCGAGTAGTATATGCTTAATACATTTATTATTTTACATTTACTATCATCCAATTCGGCATATGGTTTCTCATATAATCCCTGTGAAATCTTATTTATTAGACCATTCGGGATTTCGCCATCTGGATACTTAGCAGATACCTTCTCGATTATTGCACCTGTTGATGAGAATACTCTCTGAATGTAAGATAATTCTACGTTATCATTGAGAGTATTCTTTATATTTTCGATGAACTTATCGAGCTTTGGATCATCGATTGTTTCAGTCTTATCAACTGAAAGCTTGTTCTTAACAACGGCTGTGTTGTTGCAGAAATCTTTGAAAGGAAGCATATTAATATCCTCCTCTATAAGCTGCAGGATCCTTACCATACATCGGATCTGAGAATCCTGGATAACCCGCATCTACCTGATTGTTCGAGCATCCATAACCATTGTTATTTGCCGGATAACCATAATTGTATGGCTGCTGATACTGATACTGTGGTGGTGGTGCCTGCTGATACTGCGGACACTGTGGATTCTGCCAAGAATTCGGATTTGGAATGTTTCCATACGGATTCTGTGGTGGCTGCTGCATGATGTCTCGTCTCGATCCACCCATCATCTGCTGAGTCTGCTGATAAGTATTGGCAAACTGATTTACCGCTTCATTACCAGATCTCATTGCATCTGAGAAGATCGCACCGACATCAACTCCTGTTGTTGCTGGCATGATTGATTCCTCCTATTTACTTACTTTCTTATTCAATACAATGTATTCAATTGTTATACATCCTATTGAATTTATTACCTATAGCCATAACCATAACCGTATCCATACGATGGTGGTGGCTGTGGTGGTCGACGACCGATCTCACGAATGAGTTCATCGCCTCTGCTGAATGTTACTTCTCGTGAATTCGTGTACATCGAATTACGATACATAGTATTGTAGTTTGCCGGACACTGAGCTGCTGCATCCATATTAAAACATGGCTGCATTAACTGCGGTGGTGGCGGTGGCTGAACGAAGACTGGATATGGAGATCCTGGCTGTATCGTTGGGATGAATCCCCTACAATACATTTCATCTTCATAACGTCTTCTGCTTTCTCTGAGGAACTGATCATCTCTCATCTTATTCATTACAGCTGAGCTAACTGCTGCAGTTGTCACGAATGCGGAGATAATCTGTCCTGCTGCTTCGAGTGGTGTCATCTTATTTTCCTCCTCTTTTTATTGTATTAATACACTCTTTGGTGTATTCTGAGAAATGATATACATATTTAATTAATAAAATTAATCATTTTCTATCATTCCTACAATAAAAGAATATATGTATAGAAAATAAAAATTATTTTAAAAGAAGCTGATATGACTCCTTAACATATGATTGGAATTTAGGAGTTATATCTTTAGAATGTTTATAGAACTTAATATGCATAATGAAACCATTTAATGTTACATTACATATTGCAGTATTCTCCAATATACCAGATTCAAACAAATCACGTAATTTATCAGTATGAATTTCAATGATACCAAATACAAATGGTTTGTTTTCATCTACTGAGAATATCTGATTGAATGGTTTTGATGATGACATTATCATGATCTTACCAATCTTTGTATCCTGTAAATGTTTAAACTTCTCTTCCAACATCAATTGTGGTTCAACTGTATTGAATGGTTTGAAGTTTAAAGTATCTTTAAATAAAGGATGATGAGTAGCTGTTGATAATGTGGTTTCATTTGCTAAACTTGCAGCTAATGAAATTTGTAAATTATGTTCTATCTCTTTTATCGATGTAATCGCAGTATGATAATTCTTTGGTAATGATGATTTAAGAAATGCAATAGCTTCAGATAATGTAAAGTGAACTGTGAAGTATTCTTCAGTAAATGATTCTTTTATATTTGACTGATATGGCATCTTTATATAAACATATTCCCATAATAAACGATACATATAGTTTACTAAATCAGCAGGAGTCTTTTCCATTGTTACTGAGAATAATACCTTCTCATATAAGTAATCATCCATGATTCCTGCTGATAACATGTTATCTATTAATGGTAATGAAACGGACTTATCAAAGCCCAAAAATTTTATCTCCAGAATATTCATATTGAAACCTCCGTGTAAATTTAATTTAAAGAAAGGATGATGATTAAATGGCTTTATTTGAACCTATTCATTCTATTCAAGAACAAGCTAAAGACATTGGTCTTGCATTGATAGCCGAATCTCCGACTATTAAAAAAGATATAGAAGATAATTTAGCAGCTGCCAATAATGCTGTTAAAACTACTATAAATAGTATGCGATTAGATATAGCTAACACTGCATCTGATATAATAGAAGGCGTTGAAAATAAAATAGGTGAAGGTATTGGAAATTGGGCTAACACCATTAGAAATGATGCTGTTGCTATAAAAGAAGATGCTTCTAAAGTTGGTCAAGATATTGGTAATATCGGTGCTGATATATCTAGAAGTGCTTCAAATGCAAAAAATTTAGTAACAGGAAATATAGATCAAATCCAATGGAAAGAATCAACTGTAACATCCAAAGCTTCTACCCCAAAGAAGACTTTGTTACAGGGTAGCTATCTTGTTCCTGGATTAGGAACTACCTTCCAAAAAGGTGAAAAGAAAGATCCAGATCAAGCTTCACCATTATTGAATACTTATTCACCAAGATTATTCGGTTCACCACCACAGCTGACATCATTAAATGATATGAGATTATTGTCTGCTGATACTGGTGAAAATAGACCAGGTCCGGTTGGTGATTTCTATTTGACAAAGATATTACAAGATGCACAAGTAGCCAACTTCGTAGTTGGTCATGCATTATTTACCGGTGGTATGCAAACTGCATTCGGTATTATCTCATTAATGTTTAAATACGCAACCGCATTAAAGAGATACAATATATTTGGAACTGACACTTTAGGAAATACTGCCGCACAAACTCAATCATTAATATCTCAATCTGAATATGAGCAAGCATATAAAGCGGCATTAGAAAATGATGATGGTACGACCAAATATACTGTATCAGATAAGATTCGTGATATCGATGATGAAACTGCAATACTTGATATCAATTCTATCGGTGAAGCTAAAACCATGATTGAAACAATTGAACAAGCTGCTGAAAGTGCAGGTGGGTCCAATACATCTGCAGGATCGGTTAACTCGAGTAAGAATTCAAATGGTACTTTAGGAGTATTAGCAGGTATCGGTTCCGCATTGTTAACTTCATTATCAGTACAACAGCCATTCTATACATTTGAATCCGACTGGCATTCATATATTGAAAATGTAAAGATGATGATTAATACTGCAGTAATTATGTTAGGTTTACAAGATGCATGTATACGTGTAGGTGATGAGTTAATTCCACTGTCTATGGGTCAACACTACGGAAAAAATGAACCTTGGGCATTGTATTCTCGTTGGATTACATATAAAGATAACTTGGGTTCTATTACAGGTTTCGATAAATTGAATGGTGATACATCACAGTACGTTTCATTCATGGTAGATCCTGCGGGATCAACCGAAACATACACCAATGAAGTTGGAGATTCACAGATCTATGCATCAGTAATCAACCAAGGTGCAGACATAGGTTCTGAAATTGCATTCATTACAAATGCTTCTAAAAACTCAATCGATGATGCTATTGTTAACATTGCAGGTGGTGCTATTAGTGCCGCAGAAAGTGTATTGTCTGCAATGACTGGTGGTGTTGGACGATTTACTGCTGCTATTGCGGGATCATTCGCACGTACCTTCGTAGGTAACCATACTATCTATCCACAGATATTCAAATCACATACATCAACAACTACACGTGATATCGTTGTACATTTGAATGCTTCGGGTGGAGATCCATATTCTTATTTGATGGAAGTGTTAGTACCTTATTTCCATATCTTAGGATTGGTATTACCACAATTATCAAAAAATAATGCATCATCATATTCATTCCCTCCACTTGTACAGGTTAACATCCCAGGTGTATGGGGAACTCGTTTAGGTATGGTAACATCAGTATCTGTTAATAAGAATCAATCTGGTAAAGATCTATCAATACATGGATTCCCATTATCAATTGATGTAACAATGACTGTTACTGACCTCCAGCATGTATTAATGACATCTCCTCAGGATCGTGCATCAACATTCTTAAACAACCACACAATGTTTGACTACATCGCTGTATGTGCAGGTGTTGATAAGTATCGTCCTAATGGTGCGATGCGTTTAGTAGCACGTCTTGCATTGATGGCTAATACTATTAATAATATCGATAGCGTTGTTGGTAATGCATTGCTTACTGACTTTACTTCTATTGCGAATAGAATCACCAATAACGTTCAAATGTAAAAAAATTTAATGCGTAGATATCCCCCGGTTGCCGGGGGATATTACTTCTACGCTCTGTTATGAAAGGAATAGGAGAAAGCTAATCAGTGCCAAACTTTACCATCGCGCTCATTCTCTATTCTGAATAATGAGTTCGGCGCTAGTCTGCATACTTCTGCTTGAAGATTAAAGTCTGAACTATATACAGTTCTCTTTAGTATTCTTACATCTTTCGAACGTGATTTCTCACCGAAGAGTGTTGCGATGATGTCCCCACCTTTGCACACTTCGGATTCGATAAACTTGCGTTCGCCATCAGTATCAGTAAACCAATTTGGTTCATATTTCTCAGTAACAATGATCGAGTTATTGCAGTATGTCCAGCGATACCACTGGCCATCATTGTTCTTTAGTATCTTCCACTTTGGTGATACCTTTACCGCGGTATTATCGATGTTTGGGAGGATGCTCAATTGTCTTTCGATACTCTTATGCATCCAAGCACAGAAACAGGATATAATTTTCTTTCCTGTATTTGAGAGTGGAGCCATTTGGAAATGACTCTCACCTTTAACATAGATTGTGATGGTAGTATCACCGATCTTAAATTCACGA
>Ga0256407_10003081_pt1 | contig 30385 bp, 24 predicted proteins | sample RumenRJG_04DNA_FD_193489 | JGI IMG/M metagenome (GOLD analysis project Ga0256407, IMG submission 193489) | Bovine rumen microbial communities from Lethbridge, Alberta, Canada - RJG_04 | ecosystem: Host-associated > Mammals > Digestive system > Stomach > Rumen | place: Canada: Alberta...
AAATCTGGATGTCAGCTCAATGCCTTCCGAGGCTTTTTCCCATATCTTCACAAACATGCTCCAGCTGTATGGTTTTTCCGAAGAGGGTGAAATAAATACAAGAACACAGATAAGTATCAGGAAAGGCGACACGCCAACCAGATGACTTTTTCCATCCGTATATCCGCTCTTTTTCCATCTGCTCTGAACTTCTTCAGTGAGGATCAGGAGTACCGGAAGAAATGCCAGTGAAACCACAGCTTTATCAACATTTATCTTCTGCCACATGCATATGCCAAGTGTCACAATGATGGCAGCCGCCATCATACGCTTTCCCCATCTGTTAAAAAGTATGAGCTTACCCGCAAAAAAGCATCCTACAACGGCAAGACTAACCCATAATACCCATTGATTGTTAAAAACAAATTGACTTCTCTCTTCCCCCTTCTGAATAAATACCGCCATGGCCGCAGACAATATAAGTATCACAGGCAAAAGGAATCGCAGCCTGCTTTTTCTGTGAACCACATATAAACATGTAGCAAAGATTACGATCAGCAAAACGAAAGGCAGTCCCGATCTTTGCGGCATATACATATATATGCCTGCCGCCAGGACCGACACCAGACTTAAAGGAAAGAGATATAAGAGATCATATAATACGCTTATCATCACATGACCTCCTTCAGATCCGCTTCGGCATCAAACTGCAGCAGCATTGCTCTCGGAAACTGAGCTCTCGGTAATTCCACCTTCTCTTCACTTCCTATAAGATAAACAACCGTAAAGACGTTATTGTTCCCAAGTAACCGCAACAGTTCCGTCACATATTCAGACCATTTATGTATAACGATAAATACTGCTCTGCAGTCAAATAATTCAGGTCTCTCCCCGGCCTGCGCAAGAAGCAGATCTTCTCCATATTTCTTATCAAAGCCTATCTCTGCAAACCTGTCATAGAGCACGTCGAACTGATCCCTTCCGTCAGAGGCCAGACGGACAAGCTCGTTCTCCAGAAAATAACCCGCTACAGGTATATTCTTTTTATGACAATACAGAGCAAGCGCAATAGCACATTCAAGCATCTTGTTCTCTAACGGCAGATAATCCCTGATGTCAGGATCAAATCTTTCGGTACCCATAAGAATGGCTACACCTTCCTTCTCCTCTCCTATCATCTTACGCACCATGAGCTTTCCGCATCGCGCACTCACTTTCCAGCTTATCTGTCTGACATCATCTCCCGCTTCATATTCTCTTGTCAGTACGTCAGGTTCAGTCGGATTGATCTGTATGTCTCTTCTCATGAGATTGGAAAAGTCAACATCTCTAAGATCGTTCAGATCTGTTATCGCAGGCCGAACCATAACTCTCATGGTCTCACGGTTGCTTATCCTGATCCGAAAGAGTCTTAGATAGTCTTCAAGTATCACTTCCTTGATGCCCACTTCATAATCGCCTCTGTACCTGCACAAAAGTTCTGTTTCTTTTTTGATGCCTGTGCCCGGTAAGAGCTCGTACTCCATAGATTCATCAAAGCCGTTTATTGTTGAAAATGAGGAAAAGAAATTGACCTTCAGACTTGCAAATGCAAAATGAAATTCATTCATCAGTCTGAAATAGAAAGGGACAGTCTCACCGACTGTCATATTCCTGCCGTCTGTCCCCTGATAAATTCGAAAGAAGACAGAAACGAGTAAAAGATATAGTCCGGAAACTATAGGCAGAAAAGTTACGACCGCAAAAAATCCGTAACTGATGGGGCCTCCATAAAAACTTATCCCCACCAGTGAGAGTATCCATAATACACCCCAGATGATACGATTCTTTTTCACGTCGTCTATTACTCTACAGGTACTTTTGCCTTAAGGACAAGCCCCGTAAGGATCTTGTCAACATCGATCTTATGCATCTTTGCTTCGGCTGTGAGCACAAGTCTGTGATGAAGAGTATTGACTGCAACAGCCTTAACATCATCAGGCTTTACAAAATCTCTGCCGTCCAGAAAAGCCTTTGCCTGTGCCGCTTCGATAAGAAAAAGCGTTGCTCTCGGACTTGCACCGAGAACAAACTGTGGCTCTTTCCTTGTCAGATCAGTTATATTACGTATATATTTAAGCAGAGCATCACTCACATGTACTTTCCCTACTTTCTTTTGCATCTCAAGAACATCGGCTGAAGTGCAGACTGTTTTTGCCTCTTTTGAATATCTGCCCTCGAGAAATCCGGAAGCCATCCTGAGCTCCTCTTCTTCCGAAGGATATCCTATGGACAGTCTCATCATAAAACGATCCATCTGCGCTTCGGGAAGCGGATATGTTCCAAGAAACTCCACCGGGTTTTGAGTAGCGATGACCATAAAAGGCTTTGGCAGCTTATAAACACTTCCATCAACCGTAACCTGCCCCTCTGCCATGGCTTCAAGAAGAGAAGACTGTGTCTTGGGAGAAGTCCTGTTTATCTCATCAGCCAATATCACCTGATGCATTATGGCACCTTCGCGATAGGAGAATTCACCGGCTTTCATATTATATACGGACGTGCCTGTCACATCTCCCGGCAGGGTATCGGGAGTAAACTGTATCCTTCCGAAATCACAGTCAACAGATCGCGCAAGAGTCTTGGCAAGCGTTGTCTTTCCCACACCGGGAACATCCTCTAACAATACATGGCCGCCCGCCAGAAGGCATACCAGCAGATTGTCTACCACCGTATCCTTGCCGACGAAATACTCCGTCATCTGTTTCTTTAATCCTGCGATCATATAGTGTCCCCTCCGATCCGCTTAGTTAATGGTTCCGCCTCCGATCACGATATCACCGTCATAAAGTACCACTGCCTGCCCCTTTGTAATGGCACGCTGTGGTTCATCAAATATGACTTTGATCATGTCTTTATCCGTTTGGATAACTGTGCAGGGCTGTTCCTTATGTCTGTAACGAACCTTTGCCTTGCATTTATACTCTCCCTTTATCTCGGGTAACGATATGAGATTGATATCCGTAGCAGTTAAGGTATCCGAGTAAAGTCCGCATACAGTATCCGAATTTTCAAAATGCTTTCCGGGTATGCTTTCAGCTTCTCCTTTTATATCACGGGCATCATGAGCCAGTATCACGCGATTACCTTCAACATCAAGTCTGACCACGTAATAAGGATATTCCGAAGCGATACCGAGACCTTTTCTCTGACCGATGGTATATCGGATCACACCCTTATGCTTTCCCAGAACATTGCCTTCGGTATCGACAAAATCTCCTTCAGCATATTTTCTGCCGGTATATCTTTCTATAAAAGAAGCATAGTCTCCATCGGGAACAAAGCAGATATCCTGCGACTCATGCTTTGTGGCATTTACAAAATCCTGTTTTGCCGCTATATCCCTGACCTCGCTCTTTTCAAGTTCACCTAAGGGAAACATTGTATGTTCGAGCTGTTCCTGTGTAAGCTGATACAGCACGTAAGACTGATCCTTGCCGGCATCAACACCTTTTTTCAGGATATATCTTCCGGCAGTATCATCAAATCCTGTCCTGACATAATGTCCTGTCACAACTTTGTCACGCCCTCTTGAAAGAGCCTCCTGCATCAGCTTATCAAATTTCATAAACCTGTTGCAGTCGATGCAGGGATTAGGAGTTCCACCGTGTTCATATGTTCTTACAAACTTTGATATGATCTTTTCATCAAAGTCCTCTTTGTAATCCAGTACAGAAAATGGCATGCCCAATCTGGCCGCAACACGTCTTGCATCCGCAACATCCTGATCGGAACAGCAGGTTTTAAAATTGCATGTCAGTTCCTCGTTATGGTACAGACGCATGGTCACACCTTCACAGGTATACCCCTTTTCTATCATTAGATATGCAGCAACGGATGAATCCACTCCGCCGCTCATTGCTATAAGAGCCGTCTTCATTGAAATATCGCTTTCTCCAGTTCCGGAAGTACCATTTCAAACTTCACACCATACCAGTGGCCTTCATCTTCGTGCGTCTTCTCAATACATCTCAAAGTATAATCCGCCGCGATCTTCGCTGCTTCAAAAGCAGTCTTCCCGTTTAAATATGCTCCCACAAAAGATGATGCATATACATCACCTGTGCCATGGCATCCCTTGTTATAGCGATAGTGCTTATAGTATCTGAACTCCTTATTCTCATAGACTACAACACCTGTGGAATCCACTGTATAGCCAACGCCTGTAAGCACTATGGTCTTTGCTCCCTGCTTCTCAAGCTTTTCTATGAGAGTACGGATATAACTTTCATCATATGTTTCCCGGAATTCCATATCACATAATAGAGATGCCTCTGTGATATTGGGAAGGATGATATCCGCATCCGACTCAAAGCAAAGTTTCTTCATTGCTTCCACATGCTCTGACGTAAACGGAGGATAGAGCTTGCCGAAATCAGCCATTGCGGGATCTACGATAAGCTTGCCTCCGGGCAGCATACTGGTTTTTACTATTTCCTTAACATGATCGATCTGTCTGCTGCTTCCAAGATATCCGGTATATATAGCTGAAAATTTAAGTTTTTCACGCTGCCAGTGTTCATTGATCCTGGGCATCTCGTCCGTAAGATCAGTAAAAGTAAAACCATGGAAACCTGCTGTATGAGTTGAGAGAACCGCACTGGGAAGTATCGCCGTCTCAAGACCGCAGGCTGAAAGAATGGGGAGCGCTACTGTAAGTGAGCATTGTCCCACACATGATATATCCTGTATCGTAAGTATCCTCTGATAAGCCATTATTATCTTCCTGTCTTTATTTTGTCATTTACCCGTATTTCTGTCCCTTAAAGAACAAAACGAATAAACATATTTTATATCATCTGCTTAGTCTTTTGTATAATTTTTAACAGCTATAAAAAAGATGATCCGGACTCAAAAGCCCGGATCATCTCTGTATAGTATCAATGCACTCTTATTACGAAGCTCTCGAAATACTCCGATCACATTGTCTCATGGCAGGTTCTGCTGATAACATCTTCCTGCTGCTCGCGTGTCAGATCGATGAATTTAACTGCATATCCCGATACACGGATAGTGAAGTTAGCATACTCGGGCTTCTCGGGATGTTCCATAGCATCCTTGAGCTTCTCAATGCCGAAGATATTAACATTGAGATGATGTGCTCCTCTGTCAAAGTATCCGTCAAGAACATTTACAAGATTCTGCTTCTGCTCGTCAAGATCGTGACCAAGCGCAGTAGGATTGATAGTCTGTGTATTTGAGATACCGTCAAGCGCGAACTCGTAAGGGATCTTTGCAACTGAGTTAAGTGAAGCAAGTAATCCGTTCTTCTCTGCACCGTATGAAGGTGATGCACCGGGTGCGAAAGGCTTGTATGCTTCTCTTCCGTCAGGTGTAGCACCGGTTGCCTTACCGTATACCACATTGGATGTGATCGTAAGGATTGATGTGGTGGGCTCGGAATTTCTGTATGTATGATACTTGCGGATCTTTGTAAGGAATGTCTTGAGAAGCCATACACCGATCTCATCAGCTCTGTCATCATCATTACCGTATCTGGGGAAGTCACCTGTTGTCTCGAAACCTGTAACGATTCCCTGATCATCACGGATACACTTAACCTTTGCATACTTGATAGCGCATAAGGAATCGATAACATGTGAGAAACCTGCGATACCTGTTGCAAATGTTCTTCTCACATCGGTATCGATAAGAGCCATCTCAGATGCTTCATAGTAGTACTTATCATGCATGTAGTGAATGAGATTCAAGATATTAACATATAATCCTGCAAGCCAGTCAAGCATGAGATCATACTTCTTAATAACTTCATCATAATCAAGATACTCTGATGTGATGGGAGCGATCTCAGGTCCGCACTGCATATGCTTTCCTGCCTTATCAAGATGCTTCTCATCCTTACCGCCGTTGATAGCATAAAGGAGAGCCTTTGCAAGGTTTGCTCTTGCTCCGAAGAACTGGATCTCCTTACCTGTCTCTGTAGCTGATACACAGCAGCAGATACTGTAATCATCGCCCCAGATAGGCTTCATTACATCATCATTCTCGTACTGAATGGAGCTTGTTGTAACCGAGATCTTAGCTGCATACTTCTTGAAGCTCTCGGGAAGCGCGCTTGAGTAAAGTACAGTCAGGTTAGGCTCAGGTGAAGGTCCCATATTCTCAAGAGTATGGAGGAAACGGTAGTCATTCTTTGTTACCATATGTCTTCCGTCCATACCGATACCTGCCATCTCAAGAGTAGCCCATACGGGATCTCCGGAGAAAAGCTGATTGTATGAAGGGATACGTGCGAACTTAACCATCCTGAATTTCATAACAAGATGATCGATAAGTTCCTGTGCCTCGGACTCTGTGATAGTTCCTTCAGTAAGGTCTCTGTTGATATAGATATCAAGGAATGTTGAGATACGGCCTACGCTCATTGCCGCACCGTTCTGTGTCTTTACAGCTGAAAGATAACCGAAGTACAGCCACTGAACAGCTTCCTTTGCATTGTTAGCAGGTGCGGAAATATCATATCCGTAGATCTTAGCCATCTCTTTGAGACCCTTAAGTGCCTTGATCTGATCTGCAACTTCTTCTCTCTGTCTGATGATATTCTCTGTCATATGACCGTGACCGAGAACCTGAAGATCTTCCTTTTTCTGCTCAATGAGGAAATCAACACCGTAAAGAGCGACTCTTCTGTAGTCACCGATGATACGTCCTCTTCCGTAAGTATCGGGAAGACCTGTGATGATGTGAGTATGTCTTGCGACCTTCATCTCATCTGTGTATGCATCAAAAACAGCCTGATTGTGAGTCTTATGATATTCATTAAAGATCTGATCATACTTCGGGTTTACATTGTAACCATAAGTCTCTGCAGCCTGCTGTGCCATCTTGATACCGCCGTAAGGCATGAACGCACGCTTTAAAGGCTTATCTGTCTGAATACCTACAACCTGCTCGAGGTCCTTCATAGACTCATCGATATAGCCGGGGCCGTATGCGGTAAGTGATGAAACGATCTCTGTCTCGCACTCTAAAACACCGCCCTTTGCACGCTCTTCTTTCTGAAGTTCCTGAAGCTTGCCCCAGAGCTTGTCTGTTGCTTCAGTAGGTCCGGCAAGGAAAGCCTCGTCTCCGTCGTAAGGTGTATAGTTGTCCTGAATGAAATCTCTGACACTTATGTCATTTGTCCAGTGTGTTCCTTTGAAGCCTCTCCATTCATTACGCATGATCTTTTTTCCTTTCTTTTGTGGCTTAATTGATTGGTGTATGAAAACTGTTGTCCACCTCAGGTCATTTTTCTTTCAGAATCCCACATTCAAAATAATAATGACGGCAGATTGCCCTGCCGTCAAAAAATTATAACATAATTCACTAAAATATCATGTTCCCATTCTGCACATATCGCACGTAATATTGTGAGTTTCTATCGTGATAATATACAATTATTCCGGAAACAATTCTTTCACAGTCCTCTCAGGATGCGCTCTGCATTTTCCACTCTGTCTCTTGACGGTGGCTCCACGCCTTCAAGGGGATAAGATTTTCCAAGCTCTTTCCATTTATATGCCCCAAGAGTGTGATAAGGCAGAACCTCTATCTTCTCGACATTATTCAGAGTCTCGATGAATTCCCGTGTCTTTTTTAATGCCGCATCATCATCCGTATATCCCGGTACCAGTACATGTCTTATCCAGATCGGTTTCCCGATATCCGACAGATATCTCATGCCATCCAGCATATTCTCATTGGTATATCCGGTCAGATTTTTTTGTGCCTCCGGATCGATATGCTTGATATCAACTAACAGCAGATCGGTAAGCTGCATCAATACGGCAAATTTTGAAAAGAAAGGTTCCTCTCTTGTAAAAGGCTGAAGCGCCGTATCTATACAGGTATTTATACCTCTCTCCTTAGCCTGTCTGAAAAGTTCAAGCAGGAAGTCTATCTGAAGTAAAGGTTCCCCTCCGCTTACGGTTATCCCTCCGCCGTTACGCCAATAGCTGTGGTACCGCTCTGCCACATCAAGTATCTCTCCCGCGGTTCTGAGATCCTGCGTCTCCGGATCCCATGTGTCGGGGTTATGACAATATCTGCAGCGCAGATTACAGCCTTTAAGAAAGATTATATATCTGACTCCCGGACCGTCCACCGAACCAAAGCTCTCGGTGGAATGGATCCTTCCTCGTATCTCTACCGGTTCGAGAATATTTTCTTCGCTTTCCATATCTCTCACCTGCAGATCACCGCTGAAGATTTGCAAACTGCGTATAATTCGGCAGCCATGCCAGATTTACCGTACCTATGGGTCCGCTACGCTGTTTTGCTATTATGATCTCAGCCTTGTTCTTCTGATCCGTGTCTTCGTTATATACTTCATCTCTGTAGATGAACATAACGGTATCCGCATCCTGCTCGATGGCACCGGATTCACGAAGATCCGAAAGAACAGGACGTCTGTCATTTTTACTTCTTCCCTCAACGGCACGGGATAACTGCGAGAGTGCGATTATGGGTATCCTCAGTTCCTTGGCGAGGAGCTTTAAGCTTCTTGAGATTTCGGATACTTCCTGCTCTTTGGAAGCAATACGTTTACCCTCTGCTCTTACAAGCTGAAGGTAATCGATGATTATCAACTGGATATCACGCTCTGTCTTCATCCTTCTTGCAATGGATCTGATGTCTCCGAGTCCGGATACATTATCCGCAAGGATAAGATTTGCATTTGCTACGCTTCCGCTGCTCTGAACAAGAACTTCCCATTCGGCGTCACTTAATTCACCTGTCTTGAATTTCTTGGAATCAACATGCGAATCCATGGCAAGCAGTCTGTTTGAAAGCTCTGTACCGCTCATTTCCAGCGAGAAGAAGAGTACAGGTTTGTGCTGATTGATAGCGATATTTTTGGTCATGCTAAGCACAAGTGATGTCTTTCCCATTGCGGGACGGGCAGCGATTATTACAAGGTTTCCTTCCTGAAATCCCGCAGTCATATTATCAAGATCGGTAAAACCGGTAGCAAGTCCGGTTACATTACCTGTAGTCTTATACGCCAGATTGATACGCTCCATAGCTTCCATGACAATTTCACCAATAGGTACTATGGAATCGGTCGTTCTGCTCTGAACGATATCGGTTATCTCTTTCTCTGATCTGGTCAGAAGATCCGTCACATCTTCTTTAGACTCATAACATTCATCCTGGATCCTGGATGTAACCGTAATAAGCTCTCTGAGAGTTGCTTTCTCCTGAACGATCCTTGCATAATCGGGAACGTTGGTCACCGCAGGGACCGCCATAAGAGCGTCTCTTAAGAATTCCGGATTCACCACTTCAGGTGGTACATCCATTTCCTTAAGCTTATCCTGCAATGTCAGCATATCTATGGCCATTCCCTTATGAGCAAGAGCGAGCATGGCATCATAAACCGCACCGTAGGCTCTGTTATAAAAGGGCTTTCCGTCGGTTAGTATATCCTCTACATATTTGATTATTGTATTATCAAGATAGATGCCGCCGATAACCGCCTGCTCGGCATTACTGTCGTGAGGCTTTACCCTTACAGCACCTGATGTGTTCTGATCTGCCATGGCTGTTTTCCTGCTTATGCGATGGTCACTTCAACTGTAAGCTCACCCGTAACCTGAGGATGGAGCTTAACAGGGATCTTATATACACCTTCAGCCTTGATGGGATCCTTAAGCACGATCTTCTTCTTGTCGAGTTCAAATCCGCACTGGCTTGCCGCAGCTTCCGCGATCTCCTTTGAAGAGATGGATCCGAAAGTCTTTCCGCCCTCGCCTGCTTTTATGGAAAGCTTCACGCCGGCTTTGCCGATCTTTTCTGCCAGTGCTTTCGCTTCCTCAAGCTGCTGCTTTGCTATCTTCTCATCGTTGGCATTTTTAAGTTTGAGATTGTTGAGATTAGCGGGAGTAGCCTCAAGACCTTTTTTACGGGAGATAAGGAAATTCCTTGCGTATCCGTCGCTCACGTCAACGATATCGCCCTTTTTTCCGAGACTCTTAACATCTTCTGTAAGTATTACTTTCATCCTATTTCGCCCTCCTCGAGCATGTTGTCTAATGTTTTCTTGATTATTTCTACTGCTTCTTCTATTGTTGTATCTTCAAGCTGCGCGCCTGCGACCGTCATATGTCCGCCTCCGCCAAGCTTTTCCATAACAAGCTGAACATTCAGTTCATCTATCGATCTGGCGGATATGAATATCTTTCCCTGATAATCCGTCATAACAAAGCTTGCTTTGATACCTCTGATCCCCAACAGCTCATTGGCTGCCTGAGCCGCAACAACCGTCGGACTTCCGAGACCTTCGCTGGGGCATACCGAGATGGCAAATTCTTTCTTGTATATCTCTGCATGTCTTGTAGCCTCTGCCTTAGCCTTGTAATCCGAAGGATCATCCCTGAAAAGCTTGCGGACTCTCGTGGAATCCGCTCCGTTCCTCTTAAGGAATGCCGCAGCCTCAAAGGTTCTTACACCCGTTCTGGCTGTAAAATTCTGTGTATCAAGGACCAGTCCGCTATACAGACAGTCTGCTATGGTTCCCTTGAATTTGATACCGTCCTTAATATACTGAAGTATCTCAGCCACCATTTCACAGGCACTTGAAGCCGCCGGCTCAACATATGAAAGAGTTGCATTCTCAACTGCCTCTCCTCCCTGTCTGTGATGATCGAGCACTATTATCGAGGCGCATTTCTTAAGTAATTCGGGGCATTCCGTAATGCTCGGTCTGTTGACATCCACTATCACGAGAGTAGCATTATCACCGGCACTCTCCATCGCCTCCGCTCCGGTCACTATAGTTCCTTCTTCATAATCAGGATCATTACGATAATAATCAACCAAAAGCTGAAGAGACGGAGTAACCTGATCGAGTACCATATGGCATTCCTTCTTAAGTCTCATGCATGCACACTTGATACCCACCATAGCTCCGAAACTGTCTGCGTCTCCGTTCCGGTGCCCCATGACAAATACCTTGTCTCTTGCTGCAATGATCTCTTCCATAGCCTGAGCCTTGGCACGAGCCTTTACTCTTGCTCTTGTCTCTTTCTGCTGGCTCCTGCCTCCGAAATATGAGAGTCCCTGTTTGCTCTTGACTACAGCCTGATCTCCGCCTCGACCCAGGGCCAGATCCAATGCATTTCTTGCAAATTCACAATCCTGTGCATAAGAGAGTCCGTCCATTCCTATACCGATACTGAGAGTGACCGGAGTCACATTGCCTGCACTGGCTTTCTTGACTTCTTCAAGGATCTGGAACTTCTCTGCTTCCAATACCTTAAGTGCACTCTTCCTGAGTATCACAAGATATTTATCCTTCTCAGTCTTCCTTACTATACCATCGAGACTGCCGAAGCTCTTATTAATGGCTGTATCCGTATATACGGCCAGCATACTGCGCTTCTCCGCATCCTCTATATTCTCTATGGTCTCTTCGTAATTATCTATATAAATAAGACCTGCCACCAGACTCTGATCGTCTATCTCCTTGAGAGCCAGCTTAAGAGCTGTCCTGTCAAAAAGATATATAGCTATCAGAAATCCGTCTTCTTCCCTTCCTGCATTCACATCGGTTAAAAGGGCCATATCCTGGAGGCTGATCCGCTTCATCCGGATCTCATAATCCTTGTCACCGAATACCACATCGTAATCAACCGTATCTTCATCCCCCGGGAATCTGTCTCTGTTGATCTCAGGTATGATGGATGTGATGGATTTCTTATAGAACTTTTCGTGACTTCCAAGCTCTTCGAAAGCCTTGTTCATCCATATGACTCTCCCGCCTTCATCAAGCAGCGCATGAGGAAGCTCCAGCTCCTTTAATAACTGCTTCTGGATCTGACCGTACTCCGTGGCAAAACTTATCAGTTCTCCTTTAAGTGCAGGCCCGGAGGTAACCATGACTATGATCACGGCAGTCATATATACAACCGCAAATACAGTCATTATCACTCCCGCTTCCACATTCACAAGATAAAGGAGCAGATCGACCATGATCAGTGCGATCCCCAGCAAAAGCGGCATCTGTATGTAAGTTCTGAGTTTTCCTTTTACTTTAAATCTGTCAGTCATATATGTCCCCGAACAAATGACACTACGGTTCTTATTTTACTAAATCCCGTGGCTTTTCTCAACAAAAATAAACCGCCGCACCCCATTCGGGATACGGCGGTAGATCGTGAAAACCCTTTATTGTTTTGATCAATCTGTTACGTAAGGCATAAGAGCGATATGACGTGCTCTCTTGATAGCTGTTGTAAGCTCTCTCTGATGCTTAGCGCAGCATCCTGTTACACGTCTGGGAAGGATCTTTCCTCTCTCGGATACGTACTTACGAAGAAGTGCTGTATCCTTGTAGCTGATGGTGGGAACCTTCTTTACTTCGCTGCTTCCCTCTTCAGTATTAACTTCCTTAACTGCAGGTCTTGCGCAGAATACGCAAACCTTTCTGCGACGGTGGATACCACCCGAACGACGTCTGGGTGCTGTACCTCTGTCTTCTTTGTTAAATGCCATAATAAAGCCTCCTGTTCATACAGACACTTGTATGGGACTTAATTACCGAACGGAATCTCTTCCTCAATACCACCGGGGATATTCATGAATCCGTCATCTCCGGCAGGAGCCGCAAACGAATCCGGAGCCTGGTAATTTCCATTTCCTCCGGCATTCTTGCTCTCGGCAAATTCCTGATCTTCCACGATAACATCTGTGGTATAAACAGTCTTGCCATCCTTATCCTGGTACTGTCCGGTCTGGATCCTTCCGGTTACAGCGATCTTGGTTCCCTTGTGGAAATACTTCTCTGCAAATTCACCGGCTTTTCCGAAAGCGGTGCATCTGATGAAATCAGCTGTCTGCTGATCAGATCCGTTACCTCCTCTTGAGAATCTGCGGTCTACTGCAAGTGTATACTTTGCAACCGCTATAGGATCGTTACCCTTCTGTGAGTATCTTACTTCGGGATCCTTAGTGAGACGTCCCATCAAAATAACTTTGTTCATTCTTGCTTCCTTTCTTTATGCTTCGTCAGCTCTGACGCATAAGAAACGGAGAAGATCTTCTCTAAGTGCAAGTCTGTTCTCAAGTTCGACCGGTGTCTCGCTCTTGTCAGACTCGAACTGAATGAAACTGTAGAATGCTTCTGTCTGCTTCTGGATCTCATAAGCAAGCTTTCTGGCATTCTGGTCTGTCTCGACGCCGGTAACAGTACCGCCGAATCTGGCGATATATTCCTTACACTTGTCGATGACAGCAGCTCTTTCATCCTCTCCGAGCTTAGCGCTGACTACAACGGCTAATTCGTACTTGTTCATGCTGTCTTTTACCTCCTTTTGGACTTTTGGCCTGTTTCCTCTGTGTTATAACCGGAAACAAGCAAGGATATTTCACGGAATTCCATAATACCACCCACAAATTTGTAATGCAAGGCTTTTTTTACCCCCGTCCGTCTTTCCTAACAGCGTGCCACCATGGTATAATTAGTAAGGATTCTACAGTTTGATCTGTTTCATATCTGCAGCGCAGGGGGGGTATCATATGACCGGTTCCGATTCCAAGAAACTTATGCTCATCGTTGATGACAGTAAGACCAACCGTGCTATCCTTCACTCCATCTTCGAGAAGGACTACGAACTGACCGAAGCTTCCGACGGTCTCGAGGCCAGCACACTTCTTAAGCAAAAGAATTTCTCGGTCATAATCCTTGATCTCAACATGCCTAATATGGACGGTTTCCAGCTTCTCGACATGCTCAATGCCGATCCCAGGCTTAAAAATATCCCCGTTATCATAAATACACAGTTCGGGCAGGAAGAAAATGAATTAAAGGCGCTTTCAAAAGGTGCTTCGGACTTCATCTCCAAGCCCTACAACATTGAAATAGTCAGACATCGTGTTAACAATGTCATCATGACAACCGAGCTGGCGCAGCAGATGATCAACACCGAGGCAGAAAAACGCACTCTTGAAAAGCTCCATCATCTCGCGGAAACAGACAGTCTCACAGGCGTCTACTCAGAGCAGGGGTTCTGCCATTATGCAGACGAACTACGCAAGAGTAAAGACACCGAATATACTCTCCTTCGTTTTGATGTCAATCATTTCAAAGCTATAAACGAACTTTTCGGTGCCGAAAAATCACTTGCCATTCTGAAGCTCATCGCCGACAGGCTTAAAGTACTCGTAGGAAACGACGGCATCTGCGGACGACTCGGTGCCGATATATTTACCGTATGCATGCCTACCGACAAGCTGGATGCCGAAAAGATCGTAAACGATCTTGAACAGCTTATTTCCAAAACGCTTCCGGGATTCAACGCTTCGATCTACAGTGCAATTTACTGCATGAACGATCCCGAGACTTCCGTTGAGCTCATGCTTGACAGAGCCGGCCTCGCCATACAGCAGATAAAAGGCAATTATCTTGACCGCTTTACAAAATACAACGGTCTTGTGAAAGATGTCATGCTTAAAGAGCAGGCACTTATCAACGACATGGAATTCGCTCTCGGAAATAACGAGTTCTGTATCCATATCCAGCCTATCTATGATATACACACAGGTAAAGTTATCACCGCAGAAGCCCTTGTTCGCTGGAATCATTCAAAACGCGGACTGCTTCCGCCCGACTCATTCATCCCTCTTTTCGAACGTAACGGCATGATAGCTAAGCTGGATCATCATGTATGGGGACTCGCCTGTGCTTTCTTAAAGAAACTTAAAGACGAAGGGGTTGAGCCTGTTCCCATAAGCGTAAACGTATCGAGAGTCAATCTTTTCCTGCCTTCTCTCGGTGATGATATAGTCGCTCTGCTTGATAAATACGGCATAGACAGAGAATATCTCAAGTTGGAGATAACCGAGAGCGCACGTACTGCGGATCAGACGAGACTTGTAGAAGCAGTGGAAAAGTTAAAGGAACTGGGATTTACAATAGTTATGGACGACTTCGGAACAGGCTATTCTTCACTCAGAGTATTAAAGGATATGCCCATCGATGTCGTTAAGATAGATATGAATTTTGTTGCGGAGCTGGGCTCTTCCAACAAAGCATCGATCATAGTTAAGCATATGTCCACACTCGCCAAGGCATTGGGAATGACAGTCATTGCAGAAGGAGTTGAAACCAAAGAACAGCTTGGCTATCTGAAATCGGTTGAATGCGATCAGCTTCAGGGATATTATTTCTCTAAGCCGCTTACTGAAGATGACTTCATTAAGCTTATGAAAAAATCTTGAGATTGTTTACGCAAAAGCCTAAACATCCCCGAGGGGAGGAAAAATGTCATCACAAAATATCGTCGGTCTAAAATGTCCCGGTTGCGGAGGCAGTGGTATTTCATTTGACCCTGAAAGCGGAAAAATGTACTGTCCCAACTGCAGCGGTGACTTCGAACTTAAAAAATTCATCCAGCTTTCACGCGAAAAAACAAAAGACGAGAAAGTATCCTGGGACAAATTAAAAGGTCCCGAGATCGATCGTTCGGATCTTCATATCTACGGCTGTAAATCCTGCGGTGCAGAGATAATAGCGCAGGGCGATCAGGCAACTGCAAGTTGTCCGTATTGCGGAAGCAACTTCGTACTTACCGATAAATTTGAAGGTGTTTCAATGCCCGAAGGTATCATCCCCTTCAAAATGACGAAGAAGTATGCCGAACAGACCATGCGCAGGTACGCCACCGAAAAGGCGGGCATCCCGCAGAACATGTTCAAAAAAGAATGGCTTGATAATATGCAGGGAGTTTACATGCCCTGCTGGCTTTTTGACTGTGATGTGACCGGTATAGGTGTATTTACCCAAACCGAATATACGGAAAGAGGATTCTCTTTCGGAGGCTCCAACGCCATGCCCGGACAGATCCGCGAAGAGAAAGAGACAACCCTCACTCGTATAGCCACCATGCATATAGATAACATCCCCGCACGTGCGGAAACCAGGCTCCGCGAAGAAACCGTGCTTGAACTATATCCCTATAATTTCGACGAAATGGTTGATTTTAATCCCGCTCTTCTTACGGGATATAAAGTCGGTCTCTACAATATTTCCCCGGAAGACGAGAAAGAAAGGATCGAGAAGGCTGTTGCAGGTCCGGTAAGGAAACAGCTAAGATCCTGCATTCAAAGCGACGGCAATATAAAGGCCATTGCCGATTTTCCGCAGATCAATGCAGGCCGCTACGGTTACTGTCTCCTCCCTTTATGGATGTGCAGATTTACATGGGAAGGGAACGTATTCAAGTTCTGCATGAACGGACAGACAGGAGAATCGATGATCGAATTCTCTCAGTATGTTATCGAAGAAATGAAAGCAAAGGAACGCGGAAAGCAGCTCCTTGCATTGGGTATCGGCGTTGCCGCGCTGATCATCTTTAACGTACTGTTCTTCTCGGCACTTGGGGATCGTTCTGCATCGCTTAGCTATTCAGCCATATATGATCTCCATGGCCTTGCAATGTTGATCAATGCTATAATCGGTTTCCCTTTGCTTTTCCTTGCCGTCAAATGGTCTCCCGGATTCAGAAAATATCTGATCGGCAGAAATAACATCAACGCCAGCAATGTGTCTCACGGGTATGATGTTATAAGCCTTCTGAAACAGCACGAAGATGACAGCAGAAATATCGGCACATCCGGAACCATAAGGGATTTTAATCTGGTGATCTCAAAAGACGAGCCTTACGGGACCCGCACCTACGAACTTTCATACGACAGTAAAAAACCCGTCTGGACACTTACGAAATTCACGGAAGCAAAAAAGAATAAGTGATAAATAATTAAAACCCGGATCATTCCGATCCGGGTGTCATTAATGAATCAAGATCATCAACTCCGATTATCTCGGCAGCCTCTTTTCTGATCTCTTCCGCACCTTCTCTGTCTATCCCTTTATAGAACTTATAAGCAAGCTTTTCTTTTCCATTGGGATCAAGCAATCCGCAGGCCATATTACTTTCCTTTATCTCACTTACACTGTCCGTCTGTTTCCCGAAGATCAGTCCGTCAATATAAGGATTGAGTTCAGCCTGTCTGAATGCATATGCAACCGAAGCCGCCTGCTTTTCCTCACCTTCAAGCGATGTATATCCGAATTCCGTGCAAAGAATGCTCCTTACACAGCCCTTCGGATCAAGCATCTCTTCGCCACGAAAATGATCCGTCAGAACATCGATATTCTTCATGGTCACATAGGGCGAATCTGCATTGTGTGTCACCGATACGGATTCATTCAGCTGCGACCATACCGTGGGACAAAACAGAGGAAAGTTATATGGATGTACAGTTACGTTCCAGCAATAATCTCCGCAGCTTTCCGCCGATTTATGAAAGCTGTTGATAAATGCTTTGCCTCCATAGTGGACAGCATCGGAATTTGCCCTACCCCATTCCTGATCGATACATAGATATATATTTCCGTTTGCATTCTCGGAACGGATGCCTGTATAGAAGATCCTGACCGCCTTCTCGTATTCCGCCGCAAATTCATCAACGGGAATATTCGGAAGATAATTCCACTCCCTGCGGGCATTGACCTCATTACCTATTATCCAGTTATCAACCGTACCGAATCCTATATCGGAATATCTCTCTCCGAGAAAAGCAGCGATGGCCGCAAGCTTCTCAACTCCCGCTTCCGTTGCGGTATTAAAAGCATAATAGTTTGCCGAGGTACCGTCTAATGCATCGGGGTGGATAAGAGTCTTATCCGATGTCAGGTTATTAAGCACTACAAGCGTAACCTGAATATCTCTCTTGTTAAGTTCCGTAACAAGATAATCGTATTGTGCGATTATCTCTGCATTAAATGTATATTTTCTCCCGTTATATTCATACTCAAATCCGTCCCCATCACACAGCAGTCCGAGAGGCAGATTATAACAGGCTTTCTCAACGCCCAGATCCTCCAGACTGTTATTCAGAAAACATGTAGGATCGGGGAAGATACCCTTAAGCCCCTCGTCGTGTCTTGCACAGGTATGCTCCGCACATTCCTCGGGATTGAGGATATACATGCTGTCGGAAAGTGCCGACTCATTTCCGCTTACGGTTCCCACTACCGTAAATTTCTTAAAAAGTACCGAATCCTTTGTGTCCTTATGAAGCGGGAAAATAAATATCTGATCTTCCGAAACATCAACAGCCGCCACCTCAACACCCTGGGTGCCGCTTTCATAAGGCTGCTGCGCATAGAGATGATACTTACCGTCATCCGTATCAACATGTCCTACAGAAATGACGGCAACATTTTCTCCGTTTATACGTGAGCTCATCACATCAAGCGGTAAACCGTTTCCGGATACGGTGGTTTCATTAACGGCAGCGATTATCCTATCCAACTCTGTCAGTCGTTCGTAGCTGTCTTTATACCTGCCGAGGCTTTCAAACATCGCATATGCATCCTGAAAGTCACCGCTATTCATAGCCTGTACGGCTTTTTGAAAAATTTCTTCGAGCCTTATCTTCTCAAGTTTTTCTTCCGCTTCTTTAACAAAAGCTTCGTGACACGCATGTTCCGATATGATCATGGCGATCAGGCTGTCTGTCGCAAAATCTTTTTCGCTCCCGTCACTTTGAATACACCAGGCAAGTCTTAAAGCACTTCCGTATTCCTGCTTTTTTAAAAGCATTTTCGCACAAAGGATATACATCTCTTTCATCTGTCTGTGATAAGAAGCTGTATCCGCTTCGTTTGCACTTTCGGAAGAAAGGAGTTTTTTGCCTTCAGCAAGAACTGCTATGGCCTGATCTGTCTCACCCATTGCAATGTGATATCTTGCAGACACAAGACAATCGGCGGATGTCTTCGGATCACGGATTATTATCTCGGGGATGCCTTTTGAAGGCTTAAAAAAGAGCATCACCGCCGCAAGAGCGGCGATGATGGTTACCAGCAACAAAACTATTCTTAACTTTTTCACAACATCAATTCCTTACAGTCCCTTAGCATCGGTCAGGGTAATACCATTGCCTGCAGTGCCGAGGGGGATCTGGTGATCCAGGCCTACAAACTTGCCGTTTTCCTGCCAGAGAACTTCCTTTACAAAATTATATTTCTCTGTATCCCATGTGATGAAATCATCCTTCACAAGTCCGCCGGTATCACCGGAGTTTGCATTGAAGCACCAGAATGTATGATTGAGATGATTCTTGGAGATAAGCTGTCTCATATATGTCATCCATGTGATATTGGGCTCCGTCATATATCCGCCCCACTCACCTATAAGAAGAGGTGCCGTACCGTTTTCATGGATATAGAACCAGTTATCATGCCAGCAGTCCTTCATGAGACTGTCGTAAGTATAATTGCCGCTAAACCAAGGCTGCTCATATACTGTAGGGCCATAGTCGTGAGGTGAGTAAACAAGCTTATCATTATACTTTCCAAGGTTCACAGGATAATCCGCAACACCTCTGAGATTGCCTCCCCACCAGTTGAAGTAATAATCCGCACTGTCAGTCGAATGGAAGTCACCGTTAGTCGCGATATTCTTCGGATAGATCTCGGTTCCTTCTACCATGATAAGAACATTGGGATTCTTTGCAAGAACAGCTGCCGCAGCTCTCTCTGCTTCGTATTTCCAGTTATTGGCCGCGGTGGAATCATTCCATACTGCTGCCGATGTACCTTCATTAGGCTTTCCGTGAGGCTCATTCTTCAAGTCAAATGCAATAATGGTATCATCATTCTTATAACGATCCGCCATCCATGCAAGAGCAGCTTCATAATCCGCTGTTGTGATCTTATCCGTATACCAGAGATTGACTGTATGTCCTGACGCATTGGTCTCTGCGCTGTGGATATCAAGCATGATCTTAAGACCGTTTGCTCTGCACTGTCCTACCACATAATCAAATATCTCAAGACTGTTCATGCCTACCAGATATGAATTGGTAGCCTGATTGAAGTTTGCTTCGGGCGCTTTTCCGTTCTTCCACTGAAGAATGAGTTCGGCAGAAATAGGTACACGGAGAAGATTGAATCCGTGATCTGCAATACCCTTGATCGAATTGTTCAGATCACATGCCCAAAGTCCGTCGAAAGTATTGGTGCCTGTGTTATATCCAAACCAGTTGCAGCCTGTAAGCCATACCTGCTTTCCGTTCTTGTCATATATTCCGTTGCCGTCGGTATGCAGCCAGTCATCGGTTGTGGGTGCAGGAACAGGAAGAGCTGCGCCTGTCTGCGCATTCCCCTGATTTCCGCCGTTGCCTGCATTGTTATTTGCTGTCCGGTTATTCCCGGAATTACTGTTGTTATTTGCAGTACCGCTTACTGTTGTGCTTCCCGCAGTAAGTGTATAACTTAAGTCTCCGGTGATCCCCGAAAGTATCACTCCTATATCCGCATTGCTTCCGGAAGTGATCGTATTGTTGTAATCAACACCTGTTACCGTAAGCACACCACCGGATATGCTGTAATTGCCGCTCCAGCCGCTGTCGATCTTGGCATCACCAACATTGATCGCGAGTGTCCAGCCGTTAACATCCATTCCGGATTTGTTTACAAGCCTGATATCAAGCTGATTGAATACAGGTGACTCTCCCCAGCTGTTGGCGGATTTTATCTCCGCATAGAAACTGTTATTGTCTACCGCTCCGGTACCGCCTGCTGCAGGAGTCTGTCCTGCCGTAACAGCCGCATCCGCGCTCTGTGTAACATCTCCCGTCTGTGACGCAACCAGTTCCCCCGCGCTTCCCTGAACCGCACCCGCACCTGTCTGTACAACAGCTGCGCTGCCGGAATCTGTTACAGCTCCGCCCGCGGAACCTCTTGTGCCAAGGATGACCGCAAGCAACAGCACACCTGCTGCCACTGTCGATCCTATAGCGATCAGTAATTTCTTTTTTGAATTATCCATCTTTTACCTCCACGATGGTTCGCGCTGTGAGCGCTTTATGAATTGCTGAGTATGATAAATTCTTCACCGCATTCTGCGAGAAGCTCCATGCATCGCTTAAGCCCCATTTCTCTGGTCACTGTCATGTATACTATGCTGTCCTTCCTGCTCCCGGCACTGAGTATCGGGACTCCGGCTATCTGCATCAGCGCATACAGTTCGGGGATATTCATCTTGAGGCCAAAAGCAAGACATATTATCTCATCCCGTGTCGGATTCGACTTAAGTCCTCTGATTATCTGGTCCAGATATCCTTCACTTAAGGATGAATCTTTTGCCACATCGGCTATCTTAAGCTCTTTTTCGTCTATCACCTTCTGCACATAATCCGCAAGTGGTAAATGTATTACAATATCAGACATTATTTATTCTTCCGTTTTCCGTCCAAAGCCTCCTTCAGCTGATCTATCACGATCTCCAGAGCCTTTATCCTGGCATATTTTTTATCTACCGATTCGAGTATGTACCACTTTGCATATTCGGTACTGGTCTTCTCTATCATTTCGTTAACGGCATCTTCATACAGATCCCATTTTTCACGGTTACGCCAGTCCTCATCGGTTATCTTCCACTTCTTTTCCGGTGTATTCTGTCTGTCCGTGAATCTCGCAAGCTGAGTGTCCTTATCGATCTGAACCCAGAATTTGATTATTATGGCGCCCCAGTCACTCAGTTCCTTTTCGAATTCGTTTATCTCATTATAGGCTCTCTGCCAGTCATTTTCCGAGCAAAAACCTTCCAGACGTTCTACCATGACCCTGCCGTACCAGGTGCGGTCAAATATGGCAATATGCCCCGTGCGGGGTATCCTGTTCCAGAATCTCCACAGGAAATGCCTCGATTTCTCATGTGGCTCGGGACTTGCTATGGGATGGACCTCATATCCTCTGGGATCCAGCGCTCCCGTGATCCTCTTTATATTTCCGCCTTTTCCTGCCGCATCCCAGCCTTCATAGGCGATCACAACGGGGATCTTCTTGCGGTAAAGCCTGTAATGAAGATCTCTCAGTTCCTTTTTTAACTTATCGAGAGTCTCTTTATATTCCTCATCCGTAAGAGTCTTACCCTCAAGGGGAATATCCGAAAGCTTCGGCATCTGAACAAGAGGAAAAGTATTCTGCAGTATAGGTACCGCAAGCGCCTTATTCTTCAATGCCGTATCGATACTCTGATTTAAAAATCCCAGCATCTGCCATTCGGCAGTTTTTGATTCCTTCGCATCAATTATATACCACGGTGCAATGGAACGATTGGTATCTGTCAGATATCTGTCATATATCTCAAGACACTTATCATACTGGCTGTTCTCCTTCAGGTCGCTTTTAGAAACACGCCATTCCGTATCCTTATCTTCCATCAGTTCTTCAAGCCGCTTCTTTTGTTCTTTCCTGCTTATATTAAAGAAGAACTTGACTATAAGATATCCGTTGTCATGGAGAGAACGCTCAGTCCTGTTGATGCTCTCTATGCGTTTGGCATATTCCTCCGGTGAAAGTGTTCCTTCTCTAACGGCATCTGTGATCTCATGCATCCAGTATCCGTCATAGAAGGTGAACTTTCCGCCCTCCGGTATAGTCAGGATATATCTGTAAAGGAAGGGATATCTCTTCTCATCATCGGAAGGTGTCCCTTCATAGGTCTTCAGTTTAAAAAACCTCGGATCGATGGCATTGATCACTTTCCCCAGGGTACTGCCTTTTCCGGCTCCGCCCCATCCCTCGCATATTACCATAACAGGCAGCTTCGCTTCCTTGATCTTCATAAGAGATCCCGAAAGCTTTGCCTCCTCTTCCCTTATCATGGTCTTCAGAACATCTTTATCGGGAACATTTCCCTTCACATGATCCTTCAGCATAGGCAACCCCCTTCCCATACAGCCATAACGGTTTTATGTTCTAATTGTATCACATAAGACATGGCTTTGCATTGTTGACAAGGCAAGGTGTATACAGCTAAAATAGTTTGCCGTAAGGTCGAGAATACTCTTCTTGGAGGTTTTTTATTATGGATATGCAAATGGATTTTATCAGGAAGCTCCCCCTTCCCAGTGAGCTCAAGGAGCAGTTTCCTATTCCGAATAATGTTAAAGCTATCAAGGAAGAACGTGACAACCAGATCGCAGAGATCTTCGAAGGAAAGTCAGATAAGTTTCTTCTTATAATAGGCCCCTGTTCGGCAGACAATGAGCCTGCGGTTCTTGATTATATGAGCCGTCTTCAGAAGGTTGCCGAAGAGGTTAAAGACAAGATCTTCATCATTCCCAGAGTATATACCAACAAGCCCCGTACCACAGGTCTCGGCTATAAGGGCATGCTCCATCAGCCCGACCCCGAAAAGGGTGAAGATATGTTGGCCGGTATCATTGCTATCCGCGAGATGCACTGCCGCATCGTAAGTGAGACAGGTTTTACCTGCGCTGAAGAAATGCTCTATCCCGCAAACCACAGATATTTATCCGACCTGCTCTCATATGTCGCCATCGGTGCAAGATCGGTCGAAGATCAGGAGCACAGACTTGTAGCAAGCGGCCTTGGCATCCCCGCAGGTATGAAGAATCCTACCAGCGGAGATACCTCCGTTATGCTCAATTCCATCATCGCTGCACAGAGCCCTCAGCGTTTCCAGTACAGAGGATGGGAAGTTCAGACTCCCGGCAATCCCCTGGCACATGCCATACTCAGAGGATCCGTGGATAAATTCGGAAGAAGTCATCCGAACTACCATTACGAAGATCTGATCAACCTGGCCGGCTCTTACTTTGAAAAAGATATCAAGAATCCTGCAGTAATAGTTGATACCAACCATGCCAACTCAGGCAAACAGTATATGGAACAGATCAGGATCGCAAAGGATGTCCTTTACAGTATCCGCCATTCGGATGATGTAAAAAAAATGGTCAAGGGACTTATGATCGAAAGTTATATAGAAGACGGAGCACAGAAGATCGGTGACGGCCACTACGGAATGTCCATAACAGATCCCTGTCTCGGATGGAAAAAGAGCGAAGAGCTCATCCATCTCATTGCAAATCTGCTTTAATATCATAATAATCAAAAAGGCGCGACACATTGATATGCATCGCGCCTTTGTTAATAATGATATATGTTGTCACATGCTTACTGCGCTATAGTGTGCACTGAATGTATCATCCATGGGAAGTATCGCTCCTCTGCGTACTCTGAATACCGGAGCGCCTGTTATACTGATACCGCCGGAGCCGTTTCGGATTATCTTCGTGATCTTCTCCTGAAGCTCAAGATATCCTCCGTGAGTCATTGGCATAAGATAATCATGATTCTTATGCTCCGTAGATAATACGGCGAATCCGTTCCTGTTATAACGGATCCCGTAAAATGTGGCTATCTCGCAAGTCTGGGCGTTGCTTCCGTTCTCAATGCAGCTGTAAGTCACAAACATATGTCTACCTCCACGAATGCACAAAACACCTTACTGTCGCACCTTCCGACGCGCCTACATCTTTTATTTTAAAGCCTGCGCCTTTATGGTGCAAGAGAATTTATAATAAACGGACCGGAAATTGCACTTGGGAAATAAATACAGAGGATAAATTTTTATGAAAAAAAGACTTAATGTAGTTTTATTCGAACCTGAGATCCCACAAAACACAGGGAATATCATGCGTACATGCGTTGCTGCCGGATTCATGCTCCATCTGATCAAACCCCTCGGCTTTGACATAGACAATCCGAAATTCAGACGTGCAAGCACAAATCATATCACATGGTCGGATTATACTCTATATGAAAATTTTGACGACTTCGCAAAAAAGAATAAGGGCGAGTATTTCTTCATGACAAGATACGGAAAGAAAGCTCCTTCCGATATCGACTTCAAAGCCATACCTTCCGATACGGATATATATCTGATCTTCGGAAAAGAAAGCACCGGTATCCCGCCGGAGATATTAAAAGAAAATCTGGACAGGTGCTTCAGGATACCCATGGCTGCCGAATGCAGAAGTCTTAACCTGAGCAATGCGGCCGCCATAGCGATATATGAATGTTTAAGACAGCTCGGCTATCCTGACCTCTCATTCTCTGAAGTACAAAAGGGTGCCGACTATCTCGAATCCTACGATGCGGTTCTCGAAGCCGTACACCCTCACTGCTAACTCAATATGAAAACTTTATTCAACACTCTCTATAACGGATAAGATATCTTCTCTTATCCGTTTATTTGCATCAAGAGCTTCTTCTCTGGATGCCTGTCTGGTATAGAAATAGAATTTTATCTTGGGTTCCGTTCCCGAAGGTCTGATGGCAAACCATGTATCGGATGCTCCATCGGAAGCCCCTTTCTCTTCAAGGAAGAATCTGAGAGCGTTAGTGCCCGGAACCGGTGCTATGCTTCTTGTATCCTTTAAGAGCTCATCCCCCTTATCATCGTAAAAATATCCGTCCTTGTAATCTATTACCTTAAGGACTCTACGCCCTGCCACCTCTGTCGGCGGATTCTTTCTTATCTGCTCCATCATCCTTGAGATACGAGCCGCACCTGCTTCTCCCTCCAACACGAGATTAGGCTCATCTTCCGCATAGAAACCGTACTTCTCATACAATCCCATAAGAACCTGCCAGAGTGTCTTGCCCTTTTTCCTGTAATAAGCTGCAGCCTCTGCCACGAGCATTCCCGCACTGATGCCGTCTTTATCACGGATATCCGGACATGCCGCATATCCTACGGACTCCTCGTATCCGAAGAGATATTTCTTATCATTCTCTTCCAGGAAAGGTATCTGTCCGCAGATATTCTTAAATCCCGTAAGGGATTCATACATGGTTACACCGTAGGCTTCGGCCATCCTGGATGACATTGTGGAGGTCACTATGGATTTCACCATTGCGCCGTTATCAGGAAGTATATCCGCATCCTTCATACCTTCCAGAATATAATTAACAAGGATATATCCGGTCTGATTGCCGTTTAACGGCACGTAATTTCCATCCTCTCCGAGAAGCTCTATCGCAAACCTGTCCGCATCCGGATCTGTTGCCATGATAAGCTCCGCACCGACCCTGTGTCCAAGTTCTTCAGACATCTTAAATGCAGCAGGAGCCTCGGGGTTGGGATATCCTACTGTAGTAAAGTCAGGATCCGGATCCCTTTGCTCTTCCACTATATGCCAGTCGGTAAATCCTCTGTCTCTTAACATCTGCGAGAAAGGTATGCTTCCCGCTCCGTTTAACGGTGTATAAACAAGAGGTATCGACAGATCCAGATCATCCCCTTCATGTATCGCAAGAGACTCTATAGCCTTAAGATATTTCTCATCATATTCCGGACCAAGTACGGTGATAAGATCATCTCTGCCTGCTTCATAAGTATCGCCCGATGCAAAAGCATCTATGATATCAGATGTCGCATGAGAGAAATAATCAAGTCTGAAAATACATTCCGTCATTCCGTCCGCAACCTTGGAGCTCACCTGACATCCGTCTTCCCAATACGCCTTGAATCCGTTATATTCCTTAGGATTGTGAGATGCAGTGATATTTACTCCCGAGACTGTGCCGAGCAGCCTTATGATATATGCGAGCTGCGGCGTGGGTCTCATGTCCGGAAAAATATATGCCCTGATCCCGTTCTTCGCAAATATCTGCGCGGTCATAAGTGAGAATTCTTTGGAAAAATGTCTGGGATCGTGAGCTATGACTACACCTTTAGATGCAGCATCCTTACCGCATGAATTGATATAATCCGCGATACCCTGTGCCGCTCTTCCCACAGTATGAAAATTCATGCGGTTACTTCCCGCGCCTATTTTCCCGCGCAGCCCCGCAGTTCCGAAGGAAAGCTCCTTATAGAAGCGGTCGTTTAATTCTCCCTCTTCTGTCCCGCTTTCCATAAGCTTAACCAGCCCATCCTTGAATATACTGCCGTCGAGCATGTGCTCTCTCCAGTAATCCGCACGCTGTCCGGAAGTCATTGCGCAAAAGTCTGTTGTTTCGATATTCATTATCCTTCCCCCGTATCCCCTGTATTTTAAGAATCGTCAGTTGTATAGGATTGCCGTATACCACGACTGTTTTTATTTTATCACAATCACCGCGCACAAGGTCATATGCTTCCGCAACGCGCCGCGCATTCTGACGCTCTACGCTTACATGGTTTATTACATTATGCTATGCCTTGTGTCCGCCTATCTGGCTGTTACGTTCAACGGTCATGGCACCTTCTTCAAGATTCATCCCCTTAAGGACTGCATTCTTTCCATACTTCTTCTGCATGGCTATCACCGCTTTTTGAAGTCGGAGCTCCTTTTCTTCCTTCTCACAGTCTTCCTTCTTTTTCTTCTCCAGTTCCTCATTATCCGTAAACAGATCCAGCTGTCTGTACTCAGGCTCATCGCTTTTCATCTCTGATCGTCTGACTACATGATCCGCCACGACATAGACTTTTCTGATGAGCAGATCGTAATTGATGATCCTGTCATAAAGTCTTGAAACCGCATCCGTTATCATTATCGTAGAGGATGTCTGCTTCTCCAGGTGTTCCGTACCATGGGCATATTTGGGCATCTCCCTTCCGTAATGATCCCGTACTACAGGTCCCTTGTAGCGCTTCCTTCTCTCGGGGTCGGTCAGATTCTCCGTATCATATACAACGGTAAGCACCATCTGATCCGTGACCAGGTCCTTATCCACCAGATCCAGCACCAGAAGATCCGTCATCTCCTTCACGATGAGCTTCCCCTTTTCCGCACTGTAGGGTTCCTTAAGTACCTGTCCCGAGCTTAAGCTGTTATTAGCCGGTCTGTATGACCTGGCACTTTTTATAGTGGCCGGCTCCCATCCCCATGCGTGATTGATCAAAAGCTCCGCATTAATACCGAAGATCTTATAAAGCAGATCCTCATTGTAATAATCTTCCTCTTTTCCGATGGAGCATTTTGCCACATCAAACATATTATGCATACCGTGAGCATAAAGGCGCCTTGCTGTTCCCGGTCCCACTCTCCAGAAATCGGTAATGGGTTCATGCTTCCACAGCGTCTTTCTGTATGTATATTCATTGAGCTCCGCGATACGCACGCCGTCTTTATCTGCCGGCATATGCTTCGCCGTCACATCCATGGCTATCTTGGCAAGATACATATTGGTACCGATCCCCGCAGTGGCGGTTATCCCCGTCTCCGCAAGAACATCGCGTATCATTTTGATAGTCAGTTCGTGGGCTGTCATGCCGTATGTATGAAGATAGTCCGTTACATCAAGAAATACCTCATCTACGGAATAAACCAGCATATCTTCCGGCGCGATATATCTCAGATAAATGGAATATATCTTCGCACTGGTATCCATATAAAGCTTCATCCTCGGAGGTGCAGCGATATAATCAAGCTCAAGTGTTCTGTCCCTGTCTATCTCCTGCGCTATTACCGACTTGCCGGAAAATGATCCTCCCGCTGCCTTAAGGCGCACCGCATTGATCTCTCTTACTTTCTGAACAACTTCAAAAAGTCTTGCGCGTCCGGATATGCCATAAGCCTTAAGCGCCGGAGATACGGCAAGACAGATGGTCTTCTCCGTACGCGAGGCATCGGCAACCACAAGGTTGACCGACAGGGGATCATATCCCCTGTCCACAGCCTCGACAGAAGCATAAAAGCTCTTCAGATCTATTGCCACATATGTACGTCCGCCATCATCCATAACAGTATCATTTTATATCAGCCGGGATCTTCTTGTCAAACATTTGTTCGATTTATCTGTTTTATCTTTAGCTCATTGTATCTTTATCACTTTTGTACCGATCTTTTCCTGAAATCTGATGTCATGCTCTACAAGCAGCATCGTAGGCTCATATTTAAGTATCAGTTTTTCGATCTGCATACGTGAAAATATATCTATAAAGTTCAGCGGTTCATCCCATATATATATATGCGCCGGTGTGATAAGACTTGCTGCCACCAGAACCTTCTTCTTCTGTCCTTCCGAATAATCCTCCATATTCTTTGAAAACTGTTTCCGTTCAAAATCCAGTTGTCTGAGCACAGCAAGAAAAAGACTTTCGTTTAGACCTCTGTCCTCACAGAATTTTTTCAGAGTCCCTTTTAAGAATGATGTATCCTGACTGACAAAAGATACGGTCATTCCGGATGCCACATCAAAAACTCCCGATATAGATAACCCCGTTTGATCCGCACTGTCGCTTAATCTTTGCATTACCGCTTTAATAATGCTGGATTTTCCGCATCCGTTCCCGCCGGAAAGTATCACTCGCTCTCCGCGTTTTACCTGAAACCGCACTCCTTCAAACAATCGTTTTTTCCCCTCATCATAGGCAAGGGACAGATCATTCGCATTGATGAGTACTTCCTTATGAAACTTAAGCGGTTCGATCTTCAGATCCGTTACCTTCTCGATATCCCGCAACAGATCTTCCTTTTCTTCTATCTCACGATTGATACGCTGTTCATAAGACTTAACACGGGACTGCATCTTCTTTGTCTTTGCTCCGATATAGGATCTGGTGGATATACACCTGTCATGCTCCTTAACAGGATCAAAACCGATCTTGGTATTTTCATTTTTATCTGCCCATCTGCTGCTTCTGTCCGCAGCAGCCTTAAGCTTCCCGATCTCTTTTAGATGCTTTTCGTTTTCCGCTTTTGAGAAGGCATCCTTCTTTTCTTTATTTTCCCACCAGGAAGAAAAATTACCGGACTGAACTTCTATCGTAGATCTGTTAAATACCAGAACATGATCACAGACTCCGTCAAGCAGATCCCTGTCATGAGAGACAACTATAAATCCCTTCTTCGATGCAAGATATTCCTTTACGATCTCTCTTGCATTCGTATCCAGATGATTCGTGGGCTCATCGATCAACAGGAACTCATTCTCCGCCGCAAAGAGTACTGCCAGCATCACTCTCGACCTTTCTCCGAAGCTCAGTGTTCCGAATGGTCTGTAAAGACACTCTGCATCCATCTTAAGCTCATTCATTCCGATGAGAACCTGCCACAGCTCCGCCTGCGGTTTCCAGATCTCCATGAGATCCGATGCAGTCCTTGTCAGATCCTCTTCGGATACATGATAGGGAAAATAGTCAAAACGGGCATCCGTCTTAACAGAGCCCTTATATTCATAACGGCCCATGAGAAGGTTCAGCAATGTAGTCTTCCCCTTCCCGTTTCGTCCTATCAGTCCCAGCTTCCAGTCTGTATCCATATTAAAAGTAACATCCGTAAAAACATCATCAGCATTTCCTTCATAAGCAAAGGTCAGGTTATTTATCTGTATCTGTGCCATATAATTATCTCCTCTCTCCTGAGAGCATAAAAAAATCTGCTCCCGCCGGAAGCAGATCATACGTACAAAATGAAGACCGGATATATGCCGAAAAGAGCATCACTTAAAGGTGACTTCAAAATGAATACGATAATCCAATCCGGCATACACAAACAGACCATTTTAGGCCCTATTTTTCATGTTCGCGTTCACCTGATCAAATTATCTGTT
>Ga0256407_10003082_pt1 | contig 30382 bp, 30 predicted proteins | sample RumenRJG_04DNA_FD_193489 | JGI IMG/M metagenome (GOLD analysis project Ga0256407, IMG submission 193489) | Bovine rumen microbial communities from Lethbridge, Alberta, Canada - RJG_04 | ecosystem: Host-associated > Mammals > Digestive system > Stomach > Rumen | place: Canada: Alberta...
TGTGACGAAAGCTGTGGTAAATGTTCTCCTTGCCGTATCGGTACAAAGAGAATGCTCGAAATCTTAACAAAAATCTGTGACGGTAAAGGAACAGAACAAGATCTCGTTGACTTAAAAGAACTCGCAAATGCAACAAAGAGTAACTCTTTATGTGCTTTAGGTCAAACAGCAGCTAACCCAATTAGTTCTACAATGAACAACTTCCCAGATGAATATCTTGCTCACGTTAGAGACCATAAGTGTCCTGCTCACGTCTGTAAGAGTATGATGGAATACAAGATTGTTCCTGAAAAATGTATTGGATGTGGATTATGTGCTCGTAACTGTCCAGTTCAATGTATTTCTAAAACAGAACAACCAACAGCAAAGAATCCAAAGATGTTTGTTCATAAGATTGACCCAGAGAAATGTGTCAAATGTGGATTATGTCAATCCAACTGCCGCTTTGGTGCAATCATTAAGCAATAAAGGAGGAAATGAATATGTCATTAGTCAATATTAAAATTGAAGGTAAAGATTACCAAGTTGATAGTTCACTTACTGTTCTTGAAGCTTGCCGTAAATGTGGGTATGTCATTCCTTCCTTATGTAGTTGGAACAAAGGTGAATGCTCATTAGCTAGCTGTAGAGTTTGTTTAGTAGAAGTTAAAGGCGCTAGAGGTTTAGTTGCTTCCTGTGCTTATCCAGTAAACGAAGGTATGGAAATCACAATTTCCAGCCAAAAAGCTCTTGAAGCTAGAAGAACATCTGTTGAATTACTTTTAAGTAATCACCAAAAGAACTGTTTACAATGTGACAAAAATGGTCACTGTGAATTATTAAAAGTCGCTGAGCTCGTTGGAGCTAGAGATGGTAAATATCAAGGTGCAATGACAGACGCTACTATTGATGAAGTTGCTCCTGGTATTAAAAGAAATACCGCAAAATGTATCCTTTGTGGTAGATGTATTGAAGCATGTAAGAACGCTCAAGGCATCGGTGTTTTAGGATTTGAAAAACGTGGTTTCAAAACTATCGTTGCTCCTGCACAAAATAGAAGCTTTGCAGAATCTCCATGTATTCAATGTGGTCAATGTGTACTTGTATGTCCTACAGGTGCACTTATGGAACAAAGTGAAATCGCTGCAGTTGATGAAGCTATCAAATCAGGCAAGAAAGTTGTCTGCCAAGTTGCTCCTGCAGTAAGAAGCGCAATTGCTGAAGAATTCGGTGAAAAGATTGGTACTAACGGTACTAAGAAAATGATTGCCGCTCTCCATAGATTAGGCTTCTATAGAATCTTCGATGTTAACTTCGGTGCTGACTTAACAATTATGGAAGAAGCAAATGAATTATTACATCGTATGAACAATAAAGGTGTATTACCTCAAATTACATCTTGTTCTCCAGGATGGATTAATTACTTAGAATTCTTCTATCCTGACTTAATTCCAAACGTTTCTACATGTAAGAGCCCACATCAAATGCAAGGTGCTATTACAAAAACATATTTTGCAGAAAAACATGGTTTAGATCCAAAAGATATCTTTGTTGTTTCAGTTATGCCATGTACTGCTAAAAAATATGAAAAGACAAGAGCTCACCAAGGCCATGATGGTATCCAAGATGTCGATGCAGTCTTGACAACTAGAGAAATCGCTAAGATGATTAAACGTGCTGGTATTGTATGGAGCAAACTCCCTGAAGACGAAGAATGGGATCAAGATTTACTCGGACAATACAGTGGTGCTGGCGTTATCTTCGGTGTAACTGGTGGCGTTATGGAAGCTGCTTTAAGAACAGCTTACTTCGCATTAACTGGTAAAGAACACGAAGCAATTAAGTTCGAACAAGTTAGAGGATTTGAAGGTGTAAGAAGCGCTGCTATTGATATTAACGGTACAGTCGTTAAAGTTGCTTTAGCAAGTGGCATGAAAAACGCAAAAGTCTTATTAGACGAAATTAGAGCTGGTAAGAGTGAATATCACTTCATCGAAATCATGGGCTGCCCAGGCGGTTGTATTAACGGTGGCGGTCAACCTTACGTTAAACCACTCCTCTTACCTAATGAAGATGACGATATTAGAGAAACATATAGAGCAAAAAGAGCTGCGGTCTTATATAGTGAAGACGAAAGACAAGTTCTTAGACAATCTCACAATAACCCAGACATTCAAAAACTCTATAAAGAATTCCTCGGTCATCCATTAAGTGAAAAAGCTGAAGAATTATTACACACTTCTTATGTAGCTGATAGAGAAGCTTTCCCTACTAAGAAATAATTAATCTTAGCTCAAACAAATAAAATAAGTTCCAGATTAAAAAATTTGGAACTTTTTTATTCTCGTAATATATAAAATATATTATAATAGTTCTAGTTAGTTACCACTAACATTACTATTGACAAAGAAATATTATCTATTACAATATATGCAGTTAGTAGTGACTAACCTGTATAGGAAAGGACAGTTATGCCAATCGTTATTGCACCTTTAAATACTCTTCTTACCATCGTTAAGGTTAACGCTGATGAAAAAACCAAAAAGCATTTAGAATCTTTAGGGGTTTTTATTAATGGTAAGATTACTGTTATTTCTTCTCAAGCAGGGAATGTCATTATTGAGGTCAAAGGGGTAAGACTCGCACTTAACCGCGATATTGCCACTAAGATCTTCGTCGCATAAGGAGATTCAGCATATGATTAAAAAACTCAATGAAGTCTCTATTGGAGAAAACTGTATCGTAAAGAAAGTTGAAGGAGATGGTAAATACCGTCGCCGTCTTTTTGATATGGGAATTACTCCAGGAGCTTCAATTTATGTAAGAAAAGTTGCTCCATTTGGAGATCCAGTCGAGATTACCATTCGTGGCTATGAACTTTCTTTAAGAAAGGATGAAGGTAAGCTCGTCACTGTGGAAGTTAAGGAGAACGCTTAATATGGTTAAAGTCGCTCTCGCTGGTAATCCTAACTCAGGAAAAACCACTTTATTTAACTCTTTAACCGGCAGCACCGCTCACGTCGGTAACTGGCCTGGAGTTACTGTAGACAAAAGAGAAGGTAAATACAAAAAACTTGATGAACCATTAAATATTGTAGATTTACCAGGTATTTACTCTTTATCTCCATACACTCCAGAAGAAGTTGTTTCTCGTAATTATATTTTAGACGAGAAGCCTGATGTAGTTATTAACGTTGTAGACGCTACGAACTTAGAAAGAAATTTATACTTAACTACACAATTATTAGAAATCGATGTTCCTATCGTTGTTGCCTTAAATATGAGCGATATCGTTAGAAAAAACGGAGATGAAATCGATTTAAACAAATTATCTGAAAAGCTTAGAGTCCCAGTTGTAGAAATCTCAGCTTTAAAAAATGAAAACCTCCACGAATTAATGAAAGAAGCTTATCGATTAAGTAAAACTAAACGTGAAGGCTATACAGTAATTAATAATAAGGAAATAGGACATTTAATTAATGACGTTAAAATCGCCTTCAAAGGAAAAGGAGTAGAAAATCCTTTATTCCACGCTATTAAACTTGTGGAAAATGATGAACTTGAAACAAGCATGCATCCAGATTTACTCACAATGGTTTCTGAATTTAAAGAAACTTTCAATGATGATACATTTGGAAATGACTTTGAAGCATTAATTGCTGACGCTAGATACACAAATATCTCTAAGAACTACTTCACTACTTATAAAGCTAGCAAGAATAATCAAGGTGAACATAAATTAACTAAATCAGATAAAATCGATAAAGTTTTAACTCACCGTATTTGGGCTTTACCAGTTTTTGCTTTCATCATGTTCTTAGTGTTCCACTTCACATTCTCAAGTGACTTATTATTCCTCCATCGTTGGTTCGGAGTAAATATTAATGGTGAAGTAGCAATTAACTTCTTTACTGGCATGGGATATGAAGGCGAACCTCTTGAAGGTATTCCTTCTTTAGGTGTATGGCTACAGAGCTGGATGAACTGGGCTACGGGAAGCCTGACTAACGCAGTAAGCGGGGCAATGCCTCCAGATACATGGTATACCTCTTTTGTAGTAGATGGCTTACTTGGTGGCTTCAGCGCAGTTATGAGTTTCATTCCTCAAATCATGCTCCTCTTCTTATGGATGGCAATATTAGAAGACTCAGGTTATATGGCTCGTATTGCCTTTATCTTAGATAGAGCATTTAGAAAATTTGGTTTATCAGGAAGAGCGTTCATTCCTATGTTATCAGGATTTGGATGTTCCGTTCCTGCTATCATGAGTGCGCGTACTATAGAAGATAATAGAGAAAGAAATCGTGTCATCAGACTTATAACTTGTTTCTCTTGTGGAGCTAAACTTCCTATGTGGACTGTCTTAGCAAATATGGCAGTTATGTGGGGTTTTTCAGGAGATTTGTTCGTATTTACAATTTACGCAGGAGGTATTGCCGCTGCAATTATCTTTGCAATCTTCATGAAATTATGTTCTAAAGATCAATATGTATCTCCATTCATTATGGAATTACCTGCTTATCACATTCCTCAATTTAGAAATGTTATGGCACGTCTATGGGATAGACTTAAACACTATTTAGTTAAAGCTGCCACCATTATCTTAGCTGCCACTATCTTAATCTGGTTCTTGATGAGCTTTAACTGGAACTTATCCTTAGGTATGGTTGATATTAATAACTCTATCTTAGCGGACCTTGGTAGAGGATTAAGTTACTTCTACTATCCACTTGGTTGGTCTCAAGGTCCAGAAGGATATAAATACACTGTTTGTACTTTAACTGGCTTAATCGCAAAAGAATTAGTTGGTACAAATATGGAATTACTTGGTATTGTGACTCCACTTTCAATGTCTGCTTTATACGCTTTCGCTGCTTACAATTTATTTACCATTCCTTGCTTCGCCGCAGTTGGAGCAGCATTTGGCGAACAAAAGAGAAAAGAATTCTGGCTTACAATATTATGGTGGTTCGCTATGAGCTATGGAGTTAGCTTATTAATCAACGCTGTTGGCTTAACTTATGAAGCAGCATTATGGGGTGGAATCTTATTAACATTTGCTATTGTCGCATTAATTGTTGCTGCTGCTATTATTGTAGCAAGAAGACAAAAACGTGCTAATAGAGTGCAATTAGAGGCTTAATTATGCAATGGTTTGAACCTTTGATCATTATCTCCGCAATCTTATTTGTAATAAGTGTATTTACTTACGCTATTATTCAGAAAAGAAAACAAAGAAAAAGAATAGCGACTATGTCTAAAGTACTAGGTCATTGTTCTTGTTCTGGCAGTTGTGGATGTTGCTCAGGGTGCGCTACAAAAGAAAAGAAATAACCTCCATACAAAAAGAAGGCCACTGCACGGGTCTTCTTTTTTTATCCGATTAATATATCTTCTTCAACGTAATTAACGTGAGTCTCATCTTCATCAATATGCATGTTAGTGGAGAAGACTGAGAACATGGTCATTGGACCAAGTCTTCCAACAAACATTAAGACAACATATGTGATCTTTCCACCTATTGATAAAGTTGTTGGTAAGCCCATAGATAAACCAGTATTTGAGAAAGCACTTATTGTTTCATAAATTGCTTTTTCACCGGTGAGATTAGGGTTATTAATTTCAAACATTGATACCGCAACGTAACCAATAATAACAATAAAGAGACTAGTTAGCATAACCGCCATAGCTTTAACGATTAAAGATGGAGAATATGTACGATGGAAAGCAGTAACCTTTCTTCCTCTCATAAAGCTATAAATTGTAACCATAATGATAAATATAGTTGTTGTTTTAATACCAGAAGCAGTACCTAAAGGACCACCACCAATGAACATCAACATCCAGTCGATAACACGACCTGCAGTACTTAATGAATTCATATCAACAGTGGCAAATCCTGCAGTTCTACTAGAAACAGACAAGAATAAACAATCAAATGCATTAATTCCATTCTCTGGATGAATTAAACAGTTCGTTAAGAATAATAGTAATGTACCACCTAAAATCAAAATAGCGGACATTATGACACAGATTTTAGTGTGAGCAGACCATTGTCTTGGTCTCTTTTTGAATGAAAAGATTTCAATTAAAGCTATATAAGATAAAGCACCAAGAATGATTAATAACATAGTTACACATAATAAGTAGTAATATGCCCAATCACTCATTCCTGCTAAAAGTGGATTACTTCTAATGAAGCTAGTTCCGAATCCAAACAAATCTAAACCAGCATTATTGAATGCACTAACAGAATGGAATGCACAGTTAAAATATGCATCAGCGGTATTGCCTCTCATATCAAGGAAAGCAGGAATCATTAAAGCAAAACCAATCAACTCAATAGCGATAGTGATTAAAAATACTTTTCTAACGAAAGCAATAACGTGAGCAATAGTGTTTGAGCTAGTAGCCTGACTTAAATAATACCTATCTTTAAAAGCAATCTTGCCTTTAAACAAGGTAATAATGAAAGTTAGAACTGTAATAAATCCTAGTCCACCGATTTGGATTAAAACCATTTCAACAATTTTACCAAAGTAAGTCAAAGTATTACCAAGACCTGATTGGTAACAGTCAAAACCAGTAACACAAACCGCACTAGTGGCCATGAAGACGCCATCTTCATAACGACCCCAAGTATTGTCAGTTCTTGCAATTGGTAATGTTAATAAGAAACCTCCCACTAATATCCCAACTAAAAAGCTTAGGATTACTAATAAATAAGGTGATAAACGTCTTTTCTTCATGCGATAACAATATAACAAACAAAATATTTTGTTAACAAATTATTTTCTTTTTCTTATTAGGTATAAAAATATTCTTAGCAGTAATGAATATCCATAATTATTCAAATAACGTAAAAACACGATAACCATGCATACAATTATTGTTTTAAGATATACAAAAACTAGGACGTTACCCATCCTAGTTTTTGTTATGCTATTGAATTACTAATCGTTAGTGGTCCAAACAATTAATGTTTCAAACTTATCTAACTCAGTCTTATTTGACAAAATCTTTGAATCACCTTGAGTTGTTGACCAATATAATTCATAACCTGTTAAGTCATAAGTTGTATCTTCAACATCACCAAGATCTAAACCATTTCTGATTAAGACTTTGAATGTTCTATTATCCGCAATATCTGCTAAGTTGTATTCAATAGTTGTTTTATTTTCGTTGAATGCAACAGGGAGTTTCTTCTCAGTTGTATCAGCAGCTTCTAAATGTAAGCCATCAAGATTTTGTTTCATTGCGATTAAACGTTGATAACTTTCGAACATATCAAGATGTTTAACTTTTAATGAGTAGTCAAGTTCATTGATTTCATAGCTTGATTTATAGGAATCACTGACACCTTGTTTTGTTCTCAAGAATTCTTCACCTGCTAACATGAAGGTTGTACCTTGTGATAAGAATACAATTGAGTTAGCCAAGACATTCATCTTTGCGAATAATTGATTTCTTTCTTCGATTTGTTCTGGAGTTGCATCTTCTGGTAAATCGAATGCACCTGTAGCGATAAATCTATCATATAAAGTATAGTTATCGTGACATGTAACATAGTTAGTTGTTAAGTTAGGGTCGGTAGCATAACTTGTTGCCCCTTCTCCAACTGTACCTCTAATGCCTTTAAGAATTGCTTTTTCATCATTAGCACTGATTGCGCTTTCCATGTTAGTGATGAAGCCAAGTTCTTCCTTGCCTTTCATACCACCTTTGATTAAAGCATCTCTCATTTTGTCGTTGAAAGCACCATAACCTTTAAATTTCTTTTGGTTAGCTTGGTCTGCTCTAGCACTTGAATCTAATGGAGTACTACCGCCTTCCCAAGGTTCGCCATAAACAACAACATATGGGTTAATTTCTTTTAAATCTTCGACAAGATTATTCATCATACTCCATGGATGTAATCCCATTAAGTCGAACCTGAATCCACCTAATTTATATTCTTCTAACCAGAATTTTGTGGAATCTTTCATGAATTTAGCAAACATGTATCTATCTGAAGCAGTTTCATTACCACATCCAGAACCATTACTTAATGAACCATTTGCTCTTCTGAAATAATATTCAGGAACTAAGACATCAAATGATTGATAATCAACACCATTAACGTGGTTATAAACGACGTCCATGATAACTGAAATACCTTCTTCATTGAATGCTTGTACTAATTGTTTGAATTCAATAATTCTTGTATAACCGTTATATGGGTCTGATGAATATGAACCTTCAACAACGTTATAGTTGAGTGGGTTATAGCCCCAGTTGAATTCTTTATTAACTTCATCATTTGCTTGATCAAATATTGGAATAAATTGAATAGCGTTGACACCTAATTCCACAATATGATCAAAACCTGTTTTAACAGTTACTCCACCTTCAGAGTATGTTGTACCTTTTTCAATAACACCACTGAATAAGAGTCTATTATCTTCAGTACCATTCCATGTATCGGATGAAGTAACATCGCATACATGTGTTTCATAAACTGTTAATTCTTTTCTATCACGACCGAGATAGACGACATCTTCCCATCCTTCTGGGTTAGTTTTTCTAAAGTCGACAACCATACCTCTTAAGCCATTAACACCAGCACTCTTTGCGTATGGGTCAACGACTTCTTGGTGGTCATATTTCTTGTTAGTAACTACATAAGTATAGTATTTACCCTCGAGGTTACCATCTACTCTCTTACTCCAGACACCTTTTTCACCAGGTGTCATTACTTCTTCAATAATTGGAGTATCAGTTCCGCCTAATGCTAAAGGTGTGCCTGTATCATAGATACGAAGTTTGACTTCGCTTGAGATAGGGCTCCAAACCTTGAACTCAGTAGCTTCTTCAGAGTAAATTGCACCTAATTCACCATCATAATTATATTTGCTAGTGAACTGGTCACTATCGAAGAGTGAATATGTAGAAACATCTGAATATAAGATATGTCCGTTTTCTAAGAGAACTTTAACTCTATAGTCCTTTAAGAAATCTGCTTCAAAGTCTTCTGGATAAATAATATTACAAGAAGTTGATATACTTTCATCAGGAACTTCTCTTTGCATGACAATATCTTCGCCAGCATAAAGTTCTACTTTTTTAATGTTGAATGTTGAGCTAACAACTAATTGTGCTCTAGTTAATGCAGCACGTTTAATAACTTCTGGGAGAACACCAGTATCATCAATATAGATTTCTGGGTCTTTAGTCTTTAAATAAACGTGGTATTCGTTTAATGAATTTGGAACAATCCAGCTGAAATCAACACTTCTATCATCACCTGGATCTTTAATATCCCAACTACCTTTACTCTTAACGATAAAGTTTAAAGTATTGCTAACAACAGCCTCTGGCCAAATACTTAATGAAAATTTACCATAAGCACCATAGTCATCTACGCCTTGGAAATAATATTCCGCACCATCTTTCTTAGGAGCCCATAACCATAATGCATATTGATCATAATCTGCACCAGGGTTTTGGTAATGGAATACGACACTTGGATCAGCTAATGGAGTAGGATCTGAGCTTGGTTCTTCACTAGGTTCAATGCTAGGTTCTACTGAAGGAGAAACGCTTGGTTCAAGAGAAGGTTCGACACTAGGATCAACACTAGGTTCTACTGAAGGAGCAACACTAGGTTCGACACTAGGATCTGAGCTTTGAGAACCTCCACCTCCACATCCTGTTATAACAAGTGACAAGAATGAAATGAATGTTAAAAATTTACTTTTATTTCTCATTTATACCTCACTTTGGTCTTTCGACCTCTTTATGAGTATATTTTAATATTTTTATTTTGGAAAATCACGCGCAACGCGTGCGAATTATAAAAGAAAAGAGAGATGCATATTGCAAACTCTCTGACAAAACTTAAAATTTTTAATTCTTATTATGCTATAAATACATGTATCGTTATATCTATTTAATATTAATTTAAAATAAACAGAATTATAACTGACAAAAATTTAAATATTTACATTATTTTTATCAAATAATTTATTTGCGCTCTTATAAATACCTAAAGCGAGTAAAGCCACTATGACAGCGGTTATTTGGCTTGTTAAAAATCTCATTCCGGTTTGAAGTAAAGTATAGCTTACTGGGTAATCCATAATTAAACCGTCTAAATATAACAAACCAGTATCTAATCCCGAGATTAATAACGCTGTTCCCATTATAGTGACAAAATAAATAATTATATGCTTTGTAATATCGTCGCCTTTTCTCTTAAAGAAATAAGCCGCCCATGATAACAAAGCCGCTCTTGCAACAACAGGTAAAATCCATAACGCTGTCGTTGGAGTGATTCCATAAGGCGTGAAAAAGAGCTGGTTAACTAACTCTCCTAAAAAAGCGATAATTATAGCGTCAGTTGGACGCAATAAAATTGCTGCTAAAGTGATGATTAATGAACCAAAGCCAATCTCCATGAAATTCCCAACTCTAATTCTGAAAAAACTGAAAACTAAAAATACAGCTATAAGAATACCATCAAGAGTTATCCTTTTAACCAAGTTGTTTCCCATAAATGCTTCTCCTTTATATATGGGAGGATATAACAATAAAAACTGCTCAAGCGGTTGCAGCAATTTACCGCGGTAGAACCTTCGTCCATAGGTATCCTCCTAACCTATAGCACTTAACGCAAATTACCTTCTCAAGAGCTTTTATTAGCAAAATAATATAAATTAGAAAACTTATATTCAAGACCTTTTATGAATTTTGATCAAAGACATTTGAGGTAATATAATCAATTCCAAGTTTTTCTAATCTTCGAATTTCATCTATTGAATCTACAGTCCAAGCATTAACACCTAGATTTCTTTTATGAAATTTTTTAATAATTTTGTCATTTACAAGTTTGTAATCTAAATCTACATCTATTTTCTTGAATAAAGATATCCATATCAACTCCTTATGATCTTCAACAAGTTGCTGTACAAAGATGCGTTTCTTATAACGTTTTTTGAGTCTCCAAATAGGCCAAGGATAGAACGCAATAAAGATAACGTTTTCTATTCCAATATATTCATCAACATATCCAGCCATTTCAAATAAATATTTAGTTTTTGGTGAGTTTTTAATTTCAATTACAGGTTTTTTATGTTTTTCTTTGCATATTTTCAAATAATCTTTAAATAAACAAATATGAGCGTCTTTATGATTCTGATTATTATCCAATGGGAGATCTTTTAATTCTTCAAATGTATACTCACTAATAGGATATAATTTACCATTACTTTTTATTTCATTATTATGATGAGTAATCCATACATTATCTTTAGTTAGATGTATATCAGTTTCTATTCCAAAATAGTCTCTTTTAGAAGCTTCCACAAAAGCTTCGTAAGTATTTTCAAAATATGTTTTATGATATCCTCGATGTGCTATTGCTAAAGGTTTCATGATCGTTTTTTCTCTACTTTTATTTATATAAAATCAATAAATAATTGTTAACTTAAAATTCATAATTAAGTATATTAGTTGCATGAGTAAAGAGTTTAATTTAATCAAAAACGGAAAAACAGCAAGAGTATTAGCCATGATCTTTATTGCTATAGCTTTAGTGTTAGAAGCAATTGAATTTTTCATTGGTGCTTCCCATAATTTCAAATTCGAATCTTTGTTTTTATTTGTTTTCGACTTAATAGCTAATGGTCTTATTTTAGGAGCATTATTCTTTAAGAACGTTCCTCTTATTGAAACAGGTCTTATTGTTGTCAAAGTCTTTGATGGTACTTATTATCCTTTATCTAGTTCAAGAAAATTAGATGTATTAGTTAGACTCTCTAATATAGATGCAATTAATATATGCGAACATGTTATATTTGCACTCGCAGCATTTGCGTTATTAGTAGCTTTATTATTCTTCTGTTTATATAAATTCAGAGGCGTAAGACATGCATGGGATGTTATGAAAATCCTATTATTAGGTGCGGCCCTTTTAATGATGGCAAGTATAGTGATTAGTTCTATTGAAGTGTCTAGAGGGGCAAGTAACTGGCATGAGGTCTTAGAACCAACGTTCTTAACTATCTTATTCTTAGGAATGTTTGCTACCTGTGAATATACTGAAGAACAAACAGTATTTATAAAAGAAAAACGAAAAGAAAAAAAGACTTCGCATTAAAAAATAGGAAGTCTTTTTCTTTATATAAAATAATTAGTCTTTAGTATCTTCGTTATCTATTACGTTATTGTTATCAATAACAACTTTCTTTGTGTCTTCTTTATAGAAGAAGTAATCAATCTTACCAAATATAGCGTAATAGAATGGAATTGATATAAATAAGATCCAAGTAGGTGACCAGACATTAGCAAGCATACCTACAGTTAAGTAAACGAATGTTATTGCAACTGCGTAATTGAATCTAGTAAATTTCTTTCTTTGAATAGCTTTGAAGATACTAGGAATTACAGGAATTAATAAGAATAATGTCCAATAACATCTCCAACCCTCTCCATTAGGAATTAAGAATCCACATAATAAATAAGCCACTAAAACAATTAAACCAATTGAGCTAGAGATAACACCATAGATAATATCAATCTTTCTAGGTTTGAAGTGCACATGTGTCTTAAAAGTCTTCTCAACATGCACATCATCACTTTTCTTATTATCGATTATATCAATGCCTTCGTTGCTAATATGCACTTCGCTTCCATCATCATCCTTTACATGAATGTTGATGTTATCAATTTTCACTTCACCTTTATCTGATTTTATATGGATACCACTTTTCTTTTCTTCTTTATCATTATTAGTTTCTTTAGAAGCTTCAGGGTTGCCATTAATTAACTCGTCAATGCTAACACCATATATCTTACTTAATTCAATAAGATTATCTGTATCTGGTGAAGATTCTGCGCATTCCCATTTAGATACCGCTTGACGAGAGACGCCTAATTTATTTGCGAGCTCTTCTTGGGATAAGCCAGCTTTCTTTCTATATTGCATTAATCTATTTGCTGTTTCTACATCCATCTTTTTTCCTCCGATGCTAATTTAATCTAATCAAATAATATGAATAATATCTACCAACTGTACTTGGAATTTTAGCAAATATTAGTTGCGGACTTAGTTGATACTCATGTCCTTAACTTCAATGTATTTAGGACCAATATAGTTGCTTTCTACAGTGATTTCCTTGCTAAAGTTAACTTTTCCTTTAACTTCATAAAGGTTTCCAGCGATTGAAAATCCGGTAACTGGGATTTCTTTTTCTCCATCATAATAGAAGCCTAATCTAACTTCTCCTCCGAAGAATCCACTATCATCATCAAGTTGGAAACTAGAGAATTTAACACATCTAACATATGGTTCTTTCTTCATGTCTTCAACTGATTTACTACCTGGTTCAACTTTTAAAATAGGAAGAACACCAGTTGGGTTTTCTACCTTTAAGTAATAACCAAAATTATATGGTCCATGTAAGTTTTGAACTACACCATCTTTAACTAAAGTAACTGGGTGTAATACTACACCATCTCCATCAAAGCTTGTAGAATCACTACAACCTTTATCATTACTAATTAAAGAGATATTAAGTTTATCACCGGTGATATTATCTCCTTGCATAGATTGACCGACTTCAAATCTATTAATCTGTTGGAACTTTTGAGAGTAGTTTAAGTTATATGAGAAAAATTCAAAGTAGTTAGCTACGTCTTCTCCTTCAATAATAACTTTACATGGTTTCTCTAACTTTAAAGGTTTAGCGTTAAATCTAGCCTTAGTTAATTCCATACATTCTTTTACTTTAGAAGTGATCTCTTCTTCAACAAGGTTAGAGAATTTAAAGCTATTATAAGTTTCAACTTCTTCTCCATCTTTTTCATATCCAGGGATTAATTCTATAAATCCTTGGTACGTAGTTTCACTTAAATCTACACCTCTTGAGTTAAGGATTCTTCTAGTCTTTTTAGTGATGAAAATCTCAGTAGCAGAGAAAGTTTCTCCTTCTCCAAGATTACATTTTAAAATAGCTTTAGCGACTTTCTCAGCAGCTTCATTTAATGTAAAATCCTTGAGATTTGAAGCGTTTTCTTCTAATTTTGCATCGTTTTTGCTTGGAATCTCATAATAAGGATTCAACGCAAAAGAAGCAGCGTATATACGTTTTTCAATTTCTTTACGAAGTTCATCTTCACTCATATAAGGATAATATGAGAAAGTAGCGCTTCCTCTTTTATCTTCTCTATCGATATAGATAGTGACTTCATATTCTTCTATATTAGTTGCTCTAGAAGTTTCGAGTTTATTTAATACATAAAATAGTTCAGCGGATTCAGAATGAACTGCTTTAATCTTATAGTCATTAATTGGACTATCTTTTAATACTTTAATTAACTTTTCCATTAGCTTAATTTGCACCTCGCCTTCAAACATGGTCCTCCATCACTAACAGGAACCCATTCTTTATGACCTTTACCACAGTGACCAGCACCTATAACTTCAAAGTCATCACTAACCATAGAGATACTCATTAATAAATCAGGAACATATCCGCTCATAACGACTGGAGCAACAATCTTACCAGTGAATTTACCATCTTTAATTTCTCTACCATATTCAGCAGTACATTGAATATTCCAGTTCTTAGGATCTTCCATACCATTATTTGTGTCGAATAACATATATCCATATTTAACGGATTTAATCATATCTTCGAGTTTACTGTCGCCTTTAGCAAAGAATGTATTTGTCATTCTAGTATATGCTTTTCTCTTATATGTTTCTCTTCTACCGTTACCAGTAGGTTCAGTATCTAATTGCATAGCGCTTATTACGTCACTAATACCTGTTTGTAAGATACCTTGTTTAATAATTACTGTATCGTGAGCTAATACTCCATCATCATCAAAGAAATATGAAGCACAACTTTCAGTAGCAGCCGCTCCGTCATGCATTTCGACTAAGCTAGAAGCAACTGGTTTATTAATATATTTTCTAGCTTTGGCTCTATGCTTAACAAACATATCCATTTCTACACCATGGCCAAATGCTTCGTGAGCAATTAAACCAGTAATTGAAGGGTTAGTGATAATATCATATTCACCAGGTTCAATCATTGTGGCGTGTAATAATTCTTCACCTAAATCAACGATACCGTTAATTTTTTCTTCCATTGTTTCGAATACTTTATCAGTGTCGATACCAACACTTACGCCTCTAGAGCTCTTAATGACATCTCCTTCTTTTAAAACTGCGACACATGCATTTAAAATCCAAGGGAAGTTTTGTTTTAAGTCACGGTTTTTAGAAACAAAGAAGCTAGATACTTCGTATTTTTCATAAAGTACAAATGCTTGAACAACTTTAGGGTTTCTTTCATGAATCTTTTGTTTAAAAGAATTAAGTTTATTAACTATTTCTTCTAAAGAATATTCTTTACCTGTTAATTCTCTAGAAAATGTTTTCACTAATGGTTCATCTGGAATTAAATGACCATTAACGTGATTTTCTAAGATGTCTTCACTTAATTTACTTTTTTCTAAGATATCTTTTTCTATTTGATCAATATTATCTTTAGTAATATCACTGAATGAATATTCTACGTAGCATTGACCGTTATAAGCTTTAACAACAAAGCCACATTGTTTTTCCATTGTGTCTCCAATTGAAGTAACAAATGTAGAAACTCTAATACTATCTCCACTTATTTGTTTACCAAGTATAGAAACATAAGGAAAATTGCTTTCTAATCTTTTAACAAGTTCTTTACATAAATCATGTTTACTTTCTAAATATTTAGAGAACATATTTTTCCTCCTTTATTTTGATAAATATTAAAATATTTTACACAAAAAGAAAAGGGCTAGGCCCTATTCTTGTTTATAAAGTTAATTTTTCTTATTTTACTAAGCTATAAGCATCTTCATCAACGTAGATTGTGCAATCTGGATGATCTCTAAGAATGCTACCTGGATGAGATTCATTTTTCTCACCTTTAATTAAATCATAAACTGCCTGAGCTTTATTTTTTCCAGTTGCTAATAAAACGATTTTTCTAGCGTTCATGATGCTTCTTAAACCCATAGTAACCGCTTTAGTTGGGACGTCTTCAATACGTGCAAAGAATCTAGCGTTATCTTTAATTGTGGATTCCGCAATATCAGTAACGTGAGTTAATGAATCAAATGGTGTGCCTGGTTCATTGAAAGCAATATGACAATCACTTCCTAAACCAAGAATTTGTAAGTCAATTCCTCCATGAGCGGCAATCTTCTTATCATATTCCTTAGCAAGTGCTTCAATGTCTCCTACACCTGAAGGAACATTTGTGTTCTTCTTATCAATATCAACATGATCGAATAAATTGTAGTTCATGAAATAACGATAAGATTGATCATTACTACCATCTAAACCAACGTATTCATCAAGATTAAATGTAGTAATGTCCTTAAATGAAATGACACCTTCTTTATATGCTTTAACTAAGTTTTGGTAAACTCCAACTGGGCTACTACCTGTAGCTAAACCTAAAACAGCTTTAGGGTTTTTCTTAATTAAATCAATAAAGGTATCTGCAATTGCGCGATTAATTTCCTCGCTTTTTAATACTTTTATTTCCATAAGTTTGCTCCTGTTAGAATTATTTTAAAGATATGCAAATTTCATGTAAAGAAATATTTATGTAAAGAGGAATATATCTAACAAATTTATCAAAAATTAGCCATATTATTATTAAAATACTTACATTTTATTGACATTATCTTAATTTTCCTAAATGATTTATATATGTATGCAATTAGCAGTTGCGGGAGTATAACAATATGACAATAGGCGAAAAAATCGTACATTTAAGAATCAGTTCTAATATCTCTCAAGAGAAGTTAGCAAGCTTATTAGATGTATCAAGACAATCAATTTCCAAATGGGAAAGTGATGAATCAGTACCTCAAATCGATAAGATCTTAGAATTATGTAATTTATTTAAGGTGACTACTGACGAATTACTTAGAGACACTATCGTTATTCATAGAGGAAAAAGCTTCAAGAGTGAAGAAAGAAAAGAAATCAAAACTAAATATTTCGGAACTGATGGCTTTAGAGGTGAAGTTAATAAAGTATTAACATGTGATCATGCATATAAAATCGGCAGATTCTTTGGTTGGTTCTTCTCTAACCCAGAATTCTCACTTCAAAAACCTGGATATAAACCAAAAGTAGTTATTGGTAAAGATACTAGACGAAGTTCTTATATGTTAGAGTACGCTGTTGCAGCTGGTCTAGCCGCTAGCGGAGCTGATGTTTGTTTATTACACGTTACCACTACTCCTAGTGTTAGCTATATCGTAAGACAAGACTGTTTTGATTGTGGTGTTATGATTACCGCTAGCCACAATCCTTTCTATGATAATGGTATTAAAATTATTAATGCTAATGGTGAAAAACTTGAAGATGAAGTTGCAGCACTTTGTGAAGCTTATATCGATGGAGATTTAGCAAAGCTTGGTGTTGAAGGAAAAGACCTTCCTTTTGCAGAGCAAGATCAAATCGGATGTATTACAGATTATAGCTCAGGAAGAAATAGATATATTGCATATTTAATCTCTTTAGCAAAACATTCAATGAAGACTCTTAGAATCGGTTTAGATACCGCTAACGGAGCTAGTTGGATGATTGCTAGAGCAGTCTTTGATGCTTTAGGAGCTCAAACTTTCATAATTAATAATGATCCAGACGGATTAAATATTAATAAAGATGCAGGTAGCACTCATATCGAGAAGTTACAACAATTTGTTAAAGATAACCATTTAGATGTTGGTTTTGCTTTTGATGGTGACGCTGATAGATGTTTAGCGGTTGATGAATCAGGTAAGGTAGTTGATGGAGATAAGATTATTTATCTTTTAGCAAATAAACTTAAAGCTGAAGGCTCATTAGATAAAGACACAGTTGTTACCACAATTATGTCTAATACTGGTTTAACTAAAGCATTAAAAGCGATTGGTATTGAAAATGTTCAAACTAAAGTTGGTGATAGATACGTTTTTGAAAGGATGCAAAACGAAGGCTTCACTCTTGGTGGAGAACAATCTGGTCATATCATTATTAAGAAATACGCTACTACAGGTGACGGTGTATTAACCGCTATCATGGTCGCCGAAGAAATGCTTGAAAGAAAATCAGTCCTTTCTAAATTAGTTGCTCCAGTTAAATTATTACCACAACGCATGAAGAGTGTTCGTGTTACTAATAAAGATGCTGCTATTAACGATGAAGCAGTCCAGGAAAAATTCAAAGAAATCAATGAAGAAATTGGTTCTGAAGGACGTATCTCTTTACGTAAGAGTGGTACTGAACCAGTCATCAGAATTATGGTGGAATATTCTTCTGTCAGTGACTGCGATGAATTCATTGAAAGAATGGTAACTGTAATTAAGAAAAGAGGATTCATTTATGAATAAATTAGTTAAAACAAAGGATTTAATTGATTGTCAAATTCCTTTCTTAAAACCATACTTTGATGAAGCTACCTATCCTTGGGAAATTCTTCCAAAAATCAAAGAAATCGTTGCAAAAACCTTACAAAATGGTTTAGAAGGTTATAAAGAAATTGCTCCAGGAGTACTTGTTGGAGAGAATGTAAAAATGGCAAAAACTGTTACCATTGAACCTCCTGCAATTATCATGAGTAATACTGAACTCAGACCAGGCGCATTCCTTAGAGGTAATGTTATTGTCGGTCCTAGAAGTGTCGTAGGAAATTCAAGTGAACTTAAGAACTGTATCTTATTAGAACATGTTCAAGTTCCTCACTATAACTATGTTGGTGACTCTATCTTAGGCAATAATTCTCATATGGGTGCAGGTTCTATCTGCTCTAATTTAAAAAGCGATGGTAAGAACATTGTTATCCATGGGGATGAAGAATATGAAACAGGCTTAAGAAAGATCGGCGCTATATTAGGTGATAAGGCTGATATAGGATGTGGTTCTGTTCTTAACCCAGGTACAGTTGTTGGTAAGAATACTCAAATGTATCCTTTAACAATGGCTAGAGGCGTATATCCTTGTAACACTATTGTTAAATCCACTAGAGAATACGTTGAAAAGAAATAACACTTCAACTATTTACAAATACATTGCATGAGATAGTTTGCAATGTTATATTTAAAGAGTCATAGGTGGGTAGACATTAAATACACCACCAATCGGACCAGCGATTAAAAATACTGGTATAGAAGTGGTGGCGCACTTAAAAACGCCTTTTTTATTAGATGGAAAAATTAAAAAATATATTTAATATTCAAGATGCTTTAGTAATTTCTGCTAGGTCTTACTTTCTTTTACTTAATAGAGAAATAATTATTAATTCCGCTTCTTTAAATAAGGGTAAAGGATATAGACTTAGATTTAATAAATCAAATTTTCTCCACTTGACAGGCTTAAAATCTTCCTTGTCTACAAATGATTTTTTTAATAAATGTTATTCAGGAAACATCGAAAAGGATGACTACTACTTAGGACCACACAATGATAGGAAAACAATAAAAAGAAAATTAAAAGTATTAATGAACATCGGATGTTTGTTTGAACAAAAAATATATGTACAAGAAAATTTTGTTAAAAATAATATAATATGCAATATAGCAGCAAGTGATGGTAAATGTACTATTGGATTTATTAACACCCAATATTATTCATTACCTAAGACACTATTGGCAAACAATCACTTAAGTTCTAGCAAGCCCATCTATGAAGTATCACCAATGTTTAAAAAAATTACACATCTTAAACATATAGGCTAAAAATTATATTGCAATTTAAAATACCTTTCTTTAACATAGTTAAGGTATTTTTTTATGGAAATTAGAAACATTGCAGTTATAGCCCACGTCGATCACGGTAAAACTACTCTATTAGATCAACTATTAAAATCTAGTGGAGCTTTTAGAGATAACGAAGAAGTTACTAACCGTGTCATGGACTCAAATGATATTGAAAAAGAAAGAGGTATCACTATCTTAGCTAAGACCACCTCTATTAATTATCACAACACCATGATTAACATTTTAGACACTCCTGGTCACGCCGACTTTGGAGGAGAAGTCGAAAGAATTATGAACATGGTCGATGGTTGTTTATTATTAGTGGATGCTTTTGAAGGAACGATGCCTCAAACTAGATTCGTTTTAAAGAAAGCATTAGAAGCACACGTAAAACCAATAGTAGTTATTAATAAAGTAGATAGAGCGAATATTGATATCTCTAAAACATTAGATGAAGTATTAGAACTATTTATTGAATTAGGTGCACCTGATGATTTCTTAGAATTCCCGGTTGTTTATACTTCCGCTTTAAAAGGTACAAGTAGCTATAAACCAGAATTAGATACTCAAGTGGAAGGAATGGATGCAGTATTAGAAACTATCATTAAAGAAATCCCTGCTCCTAAAGTAGATGTTAAAGCTCCTTTACAACTTCAAATAGCCTTATTAGACTATAACGATTTCGTTGGACGTATTGGAATAGGCACTATTAAACAAGGTACAGTTCACGTTAATGATAACGTTACTGTTTCTAGACTTGATGGCACCACTACTAACTTTAGAATTCTTAAATTATTTGGTTATAGAGGAATCAAAAGAATAGAAATTAATGAGGCTTCTGCAGGGGAAATCGTTGCAATTGCGGGGCTTTCTGATATTAACGTAGGAGAAACTATCTGTCCTCCTAACGCGGTAAATCCACTACCTAAAATTAAATTAGATGAACCTACCTTACAAATGACTTTTGGTACTAACTCATCTCCTTTAAGTGGACAAGATGGTAAGTTATTAACCGCTAGAAAGATTGAAGAAAGGTTATTTAGAGAAACTCAAAGAGACGTTGCTTTAAGAGTATCTAGAATTCCTAATAGCGAAACTTGGATTGTTTCTGGTAGAGGTGAATTACACCTTTCTATCCTTATTGAAAATATGAGAAGGGAAGGATTTGAATTAGAAGTCAGTAAACCTCAAGTTATCATTAAAGAAATCGATGGCGTGAAACAAGAACCATATGAAGATTTATATATTGATGTTCCTAATGAATATGTTGGAGACATTATGACTTCATTAGGTGATAGAGCGGCTGAACTCGTTAACATGGACACTAGAGAAACAGTTACCATTCTTAACTATGTCATTGCTTCTAGAAGTTTATTAGGATTCACTAACAGCTTCTTAACATTAACTAAAGGCTATGGAATTATCTCTCATTCATATAAAGAATATAGACCTTTATCTTCTTCTAACTTAGGAGAAAGAAAAGTTGGTGTTTTAGTGGCTACTGAAGGAGGTAACGCTACTCCTTACGCCATTGAACACGTTGAAGAAAGAGGAACTATGTTCATTACTCCAGGTACTACTGTATATGAAGGTATGATTGTTGGAGAAAATAAATATGATATTGATTTAGCGGTCAATGTTGTCCAAAAGAAGAATCTAACTAATGTTAGAAGCTCTAATAAAGATAATACCGTAGTATTAAAAACTCCTAGAAAAATGTCTCTAGAAGCTTGCTTAGATTATATTAATACTGATGAACTTGTTGAGATTACTCCTTCTACATTTAGAATGAGAAAGAAGATTCTTAATACAGTTGATAGAAAGAAGTATGACGCTCACGTAAGACGTGGCGACTTACAAGAATAATTATTATTCACCTTGAAGCGCTCTTTCGAGAGCGTTTTTACTTTCTTCCCCATGAAAATATTCGTGTATCGCTAAACCAAAAGCAATAGAATAGTACATACTTTTAGCGGTGATAAAGTTATCAGATATCACGACTCCTTTGTTTCTTAAGTAATGGCCTCCAATAACTTGATCTTCAAATCCTGGGTGGCAGGTGAAGTCTCTTCCTTTAAGGTAACCTAATTTACCAACTAAATGAGGAGCGGCGCATATAGAAGCAACTAATTTATTAGAAGTAGCAAAATAACGAATTAATTGTTCTACTTCTTTTATAAGTGGCATGATTTTAAATGAACCAGGTCCTCCTGGAATAATTAAACCATCATATTCTTCTTTATTAATATTATTTACTAAAGTATCTACTTTTACCTCTTTAATATATTTAGGATTAATATATTCTCTATTCATTAAGGAAACAGTAGTTACTGTATCTCCCCCTCTTTTAAGTACATCTAAAGTAGCGATAGCTTCTGTATCTTCAAATCCGTCCACAAATAACATTAATAACTTCATATGTTTTTCCTCCTAGAAATATATTAATTAGTGAAATCAATTTTCTCTTTAACTATTTGATACATGAGAGATAAATCTTCATCATGGTAATTATCTATAGTCTCTATATTTATTCTACATAATATATTCATGTCTATATTATTTTTATATGCTTCATATCTATTTGTCTTAATGAGATAGTGAATAAATTTTATGTAGCCAATAGCTTCTTCAATAGAAGTAATCCCGCTATCAAGGCGATAGGCTTCCATAATAGTTAATAGTTTCTCGCTTACTTTAAGAAAATTACTCATTAAGAAATATAAATAAGTTTCTGTGTTACATAATGACTTTTGAGTTAGGTAATATTGTTCGTTTTCTTTGTCTTCTTTTTTTCTATAAATTAAAGATAGATTATGACAAGTTTTATTCATTAGAGAAAGAATTTGAGAGACATAAAGAATATCTTCTTCAATGTTTATGTCCACTAAATTCTCACGATAAAAAATCATTGATTTACTAATAAATTGTCCACTTTTAAAGGCTTTTTCAAAAGGATTGCGTGCTTTTTCAATTTCATTGTTCTTTAAAGAGTCATATCCTTTTAAGAATAAGTTATAGATAGAATTACCACTTTCTTTAAGTTCAAGTAATAAACTATCATGCATTAAATATATCTGTTCTTTAGTGTACATTTATTTATTGCCTTTTACTCCTTTAACAGAAGTATCATCGTCCTTATTTTTACCCTTTTTGTCTATCTGTTTAAAGTATTTATCAATGTTTCTATTGCTTCTTAAAAATTTAAATAGTCTTCCATATATTTCTTTAATCTTTATTCTTTCTTCGTCACTATATTTTTTTAGTGTTTTCTTACGTCTAATCACTCTAGGGACGACATTTCTAAATAAGTCATATATTTCGTCACACTTATAAAATACGGAATAGAATGCGTCTATAGCTAAAGCAATATCATCATTAGATAAAGTATCAAGCCACTTAATATATTTATTGGCGGTCTTATACGCTCCTTTAGTAATTGCACTTTTATAAACAAACCCTTCCCCTTTATTGTCTACCTTCCACCAGAAAGGATCATGACCTCCTAAAAGTATTCCGTTAGAGGCTACTACTTTATATGTTTCCATATTATTTAGGAAAAATCCGACAAAATCTCGATGTGTTCGATATTTTATCAATTTATCCATAACTAAATCCTTATTTTCAAATTGTTCTAATCCTTTTCTAAACCCTGGACCATCAAAAGAATAAGCTTTAATAAATCTAGAATGAAATTCTTTAGGTAACATGAAAGCACTATAAAAAGCGAGGTTACCGCCTTTAGAGTGGCCTCCTAAGATAAAATTACAATCATTCTCTTTTAAAGCCTTTAAAGTGTATTCTAAGGCTAAATCTTGAGAAGGAATAGTTTCTTTAATTAACATCAAGAAATCTTCTCTCCAACCTAATAAAGAAGTATCTGTACCTCTAAAAGATATATACATAGTGTTATTAGGTAATATTAAAGTAACCGCCATAAATTGGGTGATTCTTTCTTTATCAAATACTTCTTTAATATCTTTAATAATAATGTCTTTATATCTAATAGAATTAAACATTAGATTTAACATTATCCTATTGTGCTTAGCGTCTACACTACGAGCGTATACCTTCTTATCATTAAGTAGATATAAAGGTATATCTTTAATACAGAAACTACTATCAGGGAACTTATTACATAGATATAAATTTACATAAGATAATTCAGCTAATATTAAAGAATCAACTTCATTAAATGGTTTAATGGAGAAGGAATAATTACTGTATTTTTTAATATAATCATTAATATTCATAATTAATATTCATAAAGCAAAAGGTAATCAAAATATATCGTTTTATACTTTTTTATATATTGCGTTTTACGTATTGAATTGAAACAATGCGAACTTCTTTCTTTTCCTCGTTAATTGAATAAATCACTAAATAATTATCAACCTTAAGTTGCTTGTATCCTTTATTTGCATACTTCCCAAAAAAGCGATCCTGATGAGAATAAGGAAAAATAGACAAAGAATTCAAGGCTTCCCATATTCTACCAATTTGTTTCTTTGCAATTTTGGGTTCTAATATTTCATTGCAAATATATGCATAAATGTCATCCAAGTCATGATATGCACGTGGAAGAAGTAATATAGTGTATTTATTTAAAGTATTTTGCATCAAGCTGTTTCCTTGCCTCCTCTAATGGAATTAGGCTAGCCCCTTTTTCAACTTCACTCTCTGCTTCAAAAATAGCCTGATCTATTCTATTAATCTCTACCATTTTTTCATATAATTCAGCACTCATTATAACTAAATCACTGTAACCGTTTTTTGTAACAAAAACTGGCTCCTGTCTGCTGTGAACCATTTCTGAAATGTTACTTGTATTTCTTAAATCTCTTATAGGAATTATTCTTGGCATTTCTCATATCTCCTGTGTCATTATTGTATCACAATTATGTACAAATAAAAGTGATTTGTGTAATTTATTTATCAATAATCAACAATCTAAATTGTCTTACTAGCCCCATCAGTTTTTTATTGCTTTCTTTCTGTTTTTTTGTTTTAATAATTTCAGTAACCGGTACGCGTTGGCTTAATAGGCCCATCGGTTATTTTTTATTTCTTGAATGTTGGAGTATATTCTGGATTTCTCTTAGATATTTTATTAATTAAATCCATATCATCTTCATGAAAACGCATCCCAACCAATTCTTTACTACCAATATCTTTTCTCTTGCACATCATTGGACGATTATGAACATATGAATTGGCAACTTTATCTTCAGTTGGATGCTTTAATTTCGTAATATGTTTCTCTCTTTTTTGCTCTTTTGTAACCTTTCCTGGTTTATCGCTATCTGTTCTTACTACCAAATATCTATTAGCCAGATCGTCTTTCCATACAACAAAACCAGGATGACCAGTTTTGCTGCCATCATGAACAAAGTAGAATTTACCAACTTCAATTAGTTTAATTTTGTTTTCATTTTCAGCCATTTTAAATAGTATTAGAAAGGTGAAAATTTCTCAATTAGTCCATTTGGGAATAAATCTTTATCCCTTCCTTTAAGATTTGCTTTAAAAACTTTTCGCTTTTCGCCAACTGTCTATGAGTATGCAAATCAATTTGTTTATGTAATTGTTCTTCTAATTCGGCAGCAATTCCATAAAACTTCATACCCATTGGAGGGCAAACAACTAATATGTCAATATCACTTTTACCTGTGGCTTCACCTCTAGCATAGCTACCAAATAAATATGCACATTCTATTTCTGGATACTTTTCTTGAAATAAATGTCTACAAACATGCTTGATATATCTGACATTCGAAATATAGTTACTACCATCCAATATACCCATTTCATCGAGCTTTCTAATCAGCTCATCATAAGTGGTATTTAGATTGTTGGTTTCTTCGTACGTTTGATAGGTACGACGAGAAACGCCACACGCGTTGGCGGCTTGTATTTGAGTTAATCCAAGTTCTTTTCGTTTTTGTCTTAATTCATTCATAACTAAATTATATATGCGCATTTTGAATTGCGCAACTTATTCAAATAATAAAATTTAATTTTATTCAGGACTATCACTATATTAAGGATCTCGACTTTCTTAATTGTTTTATTTTGGGTCCAATTCTTTCTCTTTTGATATAGATCGTTATCGCTTTATTTGTTTAAATATTTAAACTTAACCGGTACGCGTTGGCTTACTAGGACCATCGGTTTTTTATTGCCTTAATTTCTTGTTTAAAAATAGTACAAGGCTATCGTCGTTAGTGATTCCTTTTTCATATTGTTTACACTGCTTCCCTTGGTACCATATTCCTGTTCCATCAGGTGCGTAGCCTCTTTTTATATACATACGTTGTGCACTTCCATACCCACTATGGAGTCCGACAGCAAGCCAAACCTCGTCGGAATAATGTTTTGCAACTTCTTCAGAGATATCCATTAATATACTACCTATTCCTTGATTTCTATATTTCTCTAATACAGCAATATCAACAATCTCTGGAACACGTTTCTTATTTATATAATCATCTAAACCATTGATGTAGACACTAACATATCCTACAGGATGCCCTTCATATAAAGCTACCAATGAAATGCATTTCCCATTAGACTGGTCTTTTATTCTTGCAAGGAATTTTGACCTATCACTATGCCAGCATTGTAATAATTCTTCCTTAACAAAAATATCTATATCGTCTTCTTGCATTTCACGAATTACAATATTTTTATTGCTATAGTAAATCATATACGTTAGTACTAATATCTATACCTTTTAAAACATTATATATTTATGTATGACAATAGAAAACCTTTGGTTTTCCAAGGGCTCTCTATTTGTATTTTACCTTGTCAATAAGGTAGCTGGCATTTATAGTGGATCTCATGGGTCACGATAATAACTCGCTACCTCTTATATTAACGGGACAGGGATACTTGTATGTCCCGTTTTTATTTGGGACTAAGTTCATATCGAGTTTGACAGCAACTCACGAAATGCTGTCTATACCCAATTATATAGGGGAATTATGTTGAAAAAACCAGTACTTTATTCTACTTCTAACTATTTATATGAATTTTTAATATATTTCACAAAAACGGGACACAAGACTATGCTTGACGCTATCATAGAGATACTATAACGAATTATCTCCATCCAAAATACACTTCAACTCTTCTTTTACATATGCAATATCGCTATTAGATAATATCGGAATAATCTTTTGGATTTGGTTCGTGGTCTTATTCCACCACTCTAACTTTTCTAATAATTCAATCATTTCATCATCAAATCTTTTTCTAATTACTCTTGCCGGATTGCCTACCACAACTGAATATGAAGGAATATCAGAGGCCACTACTGCGTTAGCCCCAATAATACATCCATCACCAACATGCACGCCTGGAAGAAATGTGACATTTTGCCCAATCCAAACATCATTACCAATAATCGTGTCACCTTTATAAGGTAAATCTTCCTTTTTAGGCGAATCTTGTTTCCAACCATTAAATATATAGAAAGGGTAAGTAGATACCGAATGCATTTGATGATTAGCGCCGTTCATGATGAATTCTACACCTCTACCGATTTGACAGAACTTGCCAATTATTAATTTATCACCGATAAAGTCGTAATGATGCGTGACATGTTTTTGAAAGTTTTGGCCATCAAAATATGTATATTCACCAACGATAATATTTGGATTGGCAATCACTGTTGGTTTGACATACACCACACTTTCATCTCTTGATTTTAATGGATGTATTTTTCTCCAATCTGGTTTATCAGCCTTGTCAGCCTTTATCATCAATTCTTCACTTTCAGCATCTGATAAATCTAAAAACTCGTTCGCGTTAACTTTGAAAATGATTATTAATTTTAGAACAATATCAAAAGATATATCGGTTTGACCTGTCTCTATCTTATTAATCATCGATTTATGGGTATAACCAAGAGCCTCCGCAAATTCTTGCTGAGTCATATCATTTTCTAAACGAATCTTTTTGATTCTATCTCCTAATACTTTGTATGCCATACTCTCTCCTTTTTAACCGGGTCGAATTCGACCCCTTAAACCCGCCGAAATCGGCTGGTTTGAAATTTGGGTTATTCATTTTTTCCATAGATGAAGGTAATTTAAAGTATCAACTCTTCTTAACCAATGTCTTATAAAATCATTAGACATTTCTTCATTTTTTATTTGATCGAATTCGGTCAAAATAAAATTATTGTTATTTAATTTTTCACAAATTCCCAAAAACTCTATAGTCGCTCTTAATCTCATCCAGTTTCTAACAACATAAGCAGGAAATTCTGGGTTAACAATTCTTGCAATATCAGTAAGATTAATATAATCGTCATCACCAATACCTGTGACATTAATATCAATATTTTTAACAGTGATTTTATTCATAAAACGGTTCTCTTTTTATCAATCTTATTCTACCATATTTTAAAAATATATTCTACTTATATATAAGAAAAAATTTTGGATTATCAATGTCTTATTATCAATTAGAGGATCTCTAATGTTCTTATATGCGTTCTAATAATGATAGAAAAAAAATCGTTAGCTCTTTACTAACGACTTATTCACTAATCTTATATGACTTAATTAATTGATTTAATAAGATTTTAATATCTTTATTCTCTTCAAGTTCGAATGCTTTAGAAGCCATCTCAACATCTTTTTCTAAATTAACATTAACTTTACTTGAAGGTTCAATGAAGATCTTCTTATTAGAGGTCTTGAGTTGATGCTCTAAATCTAATAAGAGTTCTTCATATAACTTTTCTCCTGGTCTTAAACCAGTTTCAATAATATCGATATCTACGTATGGAATTAAACCTGATTGACGGATAAGCTTCTCTGCAAGATCTAAGATTTTAACTGGTTGACCCATATCTAGAACGAATATCTCTCCACCTTCAGCGAACAAACCACATTGAAGAATTAAAGAAACCGCTTCAGGTATAGTCATAAAATATCTAATAATACGTTTATCAGTTAAAGTAATAGGCCCACCTGCTTCAATTTGTTTTTTAAATAAAGGTACAACACTACCGTTACTACCTAAGACATTACCAAATCTAACAGCAGCGTACTTAGTATGTTTAGAGATACTAGAATAATATTGAATAATAGTTTCTGCGAAACGTTTAGTAGCCCCCATAACGTTAGTAGGTCTAACTGCTTTATCAGTAGAGACTAATACCATCTTTCTAACATTATATTTATCTGCGAATCTAGCTACGTTATATGTACCTATTACGTTACTTCTTATAGCTTCCGCTGGAGAATCTTCCATTAAAGGAACATGTTTATAAGCAGCAGCGTGATAAATATAATCAGGTCTATAGTGTTTTAATATTCTTTCTACGGTCTTTTCGTTATATGTAGAACCAATTAATGTGACTAAATTAATATCATTAATCTTTTCTTCTCTAAGTCTTCTTGTTAATTCCATTTGGATTTCATAAGTTGAGTTCTCATAAATATCAAATAAGATTAAGGTTTTAGGATGAGTGTTAAAGATTTGTCTAACAAGTTCTGAACCAATTGAGCCACCCGCTCCAGTAACAAGAACCACTTTTTGATTAAGCATGTTAGTGGTCTTTTCGTTATCTAATATGACTTGATCTCTAGAAAGTAAGTCATCAAGGTTAACATCAATAATACGTTTATCGTTAGGTCCTTGCATTTCTTCTAATAAAGGCATTCTTCTAACTCTAACGTTAGTGGTATTAAGTAACGCTAAGACTTCATGCAATCTTTCTTTAGAAATCTTACTCATAGCGATAATGACTTCTTGAGCACCTGTAAAATCAATAATTTTAGAAATTTCAGATATAGGACCTTTAACTGGAACGTTAGAGAAGGTTCCACCTATTTTATTAGGGTCATCATCTACAAACATAATGATTTGGTTATGGTTATCTTTGTTTCTTCTAGATTCATCGACAACAACCTTACCAGTAGCACCCGCTCCTATAACAATAGTCTTAACTGTATGTACTTTTCTTCTTACAACTGAAGCAATATTAAATACCCTAACCATAATTCTTATAGTTGGGTAGATAAATGTAACCGCAGTTGCGGATAATAACCAAGAGAAGATAAAGTCAGTAAATCTAGGTAATTGAGGGATTATAGAAATGACAACCAAGCCCACTACTTGTAAAACAAAAGCTATAGTCATCATTCTTAAGCTTTCAATCATACCGATTTCTTTAGTAATAATCTTGTAAACATTAAAGAAATAGAAAACAAACGCCGTTACAATAGCAATACTACCGCTATAAATTAAGGCATATAACCAGTTATATCCAACTACGAAACCATTAGGTTTATAGTAAGAGAGGAAAGCCACCATAGAAAAAGCAAAAGTAACTATGATATCAAATAGAACATATATAAATTTGTAACTTATCTTTCTCTTGTAGTTCTTCATAATTTAATCATTAATATATTCAAAGAATATTTTAAATATAGTTATTGTATTACTTTAACGCTATTTAGACAAGAATATATAAAAATTTGAGTTCCCCCTTTTTTGAAGATTCTTGTTATAACAAGCAATAAAATTGCTAAAAATATAGGTAATTCCTAGGAATATGACGAGATTTGGGTTATTTTTCATACCAAGAAAGGCGTTTAAGAAA
>Ga0256407_10003083_pt1 | contig 30368 bp, 20 predicted proteins | sample RumenRJG_04DNA_FD_193489 | JGI IMG/M metagenome (GOLD analysis project Ga0256407, IMG submission 193489) | Bovine rumen microbial communities from Lethbridge, Alberta, Canada - RJG_04 | ecosystem: Host-associated > Mammals > Digestive system > Stomach > Rumen | place: Canada: Alberta...
TGAAAGGCGGTCGTTAAGACATGGAAAAGACGATCTACATCGTAGGGACGGGGCCCGGCGGCGCCGAGTTTCTCACGGGGCAGGCGCGCGCGGCGCTCGACGCGAGCGACGTCGTCGTCGGCTACCGCGTCTATACGGAACTGCTAAAAAGCGCGTACCCCGACAAAGAATACCGAACGACCGGCATGACGCAAGAATTAGAACGCTGTCGGCTCTGCTTCGATTTGGCGGAGCGGGGGCGCCGGGTCGCGCTGATTTGCAGCGGGGACGCGGGGGTCTACGGGCTGGCGTCGCCGATGTTTGAACTTGCGGTGGAGCGCAAGGGCGTCGAGCTTTGCGTCGTCCCCGGAATCACGGCGGCGAACAGCGGCGCGGCGGTTTTAGGCGCGCCCCTCAACAACGACTACTGCGTAATCAGCCTGAGCGATCTTCTCACGCCGTGGGAAACGATTGAGAAGCGTCTTCGCGCGGCGATCGTCGGCGATTTCGCGACGGCGATCTATAACCCTTCGAGCCGTCGCCGCGCAGACTACCTGCGCCGCGCGTGCGACGTCATGCTCGCGAGCGGCGCGGAGCCGGGGCGCGCGTGCGGAACCGTCGAGAATATCGGGCGCGTCGGGACGGCGACGTGGGTCGGCCCGCTGTCGGAACTTCGCGAACGCGCCGTCAATATGTTCACGACGGTCTTTGTCGGCGCTTCGTCGACCGTCGTTTTAGGGGACAAACTCGTAACCAAGAGGGGCTACCGACGATGAGAGCGCTGATCTTTGCCGGGACGACGGAAGGACGCGAGCTGGCGGAGACGCTCGCGCGCGCCGGCGTCGCGTGCGACGTTTGCGTCGCGACGGAATACGGAAGCCAAGTTATGCGGGAATCGGAGCTTATTCGCGTCCGCCAGGGGCGTCTCGACGCGGACCAGATGAGGCGGCTCTATGAGACGCTTCAGCCCGACGTCGTCGTCGACGCGACGCACCCTTACGCGACCGCCGCGTCGGAAACGATTCGCAAAAGTCTCGAAGGACTCGCGATTCCGCGCCTTCGCCTCTCGCGCGCGGCGACGAGCGGCGACGGCTGTAAATCGTTCGCCTCGCTCCAAGAGTGCGCCGACGCGCTCCGCGAGACGCGCGGGCGAATCATGCTCGCGACCGGCAGCAAAGAACTCGCGCCCTTCTGCGACGACCCCGCGCTCCGCGAAAGGCTCGTCGTCCGCGTCCTGCCGAGTCTCGAGAGTCTTCAAAAGTGCCTCGACGCCGGGCTGGAAGGGCGTCAGATCGTCGCGATGCAAGGGCCTTTCACGCGGGAAACAAACGAGGCGCTCTTCCGTCAGCACGACGTCAAGTTTCTCGTGACGAAGGAGAGCGGCGCGATTGGCGGCGAGGACGCGAAACTCGAAGCGGCGCGCGCCGTCGGCGCCGAGGTTTATCTCGTCCGGCGCCCGGAATCTCCCGAGGAAGAAGGGTTATCCATGGCGGAGGTTCGCACGCGGCTCGAGGAGACGCTCGGCGTGACGCTCCCCCTTGAGCCGCTCGACGTCGCGCTCGTCGGCGTCGGATGCGGCGCGCCCGCGGCCATGACGCGCGAGGTCGCCGCGCGAATCGAAGCGTCCGACTATCTTTTCGGCGCCCCGAGACTTCTCGAGACGATCGGCGGCGCCGGGATCAAGCTTCCCTTCTATCGGAAAGAGGACGTTCTTCCTGCGCTCGAAAGAATCCGCGCCGAACGCGGCGACGGGCTCAAGGTCTCCGTCCTTTTCTCCGGCGATCCCGGATTCTACAGCGGCTGCGAACGCCTCTATCCGGCGCTCAAAGAGTTCGGCGGCGCGACGGTTCGCGTCATGCCGGGCGTCTCGAGCGTTTCGACGCTCGCGGCGCGGTTCGGGATAAGCTGGCAGGACGCGGCGTTTGTCAGCCTTCATGGCGTCGACGCGGATCAATGGACTCCAAAACTTAGAACCTTCGCGGCGGAGAAGAAAAAGACGTTCTTCATAACCTCCGGCGCCGCCGACGTTCGGGCGGTCGGCGCGATTCTCGCGGCGTTTCCGCGCGCCGAAGAACGGTTCCGCGTTTTGCTCGGGTTCCGACTCTCCTACCCCGACGAGGCGCTTTACGAGCTTACTCCGCGTCAGTGCGGCGAACTTGCCGACGACGGTCTGTGCGTCGGCGCGATTCTTAACGCGGCTCCGGAACGCCGCCCCCTCGCGCCGACGCTCCGCGACGACGATTTCCTCCGCGCCGACGTCCCCATGACGAAGGAGGAAATCCGCAAGCTCGCCGTCTGCCGGCTCAAACTCGCGCCGGGCGACGTCCTTTACGATATCGGCGCGGGCACCGGCTCAATCGCGCTCCAAGCGGCGGCGCTTTCCCCCGAGCTCCGCGTCTACGCGATCGAACGCCGCGACGACGCCGCGGAACTGACGCGCCGCAACGCCGAAAAACTCGGGCTGGCGAACGTCGTCGTCGTCCAGGCCGAGGCGCCCGACGGGCTGGACGCGCTCCCGAAGCCCGACGCCGTCTTCATCGGCGGCAGCGGCGGACGGCTCGACGAAATTCTCTCTTGGCTGCGCGCCGCGAATCCGAAGGTCCGCGTCGTCGCAACCGCCGTGACGCTCGAGAGCGTCGCCGCGATAACCGAGCTGGCAAAGCGCGATTTTATCAAAGATTTCGACGCGTCTCAGGTTGCTGTCAGTCGCTTGCGCCGCGCCGGCGAGTATAATATGTTCCAGGCGAACAATCCCGTTTTCCTCTTTTCCTTTACGCAGGAGTGAAACGATGACGAAAGCGATCATGATAGCGGCGACGCATAGCGGCGCGGGCAAGACGACGATCGTCTGCGCGACGCTCGGCGCCTTGAAGAACCGGGGCTTGGAAACGCGCGCCTTCAAATGCGGGCCGGACTACATCGACCCGATGTTTCATCAGGAGATCACGGGAACTCCGTCGCGCAATCTCGACCTGTTCTTTACGGACGAGGCGACGACGCGCTCGCTCTTCCTCCGCGAGAGCTTCGCCGCGGACGCGGTCGTCGTCGAGGGCGTCATGGGGCTTTACGACGGGTTCGACTTTCGCTCCAACGTCGGTTCGTCGTATCATATGGCGAAGACGCTCAATCTGCCCGTCGTTTTGGTCGTCAACGCGCGCGGAATGGGACGGTCGACGCTCGCGCTCGTTCGCGGGTTTATGGCGATGGATACGGATCGTCTTATCGCGGGCGTGATTCTTAACTGCGTCCATAAAGGCTTGTATGAAAGAATTAAAACGCTGTTGGAGAAAGAGGCGAGAATTAAAGTTTTTGGATATCTCCCGGTATTTCCGGAAGGCGGACTGGAAAGCCGGTATCTCGGTCTGAAACTTCCTCACGAGATCGCGGATCTGCGCGAACGCGCGAGCGGCGCCGCGCTCAAGATTGCCGAAACGGTCGATTTCGACGCGCTCCTCGCCGCGGCGCGGGAAATTCCTTTTTCGGACGCGAATCCCGACGGACGGCGTCTTGCGCCGAGCGTCGTTGAGACGCCGCGCGCCCGCGTCGCCGTCGCGAAGGACGACGCGTTCTGCTTCTATTATCACGACAATTTAAGGGCGTTGCAGGAAGCGGGCGCGGAACTGGTCTACTTTTCGCCTCTCAAAGATTCGGCGCTTCCCGAGGACGTCGACGGCGTTCTACTCGGCGGCGGCTATCCCGAGTTGCACGCGCGGACGCTTTCCGACAACCGTTCGATGCGCGCCGCGATCAAGGCGGCGTTCGACGCGGGGACGCCCTTTTTAGCGGAATGCGGCGGGTTTATGTATCTTCACGACGCGATCGTCACGAAAGACGGCGAGCGATTCGAAACGGTCGGCGCGATTCACGGCGAGTGTCGCGACGCGGGGCGGCTCGTCCGCTTTGGGTACGTCGAACTGCGCGAGAAGCGCCCGGCGTTCCTGCCGGCGGACGCGCCCACGATTCGGGGCCACGAGTTCCATTATTTCGACAGCGACGCGAACGGCTCGGACTGCGTTACGACCAAACCGGCGACGGGAAAGAACTGGGACGCGTGCTACGTCGACGAGCGTCGGTGGCTGGGATTCGCGCACCTCTGTTATTTGTCGAATCCCGCGTTTCCCAAGGCGTTCGTCGACAAGTGCGTTCAGCGGCGCGAGGAGCGAACTCATGGATAATTCGCATCGATTCTTTAAAAACGTCGACTGCCGATATTATCCGTGTCATCAGGGCGTCGACGAATTGAACTGCCTCTTCTGTTACTGTCCGCTCTATTGCCGCGAGAAATGCCTCGGAACGCCGGAGTTTATCGAAAAAGACGGGCGGCGGATTAAACGGTGTGTCAACTGCGTCTTCCCGCACCGCCCGGAGAACTACGACAAAATCGTCGCCGCGCTCAAGAGCGACGCGCGGGCGGGTTAGGGCGCGTCGACGCAATTCAAAAGGTCGTAATTCCAAGGACTAAGGCGCTATGAAACGAATATGCCGAAAAGACGTCAAAGAACTGAGAAAATTCCCCTAAAGTTGTCTTGAACCATATTTTTAAACGAATTGCTCTTACTCGTTTATGATTATTTAACAGCTCTGCGAGACATATAGGGACGGGCGCTATGAGTGAAAAAAACAGAACCAAGACTGAATCTGAGACCAAAGACGAACAGAAAAGAAATAATATAAGTCCGCCCTTTGTTTTTCTATGTCTTCTCGCCGGAATTCTAGTCTTTGGGGATTATTCGCTTGCGACCTTTAGCGACATCCTTGATCGCTGGATTGTTGCGCTTTTCTTTCTTATTACTCCTCTGACTCTTGTGGGAATCGCCTGTGGTTTACCGTACTACAGGAATAAGGATATGGTCGTGTGTGGACTTCTTGTGAACGTCTTTTTATGGATAACGAGTCTGATTGCTATAATAGCTGACTTATGCTATCATTTTAGATAATGAGATCTGAAGTGGTATCTTTTATAATAAACGACATTAATAAGCGTCTCTAGAACAACCGTAGCGCGGGTTTAGGCATAGATATTCACTCCTGCTTCAACAGACAAGAACGATTATTACCGTCGTTTATTTTAAGTAGAGTCGTAGAACTTAAAAATCTGGCGCAGTTGAGGCAATATCGTGGACGACAAAGAACTGAAAGAGCAAAATAACGAACTGGAACTCTGCCAGACTGAATCTGGTCTTGAATACGGGCGGAGAAATAGCGTTAGTTCATTATGCCTGAAGGAAGGAGCGATGGCTCCTTGTCTTTTTACACAATTATATGGACGCTATCTTTCATATGCCAATTTTTAGTCAGACCTCATTCAAATTTTTCTTTTCAAAAAACTGGGGAAAGTACAGAAATAGCGCGTCGTTCAATATAATGAACGAACTCAAAGAACTGTTATCCTAAACGGGCGACCGTAAAAGGAACCGCCCGAGACTCGTTTCAAAAGGAACCGTCGATGAAGATCAATAAAGAAGTCGTAATCTCCGCCTTGACGGCGTTTTTCGTTTTCGCCGCGTATGCACAGGCTCAAACGCAAACGATTCAGACGTCCTCTCCTAACGGCAAAACGGTCGTAACGTTGAACGTCGGCGACGCGACGACTTATTCGGCGACCTTTGACGGAACGACCGTTTTAGTTCCCTCAAAGCTCGGACTGGCCTTTAAAGGCGCGGAACCCCTTGGCGCGACGCGCGTCGTCGACTCTCAAACGAAAGCGATCGACGAAAAATGGGCGCAGCCGCTCGGCAAACGAGCCGAATACGTCGACCGATGCTCGGAAACGACCGTTCAGTTGCAGGAAACGGGGACGTCGGCGCGTCGACTGACGCTCGTCGTTCGAGCGTACGACGACGGATTTGCGTTCCGATACGTCGTGCCGAAGGACTCGGGCTTCGGCGACGAAAACGACGAATACTGCGTCGAATCGGAAGAGACGGAATTCGCGTTCGACGCCGACTACGACGTCTGGGCGACTTCTTACCCGAAGTTCAACACGTCGCAGGAAGAGGAGTTTCCCAAAACGAAACTCAGCGCGATCGCCCCGAACGCCTTTATCGGCATGCCTCTCGTCGTCAAAGGAAGCGACTTCTACGCGGCGCTGACGGAATCTGATCTTCTCAACTGGTCCGGCGCGCAATTTACGGGCGGCTCCGGCGCGACGCCGTCGGTCAAAGTTCGTCTCACGCCTCGCGCGGACGGGCGCGGATGCGTCGTTCGTCAGGGCGAGGCCGCGTCTCCGTGGCGCGTCGTTCTGCTCGGCAAAAGCCCCGTCGATCTCGTCAACAACTCCGGGATCGTCCTGAATACCGCGACCCCTTGCGCAATCGACGCTTCGTGGGTCAAGCCCGGCAATAGTTCATGGAACTGGTGGGCGCCTCAAGACGGATACCCGACCGATAAAGTTATGAAGGGGCTGGTCGACCTCGCCGCCGAGATGGGCTGGGAATATACGCTCGTCGACGCGGGCTGGAAAGACAAGCAAAAAGAAGTCGTCGCGTATACGAAAGACCTGAACGTTCCCGAACTTGTCAAATACGCGAAGGAAAAGAACGTTCGCATTTTACTCTGGTTCCATTACAAGAATCTCGTCGACGCGGGCGTGCGCGAGACGTTGAAACAGGTCGCCGATTGGGGCGTCGCGGGGGTCAAAATCGACTTCATGGATTCCCATACGCAGGAAATGGTTCAATGGCTCGAAGAAACGTGCAAGATCGCGGCGGAGTATCGACTGCTCGTCGACTATCACGGAATGTACAAGCCGACCGGCATGGAGCGGACGTACCCCAATCAGATTACGCGCGAAGGCGTTCGCGGGAACGAATATAATCGCTGGTCGAAAAACTCTGCGACGCATACGGCGACGCTTCCCTTCACGCGCTGCATGCTTGGGCCCGCCGACTACACGCCCGGCGGGTTCCTCAACGAACACTCCGAGACGTTTAAATCGCTCAACGCCTACAAGGACCGATCGATCGACTGTCACGTCGTGGGGACCCGCGCCCATGAACTCGCGCTCTGCATGATTTACGACTCGCCTCTGCGGTGCCTCGCCGACCTGCCGCGAAACTATAAGGACCAGCCCGGTTTAGACTATCTTCGCGACCTTCCCGCCGTCTGGGACGAAACGATCGCGCTTGACGGACAGATCGGCGAATTCTACGTCGTCGCGCGCCGATCGGGCGACGACTGGTTTGTCTCCGGCGTTACGAACGAAGAGGCTCGTTCCTTCTCTGTAAAATTTGATTTCCTAGAAGACGGCGAATATGAGGCCGTCCTTTACGCCGACGCGCCGGAATCAGATCAAGACGCGACGCAAATCTCGATCTCGACGAAAACGTTCCGAAAAGGAGACTCCTTTGACGTCGACGCCGTCCGCGAAGGAGGCTGGAACGTCGTCTTGAGGAAGAAGTAGAACCCATTGACCGGCGAGCGCTTTCGAACCCTGTCCCAACTCCATAGCGACGTTCGACTCTCGACGAAAATCGATTGAAGACAAACGCCCTATCCGCCGACTTCAAGGCGGGTAGGGCGTTTCTTTAGGGAAGAACAACTCTTGCGAAGTCGCTTCGAGCGTTTCGAACTTCTTAACCGTTTCAGACGGCTTTGTTGAATAAAGACTTTTAGACGCTGTTCAGGTCGCAATAATCGGCGCCTTAAGTCCCGCTAAACTCCGGCTTTTTTCGGAACCTTAATCGTCGCGGCGTAGGCGCTGTTGCATAGTCCGAGGACGGCGGAGACGATGAAGAGCGTCTCGATTCCGAGCGTCGACCATATCCAGCCGCCGAAAAGCGCGACGAGGATCGTGACGAGATGGTTGACGGAGACCCCCGTCGAGATCGTCGCCCGCATTTCGTCGCCGCCGTCTGAAAGGTCCTTGACGTAGACGTTCGCCGCCATCGCCGCAAGAGAAATGACCGAGTCGAGAACGTAGTTCACGCAGCAGACGACGAAAAGGACGCTGAATTTGAGAATTTTGAGGAAAATGCCAAAAATTTTGTTTGACATAACGCCCCTGCCCCTGTTACAATGCGCCCAGTTGTGACGCTTCCGTCACTAACTTCCATTGACAGCCATAGCTCTACGGAGGGGACTATGTTCCGTCTATCGAATCTCTTTAAGTCCCGGTCTCATTCGCCAAAAGCCGAACAAACGCGTCGATGCGCGTTAGAACCGCTCGAAGAACGTCAACTTCTCTCCGTCACGCTCTGCGACGCGACGGCAAACGTTGCCCTCGCTCATCAGGATACGGTCTATCTAACTTCTTACCAAGCCGACGCTTCGGGGCAGGCTTACGACCCCGCCTACGGCGAGACGGTCTTTCGGCGATTGACCTTCAAGAACACGGGCGACGACCCGATCGAGATTTCCTCCGCCGCGCTTTCAAGCGGCTCGCGCGTCGAACTTGTCGGCGAATTTTCGCAAAATTTAGAACCGAACGAGGAAACGTCCTTTCTTTTGAAGTGGCAGGCGCTCGCGACCGAATCCTCGACCTTTACGATTCAAACGGACGACCCCGACCAGCCGACGTTCCAAATCGCGCTTTCCGGCGCCGTTCGCGCTAATACGACGCAGTACGCTCAGATTGAAGACGTCGGACTTCTCGTCGATACGGGCGTTAGCGCGACCGACTCCATAACTTGCAACCCGACGATCACGGGCGAGGTCGCCGGCGCCCTCTACGGCGGTCGGGTCGACGTCGAGTTTGATTTCGACGCGGATTCCGTCGTCGACGCGCTCGAATCGGTCTACGTCGTCGGCGCCTTTGCCTTCGATCCAAGCGAATATTCCAGCGCTTACGCCGCCCCGGAGTCGGGAACGTCGCCCGTCTCCCTCCGTTATCGTCCCGCGATCTACGACGCCTACGGAACCCTTCTTCAAACCGGTTCATGGCAAACGTTCAGCTTTACGCTTGAACCCGCCCCCTCTTCCTCGATAACCGTTTCCAACCTCGCCGTCTCCGCGAACTACGACGGCGACTGGACGCGTCCCGACGCGGCGAAACTAACCGGCTCGATGACCGGCTCCGGCGCCCGAGTTCTCGAAATCCAAATCGACGGCGAACGCTATCGCTATCCCGTCGACTCCTCGACCTTTACCGCGTCGCTTCCCGTCGGCTTCGAGTACGGCGAATCGACGACGATGCGTGCGCGCGGCGGTCAATACGACGCGACGACCGGACGCGTCCTCTACGGCGCATGGTCGACGCTGACCGTAACCCCTGCGCCCTGCGCCGTCGCGTCTCTTGCGCTCAAAACGGACGACGGCGTCAGCGCTTACGACAATATCTCCAGCGACGTTACGCTCGTCGGAACCCTTGCAAACGGCGTCGGACGCAACTATTCCGAAGTCGAGTTCTCCTGCGGAAACGAAATCCTCGGCTCCGCGTATACCGATGAAAACGGCGAGTTTACGTTCACGCCTTACGGACTGCCGATCGTCAATGGCGTCGCGACGGGAACCGTCGTCGCCCGCGCCGTTTATCGACCTGAAGTCGGTCAGCCCGTCTACGGAACGTCGCAGTCGATTACGATAACCTACGCGCCCTCGTCGAGTTCCGACTATTATTCGCTAACCCTCGCGCTTGCCGACCCGGTATCAGGCTCCAGTTCGACGACCGAAACCCCGACGGTCAATATCTCCGGCTCCCTCCCGAAAGACCTCGACGTCAACTTCGAATATCGCTGGAAGCTCGCAAACGATTCCAGTTGGTCGCAGTCTCAAATCGCCTACGGAACGCTCGACGACGCGCTCAATACGGACGAGAACGCCGTCAACCTTTATTGGAACGCAGCCGCGACGATCCCCGCGCTCTATCAAATCGCGACGTCCCCGGCAAACGTCTCTTTCCAAGCGCGCCCCGTCGTTTACGACGAAATCCTCGGAACCTATAACCCGACGGGAACTTGGTCAAGCCTCTTCTTTGCGTTCCAGAAGCCGACGCCCGACGTTCCGACGGTCTCGATGCTCGCGCTTGCCAACCCGACCGACGGGCTGGGTCAGACGACTTCCGACCCAACGATTTCCGGTCAGATCGCAAGCGGCGGAGAGATTTCCGGCGTTGCGCTCAACTTCTATTCCGGCGCGACGCTTATCGGCTCCACAACCGCCGACGCGTCGGGGAATTTTACCTTCAAACCGTCGAATCTCGCGACGGGAACGCAGACGATCACGTGTCGCGCGAAGGTCTGGGACGCGACGACGCGCCAGTACGTCGAGGGGACGGGGACAAGCGTAAGTTTTACGCTCGTCGCGCCGACCGTCTTCGCGCCGACTTTCGGCGAACTCCGACTCTGGGACGACACGGGCGTCGCAAACGACGGGATTACGGCAAACGCGACGATTTACGGTCAGATTGCGCCGCTCGCCTCGGGCGATAGCGACGCGGTCGCGTATCTTCTCGTCGAATACGATCTTAACGGCGACGGAACCGCCGACGGTCGAGCGCGTTCCGACGCGTCAGGGGAGTTCTGTTTCACGCCGCAATTGACGCCGGGCGCGCATACGGTCGGGGTCAGAGCCTCCCGATGGGACGTCGTCAACCAGACGGAAGTCGTCGGTTCGTGGACGAACGTGAGCGTTACCGTTACGGCGCCGACGACGACGCTTGCGACGCTAGCCGAATTTGCGCCGGAAGACGCGTTTCTCGACGCGTCCAACCAGCTTGTCGGCTACGTTTCGACCGTCGCCGGTCGCGTCAGTTCCGAGACGGACTACGCCGATCTTACGGTCGAATATGAAATTACGAGCGGCGGCGTCCCCGGCGCGACGACGCATTCGGGGGGCGTCGACGGGTTCGGGCGTTTCTGCTGGACGCCGGAGCTTGCGTATTCGACGACCGATACGAACGTCTCGATCCGCTGCCGAGTCGGACGTTACGACGCGATTACGCAAACGACGACATGGAGCGGCTGGACGACGACCTCCTTTATTTATAGATCGACGACCGAGTCGGAGATTCAAACGATAACCTCGACCGTTTCGAGTCGCGACGGCGCCGAGGATTTCGAGCGGCAGTTCAGCGGACATATCTTGCCCGGCGTCGGAATTCGTTCCTACGTCGTGGAATACGACGTGGATAACGACGAGACGCCGGAAGGTCGCGTCGCGCCGAACTCGCTCGACGACGTCCTTTTTTACGCCGTCCCGAAAAATCAGACGTTCCGCGTTCGCGTCGTCGATAAGCTCCTAAACGATACGGAGCGTGTCTCAAGTCAAGGGTGGGTAAGCGTCTCCAACTTAAGCTACGCCCTACGGACGCTCGCGACCGAACTCAATCTCTATTTCGAGGACGCCGTCGATTACGTCCCGTATCTTCAGGTCGAGAACTATCAAGGATCGTATTCAAGTCTCACGATTTCGCTCGATTACGACCACGACGGGAAAGAAGACGCGACGCTTTCCCCGAACAATCAAGGGCGCGTCTATTCGAGTCAGATTATTACCGCGCTGACGAACAACGGCGTCGATATTCTTCCCGGCTTTAGCGTCGTTTTCGCGCATATCAGTTTCCCGGAAGCCAACGTTACGGAACGCGTTCCCTTCCCGCTATATCTCGGCGACAGCCAAACAGAACGCGACAAATACGACGAGTTTACGCAGCTCTTTATTAGTCTCGTCGATTACGACCCGACCGACGTTCCCGGCGCGGCGAATGCGAATCAGACGCCCGAGTTAGTCTATCAGATCACCGACGAGCCGACGAGTTCGACGTCGGAATACGCCGCGCTGACGACCGGCGCCCAGTTCGACCACGATCTCCTCGAGAAGATTCCGATCCCGGAGATTCCACGTCCGAATCTCAGCGGCGAAACCGTCGATCTCTCGAAGGACGTCGCGCTCCTCGCGCAGCTCGACGCGATTCAGCGGAACTACGAGAACGCCGTCGCCGCCGCGCAGGACGCGTGGCAAACGACTTGCGACGACCTTCTGAACGACTATAACGCGGCGACCGATCAGGCGTGGAACGACTATTCGACGGAATACGCTCGAATAAGCCAAGAGTTCGACCGCGTTTCCGCGACGACGTGGGAAGATTCCGACGAATACGCCGCGATTTCGGCGCGTTGCCAGAACGAAATCAACCAATTAACGGCGAACAAAACGGCGAAGCTCGCGGAAATTTCATCGCGCTATACGACGGAACGACAGGCGATCAAGGCGACTTACGACGCGACCGCGCTCTCGGTCCACGCGTCGCCCGACTGTTCAAACTGGAACCACAGTCAGGCGTGCCAGCTCCAGCAGATCAACGCGGAAGAGACGTTCTATAACGCGGCTCTCTCGCTCTCGATAAACACTCTCGCGGAACAGTTGTCCGTCGACGTCGAGTTCCAGAAGGAAGTTTTGAAAGCGGAGGCGCGTCGCGATTCGGCGTTAGCCGACGGAGAAGAGGCGTTTAGCGCGCAAAAGGAACAGACGCTCGCGTCGCTTGCGAGCGAGTCGGCGCGACTCGGGCGCGATTATCAGTTTGCGCTGACCGACGCGTTGCAGACGCTCTATTCTGGCGAGGCGGATCCGAACACGGGCGAACGCTCGGGCGGAGTCGCGGGCGCGGACGCGACGTATCGCCAGACGCTGGCGAGTCTTGCGCAGAGCGCGACGGGGAGCGTCTGGTCGGCGATTCGCGGCGCCGTAACGGCGTGGAAGACGAACGCCGCGACGCCCTCGACGTGGGGCGGCTACGTCGATTCAATCTACGGGATCGCGGAGACGGAAGATTTAGCGGACGCGGCGGCGTACCGGACGGCGGTCGAAGCGGAGGCGACGGCGCAACTTGCGGCGGATAACGCGTCGGTCGCGGCGTACTGCTCGTATTTAAGAAGCGAGGCGACCGCGATTTGCAACCGCGACCAAAGCGCGGCGACGAGCGCGGAGACGTTGCAACTAGCGGCGACTACGGCGATCGCGACGGCGGCGTCCGAAAAGGCGACCGCGACGCTAGAGAAAAAGACGGAACAGCTCGACGCGGCGCTCGCGCTGCGGTTGGAGTCGATCGAACGGATGCGCGCCGACGGGCTGACGATGGGCGCGCGGCTCGCGTCGCGAGATCGGTCGCTTGTGGGCGTAACCGACTACGACCTCCGCTCGCAGATAACAAGCGCGGCGCAAAGCGACCTTGAAGCGCTCTGGAAAGCGAATACTCAGGAACGCGCCGCGATTGAAGTCGCGCTTTGCGACGCGCTCGTCGCGTCGACGGCGGCGCTTGAGAAGGCGACGCTTGCCGCCGATCATACGCGGGAATCAACGCTCTGGAACGCGCTCGGTCAATATTGGAAAGACGAAATCGCGCGAGAAACGACGCTCGCGATTGCGGAAGAAACTGCGGTCAACACGGCGCAGACGGCGCTGAATACGGCGGAACAGAACCTCGTAACGGCGCAAATTACGGCGGAGTCAAGCTATGATCAAGCGCTGACAAACTCCGCGATAACCGCCGCGTCGAGCGAGTTTACGCTGGCGCAAAACCTCTGGACGAGCCAATATTCGACGTATTTTAGCGCGCTGAGTTCGGCGTGCCAGAATCTATCGGATCAACTTGTCGGAAGCTATTATCAATCCCTAATCGCCGCCGCGCAGCTTGATTATAGCGCCCAATGGGGCTACGACGCGACCTATTTTAACGCCGCGCTTACGAAAGAGACGACTTACGCGAATACGACGCGAACGCTCGATACGAACTACGCAAATTCCGTCGTCGGGTCGGTCTTTAATTACTGCAACTCGCAGATCACATCGAGCGCGACGAGTCTGAACCGAACGAAGACGAGCGACCAAGCGGAGATCGACGCGCGAATCGCGTATTATCTGGCGTATGAAAACGCGGAATACGCGCAGGCGCTGGCGACGATAACCGCGAAGGAAGACGCGCTGACGCGAAAAATCGACCTTATGTCGCTCTGGTCGCGGTATTCCATCGATATCGGGTGGACGTACAACACGTTGCAGTACGGGGGACTCGACACGCTTTCGTGGTCGACGAGTTATTCGTCGAACAACTGGTCGCCGTCGAATTTTACGGGCTACGTCTACACGGCGATCCCGGCGGCGACGGAGCTTGACGCGCTGTCGTACGACGGACTCAACGGCTCGTCGACGTCGTCGATGGGAAACATCGGGCTGGGATCGTCCTATTCTCTTCTGTGGCAGGGCTACAACGCGAACAATCTCTGGTCGGGCTTCAGCAACTTGAACTCGGCGATCAAGGATATGACGATTAAGAACGCGGAACTGACCGCTGAATCGTCAAAAGCGTCGGCGCGAAGCGCTTACGCGTCCGCGTATGGAACGCTCTATGATGCGGAGGCGACCGCGCAACTCGGCGACGCGCAGTCGGCGCTAACGCGCGAGATCAACGCGGAGAAGACGCTCAACACGGCGGTCTGGAACGCGAGCGAAACGGCGCATACCGGGACGTTAAACGCGATCGTCGCGTCGGATACGACCTCCGACGCCGCGACGTACATTAACGCGTCGCTCGGCAGCGCCTTGAGTTATGCAAGCTCCGTCGCGTCCGCGTTCGGGGATTTTCAGATCGGAAACCGGCAGAGGCGGTATAACAACGCGTCGGCGAACGATCCTCGGAAGTCGCTCTATAGTCAAGACGTCGCGTGGGCGACGAATATGAAGTCGCTCCGCAACCAGACTTACGACGTTGCGGGCGACGCGATCAGCGACTATTATGCGTCGGTCACAAGCGCGTATACGAGCTACGCCTCGGGCGTGTTGACGACGCTGTCGACGGCGGAACAGGCGTATTTTAGCGCGCTCAAGACCTATTCGATCGCCGCGTTAAACGCCGACGGAGATTATTCTCTCGCGCTCTTCGAAGCGGAACGAGACCGCGCGGAAGCGTACATCGACGCGGCGATCGCGGAACTGACGGCAAACTATGCGGCGGAGGCGAGCCTCGCCGCAAGTCGCGCGAGCGCCTACGCCGCGCAACTCGCCGCCGTCGAAGCGCTCTTTAGCGCGACGCAGTTCGCCGAGGGACGCGGGGAGTACGACGCCCTCCTTCAAGGAACGTCGAGCGATCAAACGGACTATTTTGACGAGATCGTTTCGACGTCGAGTCAAGTCGTCTCGACGCAAACAAGCGCAAACTCCGCCGACGCGACCCTCGCGACGCAAAACGCCTCGGCGCTCGCCTCCGCCCAAGCGTCGAACGCCGCCGCGTATACGGTCGCGACGGAACAGGCGGACGCGGATTATTCGACCGCCGTCAACAGCGCGTGGAACGACGCGTATCTCGATCAACTTAGCGTCTCTTCCGACTTTAAAGACGCTTATGATCTTATTAATTCGACCCTCGAAGCCGGACTTGAGAACCTTGAAAACGCGTACCGCGCCGCCGCCTTCGCCGCGTATGACGCCTTTGACGAGGAATGGGGCGAGATAACGCGAGTTTTGTCGTATCAGCAAACAAGAATCGATTCCGGGCTGACCGTCGGTTCCAACGTCTTTGAGAATCCGACGTTTGACTTTGAAGTCTGCTTCGTCGCGGGGACGCCCGTTCTTATGGCGGATGGTACGACGAAGCCGATTGAAGAAATCCGTCCCGGCGACATGGTTCTTGCGGCGGATCATCTTGATCCGGAAGGAAAGCCCCAAGCGGCTCGCGTCGCGAGGTTCTTTAACAACGGGGAGAAGGAGGTTGTTCGCTTAGAGTTTGGAAACGGAGAGGAGCTTGTTTGCACGCCTTCGCATAGGTTCTATGTTTGCGGAAAGGGGTGGATTTGCGCGGAAAAATTGAGCGAAAGTGACAAGTGTCTGACCGTAGAGGGGGATCGCGTTGCGTTTGTCTCCCGCGAGGCGATTGAGGAGAAACGGCGCGTCTATAATATCGAGGTCGAAGGGACGCATACCTACTTCGTCGGGGACGACGACGGGGTTTTGGCGCATAATGTGTGCACGATTCCGGAACCGAGCGTATGCTCAGATCCGCACTGTCCTCGATGCCATGGGACAGGCAAGTGGAGTAAGACATACTATTACTATAACGAATCCCTTGGTTGTTTTCGTAAGGTAGTACGTTCTTTCGATTGTCTTAGCATACACATAACAACATCTGCGAATGCCGAAAACAGGCGAAACAATTGGGAAAAAATGAATGATCTTTCTGCCAATGAATATATCTATTCCCTTGACTATATACGGAATCCTAATGGATGGTATCAAACAGAAGTGAATGGAGTGACAAAATTTGATCGTGTTGTTGATGATTTGTACATCAATTTAACAAGCAAACTCTCCATTGCCGATAAACTCAACTTCATAGCGAGAGCAAATAACAACAGAAATGAAGAATTTCTTTCGTTGGATCTTAACCCCTTGGCTATGTGGGAGCTTAAAGATGAAGCGGATAGCGGAGTTATGGTAATAGGAAATTTTCTGGGGGAAAATTGGTTATTGTTGTCTTCCTCTGAATCCAAGTTTCATTCGAAATATGTTTTTTTGAATCCGGTCTCGGGAAAAGATTGCTTTAAATGGTGTTCTGAAAGCGGAAGAGAGTTAGTCATCACATTCAATAAAAAGGGAACCCCTGTTTTGGATTTCCATCCGTCAAGAATAGGGACGTTTAACTTTGACAAGTATCCATTCTCTGGAAGCACCGCAGAGCACACCAGAAAAGACGTATGTCCTTGGTTCACTCACGGGTGTTTTTCAGTAAACAGTAATTTCTTCTCTCGAGAAAAACTCATACGGATGTAATACGTGCCGAATTATAATGGAGAAAAAGGAGGGGAATTGCAGTAAGGGGCGTTTATAGAAACACATTCCTTAAGCGCAGTTGACTTGAGACAGGGACAGGGCAGTTATAATCACGTACAAGATTTACCGTTGCAGCGCGTAAAATTTTGTTGGAACGAAACAGCGGGCAAGATTTTGTAACTGCCCTTTAATCACCCCATTGCGACGGTGAACTTGTAACGAGGTTTCGAAACGCGGTTCTGAAGCGTTGGTTGCCGCCAACGAATGTTTACGGCTTTGGAGCGTCTTGTTCCTGCTGATTGTTGCCTGAATGACGTTTAATTATAATAAACGACGGAAATAATTGTTCTTGATCGATGGAGTCAGGGGGATTTCCTCGCAGTAAACGAAGGTCTCGACCATTTCAAGACGATATTTCAACGTCGTTTATTATAACATGGAAGTCAAACCGCTTAACAAAAATCTGGCGCAGTTGAGGCAATATCGTGAACGACAAAGAACTGAAAGAGCAAAATAACGAACTGGAAGTCTGCCAGACTGAATCAGGTCTTGAATACGGGCGGAGAAAACGAAGCAAGCTTTACGTCTTTCTTTGCTGGCTTACCGGTATTCAGGTCTTGACGCTTGCCGCGAGTAAATTTGGTTTGGGGTTGTATTTGTGGGCGGCCCTATGGTATCCTTTTATCCTCCCTTTGACTCTTATGGGAATTGCTTGCGGACTACCGCGCTATAAGGACAGGAATAAGATTAAAATCATGCTTCTCCTGAACGTTGCTCTGTGGCTCGCGGCGCTGTTTTTCACGTTCCTGTTTATTCTCCACAGTACCGTCTGGTCCCCATGAACACGCAAAAACAGGGACAACCTCGTCAAATCCGAATTAACGTCTCGCGGCTCGCCCTTTCGTCGAGGATATTTAATACTGAATCTTTATTAAAACCTCCATTAACTAAATTTAAGCAGCTAAGATCTCGTTGATAAACGATTGAATGGAAAATTGACAATGAAAAAACGAAGTTGGTCGACGGTAATCTTGTTTCTCCCCGCTGTTGTTTTGATTTTGAACGACATATTACTCGTCGCTCTGCCTTCGTTTTTTCCGACTACAATTAGCTTCTTACTTCTCATGCTGTTCCCGGCGTTTATTGTTGGGATCGCTTGCGTCCTAGCTTCGGATAAAGTTCAAGATAAAGAGAATGTTATTGGCGCGTTGGTTTTCAGCGTGTTTTTGTGGCTTTGGAGCTTCTTGTTCCTGATGTTTTTTTAAAAGCCGTATGGTTACGGTTCAGGTCGCAATAATCGGCGCCTCAAGTCCCGCTAAACTCCGACCTTTTTCGGAACCTTGATCGTCGCGGCGTAGGCGCTGTTGCATAATCCGAGGACGGCGGAGAGGATAAAGAGCGTCTCGATTCCGAGCGTCGACCATATCCAGCCGCCGAAGAGCGCGACGAGGATCGTGACGAGATGGTTGACGGAGACCCCCGTCGAGATCGTCGCCCGCATTTCGTCCCCGTTCTCCGAAAGGTCCTTGACGTAGACGTTCGCCGCCATCGCCGCTAGAGAAATCACCGAGTCGAGAACGTAGTTCACGCAGCAGACGACGAACGCGATTTTCATCGGAAAAAGACGGTGCGCGAACCCGTAGAAGAAACAGACCACGACCAGAATCAGCGTGTCCCCGATCATGACCGGCTTGTACCCGATCCGGTCGACCAGCTTGCCGACGAGCGGCGAGAGAAGGAAGCACGCGAGCGCCGAGACGGCGAAGAGTCCGCTGACGACCTCCGCGCGCGCCCCGTAGAACAATACCAGAACGTACGGGCCGAACGTGAAGAAAACCTGTTTCCGCGCCCCGTAGAAAAGCTCGAGCATATAGTATTTCGAAAACTTCCGCCGGAAATAGAAACGCCGCTGCGTCGCGTGCGACTTCGCGTCGCTGCGGAGTTTGAGCGCCGCGAGGAACGACAGCCCGATCAGCGCCGTCGAGGCGACGAAGAACGAGCGATAGACCGTCGTCGACGCCACGAGAAAGACCGGAACCACAAGGATATACCCGACAAGGTTCCCGATCTGCCCGACGGAATTCTGCCACCCGAGCGCCAGACCGGAGCGTCCTTCTTTCGCGTAGTCGAGCGTCAGCGTCTGTTTCATCCCGAGCTGGATATGCTCCCCCGTCGAATAGACGAGAATCGCCAGCGTCACGAGAACCCGCGACGGCGGGACGAGCGACTGCATCAGCATCCCGACGAGCATGAGCAGTCCGCCGATCTTGAAAATCTGCGACGCCGAGAAGCGATAGAGGAGCGCCAGAATAAAGACGAGGAGCAGCCCGGCGGACTCGCGAAAGAACTCCGTCACGCCCTTGCCGAACTGACCCATCCCGACCGTTTCGAAAAGGTAGTTGTCGAAGACGCCCTTATAAAGACCGTACCCGATCGCCGACAATGCGATCGAAAGAAAAAGCGCCCGATAACTCGAATTTTCTTTGAATATTTTGTTCATCACGGAATCTCTTATGGGAACGACGCGGGGTCGGCGTTTCTTTGTCGTTTAGTATCCGTCGTTTCCGAATTTCGCAAAGAGCCGCCGTTGTTTTTTAAGGCGCAAATCCGCGCGGCGATTTCCCTGTTTTTCCCAAAAACGCGGGAACGCGCCGCGAATCGGTTTGACAAAGAACGTCGACGCGGTCAAAATAAAGACTGAAAAGGCGCGAGCGAAAGAGTTTTTCCGTTTCGGCGCCCTAGATTGAGCTTGACGCCCTTTGCGGTTTGACGACGCCCCTTCCGGAAGAGAATTTGACCATGCGATCCTTTGCTTCGTCTTGCGCGACGTTCTTCGCGCTCCTCGTCTTGTGCGTAACGTTCCTCGGTTGCGGCGGCAGAACGGGGCAGGCAAAATTGCCCGGCAGTCCCAAGGCGGGCGATAAGATGGTTGTGAACGTTCGCGGCGCGAAACTGACGTTCCGATATTGTCCGCCGGGCGAGTTCACGATGAACGTCGTCGATTTCAGCGACAAGTATCTTCCCGATCTCGAGGTGGAAAAGGACGAGGACGGAAACGAAGACCTCCCGACGAAGCCCGTCCGCGTCAAGATAACGCGCGGATTCTGGATTCAAGAGACGGAGCTTACCCGCAAGCAGGCGGTCGCCATCAGCGGAAAGGAAGGTTATTCCCGCTCGAAATACGACGACGGAACCCCGTCGAACAACGGAGATTACCCCTTCTGGGGCTCCCGTAGCGATTTCGACGGACTCCTTAAAGAACTCAACTCCGACGGAACCGTTCTCACGGAGAATATGACCCCGCATGAGAAGATCGCGCCCGACGGCTGGAAGTTCGAACTGCCGACGGAGGCCGAATGGGAATACGCCAGCCGCGCTGGTTCCGACGATCCCGAGCCGGACGACGAGACGGACAAGTACGCGTGGACGAAGGATAATTCCGGCGAGACGATCCACAAGGTCGCGTCGAAAAAGGCGAATAAGTGGGGGCTTTACGATATGCGCGGCAACATGTGGGAGCGCGTTCGCGTGCCGCAGGATCACACCATGACCGACATGCCCGACCAGCAGATTCTCGCCGAAGACGGAACGCTGCATGATCCCGACAACCTCCGCGGGCGGTTTGAAGTCATCAAGGGCGGCGGGCTGGGAATGTCCGCCAAAGATTGCAAGTCGGAAACGTGGTCGTATTTCGAAGGACGCTGGTCTCCTTGGACGTTCCAAGGGGACGTCGGCGGGCGGCTCGTTTTGGTCGAGGAGGCGTCGATCTTGAAGCCCGACCGCAAGCAACTGGTCCGCGAGAGAGGGTTCGAGCGTTGGCGCCGTCAACAGCGTGAAGAATCGCAGAAGCATTTTGAAGAGTTCCGCCAGCAGGTTGAGGAGCGACGAAAGCGCGAAGCGGAAGAGTTGCAAGCCGCGCGCGAGGCCAACCCCGACGCCTTTAAAACTCCCGAAGAAAGGAATCGGGAAAAGATGGACGAAATGCGTCGCAAGATCGAGGAGGAACGCGCCGAGACGGAGCGTCGCGAGATCGAAAGCGTGATGCGCGACAGGGGAATGTCGGAAGAGCAGGCGAAAGCGTTTCTCGCGGAACAACGAGCCGAAGCCCAAAAGAGGGACGAGGAGTTCGACAAAGAACACGGACTCGATTCGATCGAGGATCCGATGGAACGCGCGCGCCGTCGCTCGGAATTGCGCCGCGAAGAGATTGAAAAGAACCGCAAAAAGATCTTGGAATCGAATCCGCAGATGGCGGAGCTCGAAAAACGCGCCGAAGAAAACCGTAAAAAGTTCGAGGAACGGCGCGAAGCTAACCGCAAGAAATTCGAAGAACGCCGCAAACAGATGGAACAAAAAATGGAAGAGAGCAATAAAGAATTCGAGAAAACCATGGAGGAAATGAGGAAAAAAATGGAGCAATGACGGTCGCGAGATCGGCCTTGCGGCGCGACGTCCGAAATCAAATCGGCGCCGCCCATTTCCTCCCGCCGCCCCGTTTAACGACAATAATCGCAAACTCTTAGGAGACGCAACATGAAATATACATCCGCCGAAGCGGCTAAGCTGCTGCGCAAACTCAACGAAGAGCAGGCGGCGCTCAAGGAACGCGAATCGAAGACCGCGACCTTCGTCGCCGCCGTCGACGAGGACGTCGAGAGCGCCCGTCCGGAATACGACTACGCGGGGACTCAAAAACTCCTCGCCCAGCTTGAGGAGAAGGTTCGCAAGGTCAAGCACGCGATCAACGCGTTCAATCTCCAAACGACGGTCCCCGGGTTTGAAATGACCGTCGATCAGATGTTGGTATATATCCCGCAGCTGAGCGAAAAGAAACGACGGTTGGCGAATCTCGCGAACAAGCTCCCGAAACAGCGCGTCGTCGGCGGGTATAACGCGAGCAAGTCCATCATCGAATATACCTACGCAAACTTCGACGTCGCCGAGGCGACGGCGGATTTGAACGCCGTCGTCGACGAACTCGCCAGGGCTCAGACCGCCTTGGACGTCGTCAACAATACGGAAACGTTCGAAATTGACGTCTAACTTCCTCGTCGAGGAAGTTTTCCATGTTCCTTTGCCTCCTTCAACCTTTGTTAGTTTTTTAACTAACCTTCTTTCAGTCGTTGTTTAAAACGCAGGTTCAAAGTTGAGGTTAACGTCTAGGTTATTCTCTCGCCGGGTCAATGTTCATCGTCAATGATTCAAGGCGAAACCGAGAATTCCTGAAGCGAAGCAATCGAGCTAAAAACTTGGGCGTCGGGCGACCGATTCCCTGCGACGGAAGTTTGGTTTCAAGTCGTTCTTTCTCTTATCGTCGGTCGTTTATCGACGGTATTTTGACGGCGGAGGCAAATGTGGAAGCGCCGAGTTACCTCTATGTTTTCAACGGAGCCGACTGCGATTTCCCGGCGGGCGTTTTTCATTCAAAAGAGGAAGCCGACGCGTTTGTCAGGGAATATTCTTTGTCGGGAACGTTGACGAGATATCCGATAGGAACGCTTATCTATGATTATGCGCTTGAAAAGGGCTGGTTTGAAATAAAGCGCGAATACCAACGGGAATCGGATTTTATCCAACAATTCTCATCCGCCTATTTAGAGCATTTTCATTATGAAAGGGGAAAAGGCGAAGGAGAATCGTCGAAGGAAGAAGAGCGTTGTGAACGAGGTTCGGACGACGCCAATTCCCAGCGGCGCGGTTTTATTTACGTGTTTGTCGGTCACAACGCCCAATTTCCCGCCGGCCTCTTTCATTCAAGGATGGAAGCGGAAAGATATGTCAAGAAATACTCGCTTTCCGGATATTTAACGCGTTATCCAGTCGGCGTCTCCGTCTATGATTACATGATTAAAACGGAGCGGTTCAGAGCGAAGAGTCAACAGCAGCGCAGCCCGAAATTCGTCCAGCGATTTGCCAATTCCGCCGCCGTCGAATATTTTCGTTATGATCGAGGAAGAGCCGACGACGAGTTCCCGTCGCTCGACGATCTTTTGGACGAAAGCGAGAACGAAACGTGAATTTTTGTTAAACGTCTCAGTCCGTTAACCGTCAATATTTCCATTTTTGACAATGAAGATACAAGAACTGATCGAGCTTTTCGACAAATCGATTAAAGATTGCGATTTGTATGAAATAGAAATTAAGGGGAAAATTAGGGATATTTTAGACGATTTGAAGCAAAACGAGTATTCTCGCGAAGAGATTGAAAAAAGACGAGACGAGATTCTCGATCTTAATTATAAATTGGGATGCGTACGAGAAATAAACGATCAGGTTTTTGATATCTATAGCGATTTAGTCGGGAAAAAACGATTGACGTTAAAATCGTATAACAATCATTGTTGGTTCTTCTACGACGATTTCCTTTCCCATTCGTTCAATTACGTCGACGCCTATACCCGAGCGGTCGAGGCGATCTATTGTTATAAAGAAAATTTTGAAAAGACTTTGAGATGGAAAATAGCATTGGCGCCTATGTATTGGCTTATGGACTTTTGGGGATACGGTCCTAGGCGGTATTTTAAAGTACGTTGAGTTTAGCGTTGTGTGATTTCGGTCGGAAGGCGTCGCGATGACTCCAGTTAAAGATTTGACTTCGGTTCAAGAATTCATTATCAATTTTATTGAAATCGTCGGGGCGGTATCGACGTTGTTTTATTTTTGGCGTCCTCAATGGCTTTTTGGTTACGATCCGATTCGTTATAAGTTTCATCGTCGCAAAAAGTCCGCGATTATCAAACAAATAAAAGTCGTTGCGAGCGCGACGTTTAAATATTATCGAGAAAACAACAATTACCCTACGGTTGAAGAACTTAGAGAAATAATTGATCGTCGTTTAGAAAATTCGTCGTCGATATCGACCAAGGTGAAATTCTTGGTCGTTGTCGGCGAGTGGACGTCGTGGGACAACCCGACGGGAATTTTTGAAGAAAGGCCTGTTTTGAACTTCGAAAATTCCGCGCTCTTCTTATGCGTCGCCGCCGACGAGAGCAATTCGGATAGACCGCAAATCGATTATTTAAACGTTGACGACAAGGCTTCTTTCATCGAGAATCAATTTAAACCGATCGATAAAAAATGGTTCGGGGGCGTCTTAACCAACGGATTGATATTCTTGATTAAAAAGGATATCCCGCTAAGGACTCTCTATCGATTTATGGAGTTTAGATCGAGTTGGGGCTATGGGGATGAAGGCGAGCTAAAGCCGTTCGCCGTCGCTAAAGAAGAGTATGTCGGTAAGAAGTAACGTTCGCCGACGTTGAGTTTTCGCCAGTTCGCCTTTCTGCGTTAGAGCGAACAATGAGGCGAATACCCTCAGCGGCGAGGTCGCCGCACACGCGCCGCCTCGTCGGGCGCCTTTTAGCTCTGTTCGAAAATTTTGTATTCGAACCAGACGTCCGCGCCAACGAGCGCGGACCTAGAGTTTTCGCCAGTTCGCCCTTTTGCGTTAGAGCGAACCATGAGGCGAATACCCTCAGCGGCGAGGTCGCCGCCTAACGCTGGAGCCATTCGGCGTATTTCGGGTCGACCCAAGAGACGTCGTCGAGGAGTTCCCCGAGCGGGTCGACGTCTTCCTGCGAAAAACCGAGGTGATTGTGACGCCGCCAGCCTTCGGCGTATTCGTATTTTCCCGAGACTTTGCCCGTTAGCGCCGAGTTTTGACACATCGATTCGATATACGCGCTATAGCCCTGCGACGCGTCGAGCCACGCGCCTTGGCTGACGTGACACGCGAGCATCGCGCGCTTGCGATCCATTACGGACGTAATATCGACGTAACGTTCCGAGCGCACGAGTTTGCGCATCATATCGCGGCTGCCGTGCGGCGCCCCGTGGTAGACGACGACGTCCTTGAAGGTCGCGGGGGTCGGCGGCTCGACGGGCGCGTTCGGCATGCAGCGGCAGAACGCCGCCGTGTAAGCGAGTCGAACCGCGTTCTGATGGTCTTCCATATAGTCCGACGGAGACTGGCAGAGGACGATATCGGGATCGACCTCGCGCATGATCGCGGTCAGACGCATGAGAATCCTGTGGGAATACGTGACCTCAAGGTCGTCGACGAGCGACTCGTGATAATGTGCGCCGAGGAGTTCCGCGGCGCTTCGCGCTTCGTCGCGCCGGGTGCGAATCAGTTCCTCGCGACGTATCGTCTCGGAGCCCCACGACCCGTTCGCGATCGTCATGTAATGAATCTCATGCCCGCGATCCTTGAGGAGCAGCAGCGTCCCCGCCATGGTGAACTCGATATCGTCCGGATGACAGCCAATTGCGAAAACGATTTTCTTTTCGGCGCTCATAATTTCTCCTATGGCGCTTTCGCGCGCGTCTGATATTAGCAAGACGCCGACGGCGTTTGAGACCGTCGGCGCGTCGTTGTTTTAGGGGAGGGGGAAGCGGTTAGCGTTCGGGGAAGTCGGAGTCCTGCGCGTACTGCTCGTGCGGATCGTAAGGGCAGAACAGAGTCGCGATAACCTTCGACAGCTTGACGATGAAGAGCTTCTGGAACTCGACCTCGTCGTAATCCGAGGTCGGCACCGGGGTCGGGGGGTAGGTGAACTGCGGGAGCGACTCGCGGAACATCGTTTCCTGCTTTTCGACGTCGACGAGTCGGACGAGAACCTTCGCGGAGCCCTGATAGAACTGCGTCGAATGGCGCGTTTCAAAGGAGTCGATCTCGACGCCGATTACATAGTCCGCGCCGACTTTCGCGCCGATCTTTTCGAAACTCGTCGAATTGAATTCTTCTTCGTCGAACATCTCTTCGACTTTCGTGAAAGGAATCCACTCGAGCTTCTTCTTCTTTTTATCCTTGAGATTCTTCGACACGACGCATGTTATGCCCGTCGCGAGATCGGCGTTCGGGTTTGCCGCCCCGAAGAGGTTCAAATTGGAACGGCAGACGACGACGATTTTCGACCCTTTTTTGATTTCCTTGACTTCGTTCTGATGAATCGCGGGCGAGTCTGTGCCGTAAATCAAATAGTAGGGCATCATAAGCGCGCCGGCGCACCCCGAGGCGCTCAGTAGCGTCAACGACGAGAGCGCAATAAGCGTTAACGTCAGTAATTTGCTTCGCGCGTTGGTCATATCTCTTTGTCCTGCTTCAGACGTTATTCTCACCGAGGAACGCGTCTCCTAATACGGAGACTCCTACTCAATGTATCGACCTTTCGACTAGAAACTTTATTAAATTCGATAAAATCGTTAAATTTGTCTCAACGGGATAGATCGACACACGATTCCGAAGACACGTTCGCCAAGAAATAAAAAAGGCGTCCCCGATAGAGGACGCCAAATTGTTAAAACGTTTTCAGCGAATTCGGCTGTCAGCGCCTTCCGGCGAGCGCGTCTACGAACTGATCCGACGAGAGTTGCGCGGGGAAAAAGGCGACGCTGTCCGCGACGGCGAAGTTTAACGCGACGACATGATCGACGAACAGAAGCGCCGATTCACGTTTCTTCTGGAGCGTCGCGACGAGCAATTCGACGTTTGACGCCGAGACGTTGTTCGTATCCACGTTGAGGAGAAGGTTCGGCGCTTCGAGAGTCGCGCCGAAATCTTGAACTGATTTCAGACGCGCCTGAACTAACGCGGCGGTCCGGAGCGTTCTGGCGTCGGCGTAGCCCGGCAAACTAGGTTTGAACTGAGCGTCGCAGAAGGGGAGAGTCGCGGGAAGCGGAAGGGCGGAGTTGGTTGAAGAGCGCCCCATATTGCCCAGCAGTTCAATCTGCGCGGCGCGTTTGAGCGTTTTCGCCTCCGTGACGCGCGCCTGTTGTTCGAGCGCCGCGGCGAGACAGGCGCGACCGACTTCGTTGTTGATCGTCGTCGAGTCAAGATTGTTGTAGACTAGCGTGAAATTGCGAAAGATCGTTTCTTCAACGCGAAGTCTCGCGCACGCCCCTTGGAGCTTCCAAAAGGCGAACGCGACCGCGCGACGACCCGTCGGAGACTGATTGGAACGGCTGGCGACCTCGTGAAGCGTATAAAGGCGCTCGTAGGCGTCCTCTTGACGCTCGCCTGTCGCCGGCGCCGGGGGCGTCTCGATCGCGAAGAGCGCGGTCGTGAGCGCTCGAACTTGAGCGGCGGCGGCTGCGCGCTGCGTCGCGTCGCTAGACGCCGTGTTTACGGCGCCGGAAGTCGTGTTTACGCCGTCGGCTTGGGGCGCGGGTTCGGCGTTATAATCGTCGGGAAGCGATATGTCCTGACCGCGAACGACGTATTCGTCGCTTAGAGTCGAAGGACGGACGTCTGATTCGGACGTCGTGAAGATCGAACGGAGCGCCGCGGCGAAAAGGGCGACGCGCGTTTTGACGCGCAAGGGGCTGAGCCAAGCGCCGTCGGGGGAGGTCGAGGGATCTGACGCGGTCGCCTGTTCCGTTTCGACCGGCGCCGACTCCACGTCAGACTTGAGCGGTTGCTCGTAGCCCGTGATTACGATAATGATCGGCAGTTCCGGCTGATTCTGGACCGATTGGTCCGGCGTGGCTTCGTCCGGCGCGGCTTCGGGCTGCTCGGGCGTCGGTTCCGGCTGAGGAAGCGGCTCGGGCTTCGATTCGGCGACGGACGCGGGCTCAGGCTGAGGTTCCGGATTCGGCGCCGGTTCCGTCGTCTGTTCAGGTTCAGACGTCGCTTCCGGCGTCGCCTTGTTTTCGGACGCGGCGACGGTTTCCGCGGGAGCCGCGGGGGTCGGTTCCGGCTCGGGGGGCGCCGACGCGGGGATAAGCGTCGCAGTCGGTTCCGAGGAAATTGGACGCGAGTAGGCGACGGGAGTAAAGGTCGCTTCGGAGTCAAGATTTCTCGCGACGACCGGTTTCGCGTTCGCGATAGGGAGAGAGGCCGGCGCTAGCGGTTGAATTGACGCGAGCGACGCCGCCTCGATTTGGGCTGCGTCGCTCGTGGCGTCTGCTACCGTTTGAGAACTCGCCGGCTGCGTTTGGGACGACGCCTCCGGCGTTTCTCGCGCCCATTCGGGCAAATACCCAGGAAGATAATAGGCGAAGCGCGTCGGGACGTCTGAACGCGGCGTTCCGGCGTCGGCCCCCGCGGCGGCGCTCCCCTGCTGCGGAGCGCCCGCGCCGTTCTGCTGTTGTCGCTGTTGAGACGGCTGCGTTTGCGCGCTCGGACGCTGATTAATCGTCGCGAGGAACGCGGCGCCCTGAATATTGGCGGGCGTGACGAGGGAAGAATACGCGGCGATCGCTTGGTTGTAACGTACGGCGGCGTCGATCATTTGACTCGCCGAATTCCGATAGCTTTCGATTGCGGCGAAGAGCGTCGTCGGGACGAGTTGCGTCGAATTGGCGAGCGAAACGAGAACGTCGAGCTCGCGCGCCGTCTGCGTCGCGCGCGCTTGGAGCGTTTCATAGAGAAGGGGCGTCAGCGTGTTGAGTCGCGCGGCCTCTCCGCGCGCGCTGATATAGGGCGCGATCTCGGCGAAGCGCGTCCGATAGACGTCGGTCGCGGGACGCGCCGACGGAATGTAGAAGACGACGCCGGAATTGGCGTCGACCGCTCGAACGCCGCTTTCTGAAGCGCGTTGGAGCGCCGCGCGACGCCCTGCCGCCGTCGTGAACGCGGCGTCGAATTCATACTGGCCCTGAAGCAGTCGAACGCGCGCCGCGGACTGCCGGCCAAAGGCGATCTGACGAACCGACGTGATTAAATTCCGCGTCTCTTCCGAAGAGTTTGCCTGTTGCGCAAGTTTGCCCGCGCACTCTTCGACGTACCCGCTGCAAACGACGCAAAGATTGTACTGCGCGTTCCTTCCCGCTAAATCCCAGTATGCGGCAAGGCGGCGATTGCGGTCCGCCGGGGAATAGACTCCGTAGAGAAGCCGCTCGAGCGTCAACGCTTCCCCTTGAATCTCGCGACTTCCGGCCACGCGGAAAAATTGCGCGATCTGCGGAGCGGCCGCGTCCGGTGTCTCGCTTTGACTCTGGCCCTGCGCGGCGCCGCTCTGATTCTGCGGCTGACTTCCCGCGTTCGGCGAGGAATACGCGTTGGCGTCGCTCGAGGACGGCGCCTGACCAAACGACGCGTTTGCAACCCCGAAGAAGATGGCGACGACGAGCGGCGCCCAAACGCGTCCCGCTAACGCAAGACGCGAGCGGCGCGTGTTACTCGAGTTTGACGCGACGACGATCTTCATGAAACGCTCCTTAACGGCGAAATCGATTTTGACGGATAGACTCGAACAAAATCGTTTCTGTTTCAGTTCTTGCAAACGTGGGCTTTCCCCTTATAATGTGGAGGCTGGGCGCGCGCCCCTGCCGGCGCGAATCGAGTCGCTCCCGGAAGAGTCGACCCCAAACTCCATTAATATTATATATTGGGGTTTTCGTGATAGAATACTCTTTTACGTAACTCGCCGCCCTTTTGTTTTATTTTTTAAACTTTTACAGCAGTGTGGAAAAGATACGACGCATTTTACTGTCGTGCCGAATATTACGATTGTTCTTGTGAAACTTGTTTAATACGCGCGGCGTGAGATTCGACGCAGACTCCGTTGCAAATCTGTGAGAAAATAATGGAAGACCAAGATCGTTCCGACGTCCCTCTCAAACGTAAAAATCAAAAGACCTCAGGTCGACACGTTTCCAAGAGACTTATCGTTTTGCTTCTTATCGTCGTCGGCGCGTTCGGATATTGCGCGTTTCGTTATTATCGCATCGTCAAAGCGCCGTTGGACGTCTCCCACGCGTCGAAAACGCAGGCTCTCAGCTGGTTCGCTCTTCGCGATCTAAGCTCGGAGTCGGAGGAAAAACGTTCTGAACTTTTCGACTATTATTTCGATCAACTTACCGACGGCGCCGGCGAAGTGAACGAAAACAAAAAAGTCGAGCTCCCTTCAAGTATTCAGGGCGTCGCGAGTTCCTTCTTGAAAAACGCCGATCAGAAGGTGGAAAATTGGAACAAAAAACGCGTTCGACCGCCCTTCGCGAGAATAGAGTACGTCATTAAGCCGGCTGAAAACCATCCGTCGAAATACGTTCTTTCTACGGACGTTAAGCCCGGTCCCGCGCTCGAGAAGCGTTGGCAGGAGCGTCAAGTCGCCGTCGCCCGCGGCTCCGCCCGAACTCCGACGGTCGAACGCAACGTCCAAATGCTCCTCATGCAATGGTTTGTCGACCGTGGAAAACGTTACGACTCCACGCCGGACGACAAGAAGAAGGCGCTCCTCGAGAAATACGCGACCGAACTGTTAAAGCTTCAGGCGATTTACAATAGATTCCGCGTTTCAGGGGGCCAAACGCAGCTCGGACGTGAACTTCAGCTTCGAGAATTTGAACGCGCAAACGAGGGATGGCTCGAGTTCGCGACGGTCGACGAACTTGCCAAGGTCATGTGGTTTAAGGATCTGATTACGACCGTTATCGTTCTGAAAGAAGCGGGCGTCGAAGGCTCGCTGTTCTACCCGCCGACGATTAAGAAAGACGTTCGACCGCAAGGCGGCGACCTGAAACAAACGGGCAAACGCGCGTTCGAAGCGGCGAAACGCTATCTCTTTGTAGAAAAGTCGCCGCAGTAATCGTTCCGACGTCGAGTCGCGCTTTGCGCGTCGCGGGGGGCGTGGGTCAGAGACGCTTGATGAAGACGGAACGGTAGACGGGCTGTTCGTTGAGCCGCGTTCTACGTTCAAAATGGGTGCGGAAATCCATCGAGTCCGCGGCGGGACGCTCTAGGACGGGAA
>Ga0256407_10003084_pt1 | contig 30362 bp, 34 predicted proteins | sample RumenRJG_04DNA_FD_193489 | JGI IMG/M metagenome (GOLD analysis project Ga0256407, IMG submission 193489) | Bovine rumen microbial communities from Lethbridge, Alberta, Canada - RJG_04 | ecosystem: Host-associated > Mammals > Digestive system > Stomach > Rumen | place: Canada: Alberta...
TCTCGGCTCTCCGACTGGATCTCTTCGATTTGTTCTCGCGTTATCATATGACTGTCAGTTTGTATCAGTGGGGCAAAGTTACATCTCTCTTACGCAAACTGACAGTCGTACTTGTTCGGATGCTTACGAGCCGAGTTATCGGCCTACAAGTCGTTCCTGATCGACCATTATAAGCCCAGGACGGTGAATGTGAGGATCCTATCCTTGAACAAGTACCTCGACGCGCTAGGCAAGCCTACGCTCAAACTAAAGACTATAAAGATGCCGAAGGAATCATTCCTGGATCAAACCCTCAGCAATGAGGACTACCTGAAATTCAAGCGCCTGCTGCACAAGGAGCCAGACCAGCGGTGGTATTTCGTGGTGTGGTTCCTCGCGGCGACGGGGGCGCGCATCAGCGAGCTGGTCCATTCCAGAGTGAAGCATGTGTTAGAGGAGTACATTGACACCTTTTGATTGCTTTGTCCAAAATAGGATATTTCTTGACAAAATATAATTCCGCTCATAAAAACTTAAAGAGAGAGAATCTGCCTTGTAGCGCGTATAACCCTGGTTGCCGCTCTTTAGCCCCTTTCTAGCGGGAGGTTAAAGAGCGGCAACCTTCATTTCACGCTCTGTACGGGCAATCGGTGCTCTTCAAGTTTTCACGAGTCGAGCCCGTATCACCTTCAACTGCCATATTTGTTCTTTTCCTGCGAGGTAACGGTAGAAATTCTGAAATGTCTTGAAAATCAGTTATATTCGCGGCAAATCAACCACATACTGATTCATCATGGATACCAGGAACTTTGAGAGGGAGCTGCGGAGGGGGAATTATGCGAAGAATACGATCCTCGCATACAAATATACTATTCAGGATTATTTCAGCCGATACAAGTCGCTGAGTAAGGATAATCTGCTGGGGTATAGGAACGGGCTCATCGAACAATTCAAGCCACAAACCGTTAATTTGAGGATCCGTGCCATCAACAAGTATCTGGACTTCATCGGTCGCAAGGATCTAAGGCTCAAAGGAGTCAAACTGCTGCAGAACACTTTCTTGGAAAACGTCATCAGCAATGATGACTATTTGTTTTTCAAGAGCATGCTCAGGAAGGAAAAGGACCGGCGCTGGTACTTCATCGTCTGGACGCTGGCGGCAACGGGGGCGCGGATCAGCGAACTGATCCAAATCAAGGTGGAGCATGTGCGATCCGGACATTTTGACATCTACTCGAAAGGCGGGAAGGTCCGTAGGATCTACTTCCCTACCCGGCTCAGAAAGGACCTGATACATTGGGCCGGAGAAGAGAGCCGATACCTGTTCGTAAACCATCGTGGACATCGGCTTACGACACGAGGCATCGCGGCCAGGCTAAAAGAAAAAGCGATTATCTACGGAATGACTCCGGAAATTGTCCATCCTCACTCGTTCCGGCATCTGTATGCCAAGAATTTCCTGGATCGGTGCAACGACCTGGTTCTCCTGGCCGATCTCATGGGCCACGAATCCGTGGACACAACCCGGATCTATCTTCAGCGGTCAAGCCGGGAGCAGGTCTCGCTGATCAACCGCGTCGTGGACTGGTAAGCCGCTGGCGGTATAATTTTTGTAGCGTAGTAACCGCTAAAATTTAAATCAGTTATGAAAAAAGTTCTGATTCTCCTCGTGGCCGTTTTCGGCCTTTCCCTCGCTGCGAATGCGCAGTCCCGTGCCATCGGTGCCCGTATCGGCTATGGCGGCGAACTCTCCTACCAGCACAGCTTCGGCTCCAACTTCGCGGAGTTTGACCTGGGATGGTTCTCCCGGGGATTCGACATCGTGGGCACCTACGATTTCGTCCTTGCCGGCAATGGCCAGGTAAACCTGTATGCCGGCCCTGGCGCCCAGCTCGGTTTCTACAACTACGACGGTGGTTCCCACATGAATATCGGTATCGCCGGCCAGCTTGGCGTGGAATGGAACATCCCCGCCATCCCGCTGCAGCTCTCCGTAGACTGGAGACCGGTCTATTTCCTCATGCATGAGGGCGGCTTCGGCTATGACAGCGTCGGCCTGGGTATCCGCTACCGCTTTTAAATAGAATTACTTGACAATCAACTCGACGGCCTCCTGGATTTCATCTTCCTGGAGGCCGTTTCTGATTACCTCCCCGTCGGCGCCGATGAGGACGACGAGCGGAACGCTGCCCAGTTCGAAGGGTCCGGCCAGGTCATCCTCCACATCGAAGAGGTGCGGGAACTTGATGCCCAGCTCGGTCACGGCCTCCATCGTGTCGGAAATCTCATCGCCGTATGGAACACCCAGGACTTTGATCTTGCCGATGGTGCCATACTTCTGATAGACCTTCTGGATTTCGGGCGCCAGCGCGCGGGACTCGTCGGACCAGGAGGCCCAGAAGAAGACCAGGGCAGGGGTACCCTTCACGATTTCCTTATCCCAACGGCTGTAGGTAAGCGCAACCTTCCCGGACTTGCTTACAGTAAGTTTCGGGTTGGGAAATCCGCCCTGCGGCGGCGGATCCTGCGCCTTCAGGGTCCATGCCGACAGTACCAGAACAAGCAGTAATGCAATCCGTTTCATCATCGAGATCCATTGGTTTCCAATCACAAAGATAAAAAAAGAAGAATAGACCGGCAAACTGCCAGTCTATTCTTGTAGCCCGGAGTGATATAATATCGAACCTTTTTCTGGAGGACTTGGAGAAGATCTGGGAACTCAAAAAGTGGATTCCAGACCCTTGTAATCCATATTTTCACTATCTAAAAGCGGAGCAAAAAAATGATAATCGACCTTAAGAATTAGGCGACTATTTCACTTGGGGCCACTCAATTAAATGGTTTTCAATCGGCTTCCAGTTCAGGTCAATACGGGAAGGACATGCTCTAACCTTAATTCAACACTAATCATTCTTACCACGATTAATGAGAGTTTCGTAAAGCCTCTCGCGCCAGAATGTACGGGAACGGATATCGTCGCCAAAGAGTTCCTCCACGCTACGAAGCACTTCAAATAGATCAAACACAGTCTTGACTTCCATGCTGATGATCTTTTTGATCACGGCCTCCTTATAGCCCATAAACTCCTCCTTTCTGGCTCTCTCAACTTTCCTTAGAAGGTGATCTTTGATAATCTGCGGATCCTTAATATTCAGTATAGCGTCCGCATTGTCCTTTACCTGCTGAATGTACTTTTCGATGAGGACTGGAAGAGCTTTAATCTTCTCATAAACCGTTGAGACTTTCATCGCGTGAGTATATGTCAACATGTCAGCCACATACTGCTTGGGCTTGACCTCATATGAAGCCGGCTTTAGATAAAGACTGTTGCCGTCTTTGTCATACTGGACTTTGAACATTGCGTTCATTGCAACAGATGATTGACGAATTTCGTCATTGTTAAGCAGCAAGTTAAGAGACAAAGACATACCCTTTCCAAGACTGACTTGCTTGGAGAATTGGAAAGAAAGGTCCACTGTGGAATCATCGACATTGTATTGGTCGATGAAAACGATGTCGTTATTAGACCTTGCGTAGGAATCCACTGCCAATAATGCTACCAAGACAGAGAAATTTATACCGTAATTTTTATATCCGAGTTCCGACGTAACAGCACGGAGATAGTATTTGTCTTCTTCCTTATGGTAGAGTAAACGGGCAGAGCATCTTTTCTCCTCGCCTATAGTTCTTTGCAGGTGCTCCCAAATGCTTTTTGCATAAGGGTCCATCTGATGTAAATGAAGGAAAGATGCGAATTTGCTAAAGTTGTAGTACTCAAGCATATCGCTTCTAGCGGAATAACGGGACTCTACCTGGAGATGATCGGCCCTAATTGCCTTGACCAGGTCCGGGTTCTTGATCCCGTACAGATGGAACTGTGCGTAGTCATTCTCAAGAACCTTTTCAAGATCGATGCTATGGAGCTCTGTGGGCACATCAATCTTCCAGTCCTGATCATCCAAGTCGGCCAATGCGTCCAGAAGCTGTTTGACATTGCCAACACGAAGGGGTTGCTTTATTTGTTCCGGGCTTTCCGGATTTATGGAGAAGCTTCGAAGTACTTCATTGGTGAATTCATTATCATGCGAAAGCACTTCTACGGCTTTACGCAGGGATACCAGTGAATCCGGCTGGCTGGCATTGAAATGCCCAGTTTTGTTTTTTAAAATACCCATATTTCAATTAATTAGGGGATTAAACAAAATAATGTGGGTATTCTCTGAAATGAAGCCACTTGTTATTCTCATAAAAAATGACTTTCTTTGTAGAGAATATTTGTGTCACAGAGTGACTATTTCTGTGGCTTCTTCATCCGAAGAAGGGGAGAGTTTACTTGGAGGTGGGCTCTCCCATGTTTATAGTCGGAACTATATTTACTTCATAACTGCTTCCATTTATTAATACGATCTTCTATTTCGGTTACAGGGAGATGCTTGTTGAAAGAGTAAAGTTGCAACAAAAGAGTGGCGGCAAGGGGCTCCGGAAGCATTCCATGCTCGACTAATGCATCGAAAACGAATAAAATACCATGGACTTCCAGACCTTCTTTTTGGGCTGTTTCCCTAAGATGTTTGTCCCCGGTGAGAATACTACATCCTTTTGTCTTTCTAGAGTACTGAATAACGGATAGATCAGTGGGAGAAAGGTGACATCCAGGTTGGTTACTCTGGTCGTGGATAGCGACAACTTCCTCAGCAGAAAAAGAGCCGACTGCGAGGCGCCCTCTGTCGTAAAAATTGATTACGGCATCGTATTGTGCAGAATCGGTCAGTTCATCCATCACATAATCTGTCGTATGGATTTCCCAAGGGAGGAAAAAGAAATCGGCCAGTATTCCAAGCTTTACCAGGTCGATAAAGATGTTTGTATCACTTACTACTAATCGTTCCATTCGCAATAAATCTACATAACAACAGCTGTGGAAAGGATATGATCCACGGAGGTATTCAGCAATGACGCAGCCTTGGAGACGCTTATAATATCTTTGGAATAGGCATCATAAACCAGGGATTCAAAGCGCTCAGGATGCTCATCTTCAGCCCTCGACCGCTCAACATATTCCTTTAATTGAGGGTTTTTATTCTTTTGGATGAAATAGTACTTATATCGGCTGGCTGAAATCAAACCAGCATCATAGGCTTTGCGGATAAGCGCATCAATTGATATTCCAAAAGCGCGCTGGATATCGGCAAAACGCCTGATATTCAAACGGTTTTTTCCCAACTCTCCAATACAATCCATAAAAGAGTTCTGAGGGATAAGGAATTCGCTGGCAAAAAGGTGGCAGAGTGCTTCCTTCTTCTTGTTATCTATAGTTTCATCGAATTGCATTACCAGGTGGCCAAGCTCATGAAGAGCGGTAAAGCGCTTGCGTTCCGGTTGGAATGCTTTATTGATTACGATTACAAAGGCTTCTCCCGCCATGCCACTGAGGCCATCGAATGACTCCGGGCAGTCGATTTCAACCACCTTGATGCCACGGCTTTCTAAAAGGCCGATAACATCAATGATGCCATCATCTCCAAGCCCCCATTCCTTCCTAATGAGGGACACAAGAGATTTCACATCATCTTCGTTATGAATAGGATGAGGGGTGGACACCAATGAAGAAACATGTGGCAAACCACAGATTTCTTCAATTTCAAAATAACGTTCTACGTTATCCAAGACCTGTTGTTCGACAGATTTGCAGGCCTTAGCAGACATAGATGCTTTCTTCCGGAACTCGATACCGGAAAGAGCGACAGAAAAAGGACGAAAAAAGTAGTCAGATTTCACGTCCAGAATACGGGCTAATCGCAAGAGGACCGCGCTGTCTGGCAGCATTATCCCGGCCTCGTATTTGCAAATGGACTGCCTGGTGACGAGGCCAGAAAGCTCCCGGGATAAATCGGCCATTGAAAGGCCTTTCATCTCCCTGGCGCTTTTGAGTCGCTGACCAAATATTTCTTTGTTGTTTGCCATATTATTGGTTTAGTGGTATTTCTTCTTCGGTTGACAAAGTTAGTCATTTTTTCCAAATTGTCAACAAATTCTGATTCTTTTTTTGGTATTTGTAGTTCTAGTAGCAATTATATACCTAAATTAATATTAATAATCGAAAAATTATAAGAAATAATTGTGTAGTTAATTTTTTTAGCTATATTTGCAAAAAAATTAGCTACGCTTATGAAACGCTTGACCAAGAAAGAAGAGATTATCATGAACCACTTCTGGGAGAAGGGGCCGCTGTTTGTGAGGGAGTTACGCGAACTTTACCCGGAACCCAGGCCACATTTCAGCACGCTGAGCACGCAGGTGCGAACGCTCCAGGAGGAGGGATTCATCGACCATAAATCTTATGGTCCAACCTATCAGTACTTTGCCAAGGTGACTCGGGAGGAGTACAAGCAACGTTCGCTGGTGGGCCTCATTGACAAGTATTTCGACAATTCCTACATCAATGCTGTTTCCGCACTGGTGAAGGAAGAGAAGATTACCGTGGAAGAGCTCAAGGAACTGATAGACATGGTTGAAAAAGGGCAGGAAAAATGATGGACTTCCTTATCTATGATGGCAAAGTGGCTGTGGCGCTGCTTGTCTTCTACCTGTTCTACCGTTTCCTTCTGAAGAAAGAGACTTTCCACTGGTTCAATCGGATTGTCCTGGTGGGAACGGCTGTGCTCAGTTTCCTGCTGCCGCTCTGTGTTATCACTATTCATAAGCCGATGGAAATGTCGCCAGACGGGTATGATATGCCGATGGTAATGGGAGAAGAGGCATTTCCGGCAACCATGCCGATGGCTGGAGCAGCAGTTGCCCCCGGAACACCTTGGTGGCAAATAGCACTCATCGCCTTTTTCTGTGCCGGCGTGGCTTTCGTGCTTGTGCGCGTACTTGTATCAATTCTGTCCATTTTAAAAATCATCCGCCAGGGGGAGCAGGTGCTGGAGGAAGACGGTTGCAAGATTATCGTGACCGACCGCGACACCGACCCTTTCAGTTGGATGCGGTACATTGTCCTTTCCCGGAAAGACAGGGAAGGCAATCCTGCTCCCATCCTCGCTCACGAGAAGGCGCACATCGGCTATAGGCATTCTGTGGATCTTATACTTGTAGACATTATGTCTGCCTTCCAATGGTTTAATCCCGCCATCTGGATGCTCCGCGCAGACCTTCAGGAACTCCATGAATATGAGGCTGATGATGCCGTACTCCGGAGTGGAGCCAATATCAAAGATTATCAGTACTTATTAATAAGAAAAGCTGTTGGCAAGAGCGGCTACTCAGTTGCCAACAGCTTTAATCACAGTATCCTTAAAAACAGAATCACTATGATGTCAAAATCCAAATCCCCTCTTCGCAGAGGACTGCGGGTGCTCTATCTGCTCCCGCTCGTATGCCTGGGCATCGGCCTTCAGGCAAGGACTGTCTACGTCCCGCAGGACAAAGATAGAAAAAAAGACGGAACTGTCAGCATTGTATCCACGGATGGAACCGACCCGCTCTTTGTTTTGCGCCAGGCCTGGGGTGCCCAGATTGGTGAAGAAGATATTATCACCCGGTCGGCGTTTGAGAAACTTGACCCTGGTAGGATTCAGTCTATTGAAGTTCTAAAAGACGCTGCCGCAAAGGAAAAATATGGAGAGAAGGCGGCCCACGGTGTTGTTATCATTACCCTCAAAAAGCCTCAGGAGCTGGACGAGATTGTTGTGGTCCGATATGGAGAAAAAAGCGATGAGCCCGTCCCGTTCTATCTGCTGGAACCAGACACTATGCCCACTTTCCAGGGTGGAGATATGAATGAGTTTTCCAAATGGTTGAATCAAAGGATTGTGGCGCCCAAGGGCTGCAAGCATTCCGGAACCATGAAAGTTGGTTTCGTCGTTTCAGAAGACGGAAGTGTGAAGAACGTGCAGATACTGGAAAGCGTCTGCGAGGAGTTGGATGCAATGATGCTCTCCTTTGTTTCCCAATCACCTATGTGGGAGCCTGCAACATCCAACGGCCACCCTGTCGCCCAGTTCATTACTCTTCCTGTCATATTCCAGATGAGATAGAATAGGATTATTAACGAGGTATGATTCTTGAAATCTATTAGAAAATTCTGATGAATCATAATCCTCATATCAAGTGCATGCCCGGAATGCTTTTCTTTCCGGGCATTGCATTTATGTTGGCCGTTTGTCTCCTGTTCTCCTGCAAGCAGCGCAGCCAGCAAGTGCAAATGGACGAATCGGCCTTTGTCTTTGGGACGGAATATATCGACGGGGATGCGGCCGATTATTCCCGCCCGGCGGTGATTACGGGACATATCGCCAATCGGGAGGTGTATCCGAAGACGCAGGAAATCAGCTTGGTAATCCCGTTCTATGACAGGGTCTCTGATAAGATGACATCGGCCATCTATGATGATAGATTCGCGTTTTCGCTGAGCCCTTATGCGCCGCGCACGATTTCGATGCCTCCCCATGTGGCGCACATGGTGGTGTGCCCCGGCGATTCTATCCACGTGGAGCTGGACTTCGCCGATTTGGCGAAGGTCGTTTACTCCGGGAAAGGCGCAGAGAACAACGAGAAGTACAATGATTTCCATATGGGGTACTACCTGCCCCAGGATTGGCCGGGGTTCTCCAGGATGGATCTGGACGCGCCGGACGGGCCGAAGCGTGAATTTGCACATGCCGATGTATTTGCGACGGCCGCAAAGGAAAAGATGGAGCACCACCTGGCCCGATTGGACGATTTTATTGCGGAGAAGCAGCCCAGTCCGGAACTCATTGCCTTGTGCCGGAAGGAGATAGAGGCCGATTATTATTCGGCGCTCATCCAGGCAATGCTTTCCTATCAAACCCTGCAGGGAGAGGATGTGTCGGATTACTTCAAGGTTAAGGATGCGGAACCCCTGTTCAATGCAGACTGCCTGAGCAGCAATTTGTTTGAACTTTCATCCAATATCTGCTATTGGCTGCTGCGCGGTCTTGATAAAGAGGAAGTCCTTCGATTCGTCAATGATTATCCGGCCCTTGTAGACTTCCTGAAAAAGTCCACCAAGAACGAACTGCTGCGGCAGATGCTCATCAGTCACTTCTATAACCAGCTGCTGGAGGCCAATGACGTGGCTAAGTTTGAAGAGTACTTTGACAATTTCAATGAGAATGTAACCTATCCGCTGCTGAAACTCTCCATTCGGGACCGGTATGTACTCAAGAAGGCCTATCAGGAGAATCCCAAGACCTTGTCTGACGCCATTTTGAAGGCCGACCAGCCCCGTGACGGCCAGGCCATCGTCCTGAAGGAAAATGAAGGGCTTAAGTTGCTCCGGTCCATCATTGCCAAGGAAGAAGGAAAGGTTGTGTATATCACCATTGGGGCCACCTGGTGCCCCGGGGTGATGCATGAGACTCCCTTCCAAAAGCGTATGGCGGCAGACTATCAGAGGAAGCCGCTCCGCATTGTCAATTTCTATATGGACAATGGGGCCGATGATATGGAATCCGCTTTGCTGGGGATTGAGACTTTCCACCTTACCGACGCCCAGCGCTCCGGCCTTGACCCTATCCTACATTTGGGCCGGGGTATCCCGTTCTATATCTTAATTGACAAAGAGGGTGTGATTGTGGATTTTGGGGAGCATTTGAGGCCGTCGGTTCCGGAGACGAAGGAGAAGATTGACGAACATCTTGAAGATTTGTTCCACTAAAAACACGAAAAACCCTCGCGAAGCGCTGATTTATAGTCACTTGCGAGGGTTTTCTGTAGCCCGGAGGGGAATCGAACCTCTATTTAAAGTTTAGGAAACTTCCGTTCTATCCGTTGAACTACCGGGCCGGAGTGACGAAAAGAGCGCTTATTCAGCGCTCTTGACGATGATCTGACGACCGCGGTAGTAACCGCACTCGGGGCAGACGCGGTGATACATCACCGTGGCGCCGCAATTCGGGCAAACGCTGAGGGTGGGAACCGCAGCGTGGTCGTGCGTTCTTCTCTTGTCTCTCCGCTGCTTGGAGAGCTTGTGTTTCGGATGTGCCATAGTTACGTTATTTTATTGTTTTCTCATTTCTCATCAAAAAGTCCTTTCAGGGCGGAGAACGGGCTGTCCGTCGTCGCAGCCTCCTCGTCCTCGGGCCCCTGGCTCAGAAACTTGACGGTGTCGGGATTGCACTCCCCTTCCGGGTGAACCCGCTGCATGGGCAGCGCCAGGCATACATAGTCGTATATCACCTGGGAAAGGTCCAGATCGGCGTCGGACGCATCCAGGACAAGGATTTCGCGGGAACCTTCCCGCATCTCTTCCTCTCCTTCAGGAGCTCCCGTGCCAAACTTCACGCTGAAGGCGGGATGGGCCTCGACCGGAAGTGTCAAATCCTCCAGGCATCGGTCGCAAGCGACCGTGACGGTTCCTGTAATGTCCAGGTCCACGCCAATGTAATGCCCTGATTTGACGGCCTTGGCCTCGATTCCGACAGTGGCGTCAAGAATTTCTGTATTCTCAAACTTTTGAAAGAACTTCGTATCTGCCTGCCAGCGGAAAGCCCGCTCGCCGGCAGCCCATCCATTCAGCGGTATGATATAATCCATGGCCGAAACAGATTAAGGGATGCAAAGGTACGAAAAATATTTCTAAAATCAATCCTCCGAGCCGGAATTTCTCTTCCGAGCCAGGGGATCCAGCTGAATCTTGCGCATCCGCATGTGATTCGGGGTCACTTCCACCAGCTCATCCTCCTGAATATACTCCAGCGCTTCCTCCAAAGAGAACTTGATCGCGGGCGGCAGAACCACCTTTTCATCGGAGCCGGAAGCACGCATGTTGGTGAGCTTCTTGGTCTTGCAGATGTTGATGTTCAGGTCGCGGTCGCGGGTATGCTCGCCCACCACCTGGCCGGCATAGATTTCCTCGCCCGGCTCCACGAAGAAGCGGCCGCGATCCAGAAGCTTGTTCATGGAATAGGCCACGGCCTCGCCGGTCTCCAGGGAGACGAGGGAACCGTTGATCCGCATTTCGATATCCCCCTTGTAGGGCTGATAATCCTTGAAGCGGTGCGCAACGACGGCCTCGCCCTGGGTGGCGGTCAGGAGGTTCGAACGAAGGCCCATGAGGCCGCGCGTCGGGATCTCGAACTCCAGCAGCGTCCGGTCTCCACGCGGCTCCATCCGCACGAGGGCGGCCTTGCGACGGGTGGAAAGCTCGATGGCAGCGCCCACAAACTGCTCCGGAACCTCGATGGAGAGTTCCTCGATCGGTTCGCAGCGACGGCCGCCGATGGTCTTGTCCAGCACCTTGGGCTGGCCCACCTGGAGCTCGAAGCCTTCCCGGCGCATCGTCTCGATGAGCACGGACAGATGGAGGACGCCGCGGCCATACACGATGAAGGAATCGGCATTCAGGCCGGGTTTCACGCGGAGCGCGAGGTTTTTCTCCAGTTCCTTGTCCAGACGCTCCTTGATGTGACGGGAGGTCACGTATTTGCCGTCCTTTCCGAAGAACGGGGAGTTGTTGATCATGAACACCATGGACATGGTGGGCTCGTCCACGGCGATGGGCGGAAGGGCTTCCGGATTCTCGTAATCGGCGATGGTGTCCCCGATCTCGAACCCGTCGATCCCCACGACGGCGCAGATGTCGCCGCACTGGACCTCGTCCACATTGGCCTTGCCCAGGCCCTCAAAGACCATGAGCTGCTTGATCTTGGTCTTCTCCACGATGTCGTAGCGCTTGCACAGCGACACCGGCATGCCGCTCTTCAGGCTGCCCCGGGTGATACGGCCCACGGCAATACGGCCCACGTACGGGGAATACTCCAGAGAAGAGACCAGCATCTGCGGCGTGCCTTCCACCTGCGCAGGAGCCGGAATCTCCTCGAGGATGGTGTCCAGGAGCGCCGTGATGTCGCTTGTGGGCTTACGCCAATCCTGGGACATCCAACCCTGCTTCGCGGAACCATAGACGGTCTTGAAGTCCAGCTGGTCCTCGTTCGCGCCCAGGTTGAACATGAGTTCGAAAACTTCCTCCTGCACCTCGTCCGGGCGGCAGTTGGGCTTGTCCACCTTATTGATTACGACAATGGGTTTCTTGCCCATGTCGATGGCCTTGTTCAGCACGAAACGCGTCTGGGGCATGCAGCCTTCGAAAGCGTCCACCAGGAGGAGCACCCCGTCCGCCATGTTGAGGACGCGCTCCACCTCGCCACCGAAATCGCTATGGCCAGGAGTGTCGATAATGTTGATTTTCACACCCTTGTACGTAACGGAAACGTTCTTCGCAAGGATGGTGATGCCGCGTTCGCGCTCCAGGTCGTTATTGTCCAGGATCAGGTTCCCGAGATCCTCGGGACGACGGACCAGATTGGCCTGGTAAATCATACGGTCCACGAGCGTCGTTTTGCCGTGGTCCACGTGCGCGATGATGGCGATGTTACGGATGTCCTGCATAAACTATAGATACCTTCTTCTTAAAAACCTGCAAAGTTAACATTTTCCGGCCATAAACCGACAAAAAAACCCGGAAACTTCCGTTTCCGGGTCCGTGCGCGAAATCAGAGTCGAACTGACACGTCCTTTCGGACACTACCTCCTGAGAGTAGCGCGTCTACCAATTCCGCCATCCGCGCGTTTGAGGACTACAAAGGTACGAAGTTTTTTCGAAACTCCAAATTATTTAACCGATTTTTATTTCCAGGAGTTGTTGCCCAAGTCTATGAATCCCCTCTTCTATCTTGGCGGCTTGTTTATCGGAAATATAGGCCTTGCCACTCTTGTATTGCCTCATCAGACTAGAATTGATGCCTAGTTTCTTGGCCAGCTGAGTGACATTAAAAAAATTGAAATAGTTAAACAAGGAAGACAAGTCGTAACGGAATTCAAACTCGACATCCTGCATGTCTTCCGGAACAGGAAGCCCATCCTCCTTTAAAAAATGGACTACTTCGTCAAAAGAATTGAGAAAATCCGCCTTGGCTTCCTCGACGGTCGCACCATCACCGATGATGACGCTTTTGATGTCATCGCTGGGATATACACTGTATCCGCCGTCCTTCCCTTTCTCAATGACGATAATCGCTTTCTTCTTACTCATACTCTTTTAAAAGTTTCAATATTTTCCGGTATAATCCATTTTTGATCTCTTGCCCGAGATGTCTCTCGATATACAATTGATCTTTTGTTCCGTCATGGCGATAAATATAATGATTCGTTCCACTCCGGTAAAAATACCAGCCCTTCATGCGGGCTAATTCTTCAAGTTCTTTCCATTTCATGGCAAATATATAACATTTTCGCAATATATCAAATAAATAACTCAATTTCCTCCGTCGTCGTCCACGCATCGGTCGATACCGTCACGGAAGTGACGGAGATGTCCACCTTCAGCGTCAGGTCGTCCAGGTCAGGCGCGGACCAGTCGTAACCGGCGGCAGCGATGAAATGGCCCAGGGCAAAGGTACGGACCACCTGGTCGGAGAAAATGACATGCATGAGGAGCGAATCATCCCGCTGGCGGGGAAGACGGAGGGTGGCCGTGCCGTCGTCACCCGGGAAAAACCGGAAAGAGAACGGCCCCTCCGAGGGACTGCCGTCCCGGAGCCAGCCGTCCGCAAATCCTTCCACCTCCACCTCGAAAGGGGGACCGTATCCCGGCGGACCGGTAAATGCCAATGTCAATCGGCAGAACTGTTTCCGCAAATACACCGGCAAGACCACCTGCTCCGCATCCGAGGGAACGGAAGCATGATACAGATACAGCGGCGGAGCCTCCTCCCCGAAGGGAATCCGGACGCTGCCGGTCGCATCCGGGAGCGCTCCGCCCGTCACGGAAACGGAGAGGTCCGTCCTGGGAACAGACAAGGTCATAAGCGTATCCGCGTGAACGATCTGTAGGACCGAGCACCCCTCCCCTTCCACCGACAGCATGACCGGTGTCACGGGAAGGTCGGAAAAGTCCAGGACGAGGGTGCAAGGGCATGCCGATCGGTCCTCCTTGACGGAACAGCCCGCCAGGAGGACCACCGGCACCAGCACACGGAGAAGGTCAGAAGACATAGGACAGGGACAGCATCAAGTCGCTTGGAAGGATGAAAGTCCGTTCTCCCGCGTTCTCCGTCATGCCGCAGACCGGGCAGGAATACACCGTATAACGCTCGTATCCGGCCCAGACGCCCGCTCCCAGGGAAACATTCAAATGGGGATGGAGCATATAGGAGAAACCGGCGGAGAGGCCCGCACCGTATCTGTCCCCCTCGTCCGTCGTGGCCGAGCGGATCCCTCCCCGGTTGTATTCCTGGTATTGCACCTTTCCGCCGAGCCACCAGCCCGAGAACACGTGCCAGGGCCAGAACCGCACCCCGGCGGCATACAGCTGCTGCCGGGCCGACAAGGGTTCGGGCGTATCGGCCTTGTACAGGAAAGGGTTGTATTTAGCCCCGGCGACGAGGGTCCAGCGGCGGGCGACCGCCACATCCCCCTCTACGTTCAGGGTGCCGAAATCGGCATAGTCCAACATGTTGGTCGCCACGGAGAACCGCTGGGCGAACGCGGCGTGCCCCACCAGGAGCAAGGCCGCAAGCAAAAGCATCTTTTTCATCGGCTGTATCGGCTGAATACCTGGGCGAGCGTGTTTTCCCGCTCAGGATATAGTTCCACAAGGGCGTCCAGCAGATCATCCCGCGACGTGACGCCGGATTTGAGGGCCCGGAAGATCTGGGCGCAGGTCATACCCCGTTCATACAGGTACCGGAAGATCTGCGGATAGAACCAGAACGACGTCCCGAAAGTGGGAAGGTCACCGCCATAGCGGTCCTGGAACAGGACGCTTTCCATGAAATAGCCCCACATCTCGCCGATCTCGCAGTAACCGGCATCCTCGGCCGTCCCGCTCCCGTAAGCCTCCCGCCCCTCGGTCACGTAGGAGCGGAGGATATAGGTGATGTACGGATTCCACCAGGCATTCCCCACCTGCGCATAATGGCTCGCATGGGCCATCTCATGCATCGTGGAGGAATACAGGTCGATGAACTCCGCATCCCCTCCCCCGGCCCCGATCGTGATGTCCGGCAGGAAGACTTTCAGGAGGGAAACATAACCGCCCAGATACCGCTGGATCAGGTCGTTGGTCTCCACGAAGGCCCCATGATGGAGCATTGCGCTGCTGCTGCATTTGAGATCCTTGAAGATCCAGATCCGCAGATCCTGCGGCGGCGCCTTGAGGTCCAGGTCCGCCGACGAGCAGCGGGCGATATAATCGTAGGCCGCATTGTTCACGGCCGCCCGGCGGAACAGCGTCCCGTCCGAGGAGGCATCGATATGGGCATCCACTCCGGAGGACGGTCCCTTTCCGAGCGTAGAGACGGAAGCCGGCACGAGGACGAGGTTCAGGCCGATGGAAAAGCCCGCCGAGTTCTTGAATACCAGGCGATAACGCGGTGTGGACGAGAACTTCTTGGGAAGCTGGTAATACCCGTCACGGTCCGTATAGGCCGAGGCGAATTTCACGAAACTGTTGCAGCACACCATCACGCCGGCTAGGCCGTAGGGCTTCCCGCCGAAGGCATGGGGATCCTCCACCGTGATCCGCCCGGTCGGGAAAACCGGACCTTCGGGTGCATCGTCATCCCGCGTTTCCAGGAACAGGTCCGCATTCCCCGTCAGGGCGTAGGCTTCCCTTTCCACCGCATCCCAGTCAATGCCTGGTTCCGACCGTGTAACCGGATCGTTTTCCGAGATAAAGCACTCGTGCAGAATCTCGTAGCGGATTCCGGTCGGAAACTTGAAATTGCGCGGGACCACGGCATACTGCCAGGTAATCGCCTCTTCCGCCACTTCCGGATCATGATAATAGTCCCCTTCCCGGACGATCCGGTAATCCACCGGATGATCCGTCAGGCGCAGGTCCATCGCAACAAGCTTCGCATACTGGTCCTCATTCACCGGCAGGAAACGGACATACAGGTCCGTCGTGGAGACAGGGATCTCCCCTGCCCGGGTAGGATAGAGTTTCGCGAGGGCTTCCCGCATGTTTTCCACCGAATAGGGATCCTCGAGCTGTTCGCCCAGCTCGATCATTCCATGGGAAAGGGCCCCCGTATCCACCCTTCGACCGGATGGATCGGGGAGCTCTCCCTGCCGGCAGGCCACCGGGACCGCCAGCACAACCAACAACCATTTCCAACAGCTTCGCATAGCTCAAATCTATTTCTCGTTGCAAAGCTGCCGATCTTATCCGTCTCAAAAAAATATTAACCGTTTATTTTCAAAAAAGGCCCTGCACCCCTGTGCAGGACCTTTTTAGGCATGGATCAGGCGCCGAAAAACGCGCCTTTTACGGTTCATTTCCGAATTTCCGTCTTTTCACCGGCCCTGGAGCCCCCTCCAAGGCCGTTTTTTCAAAAAAACGTTTAGACGGATATCCGGGAGAACCGGCTAGAAGAACGCCACCGTCTTCTTTTCGATCGCGGAGAGAAGCTGGTTCGCAAGGCGGCTCACGCCGAAACGGAACAGTCCCTTGTTCAGCCATTCCTTACCCAGGAGGGTGGAAACGATGGAGTAGTAGCAAACGGCGTCCATAGCGGAAGAAATGCCGCCGGCTGCCTTGAAGCCTACTTTCTTTCCCGTCTGCTCGTAGTACTTCTTGATGCACTCGCACATGACGTATGCAGCCATCGGGGTGGCATTGACCTCCACCTTGCCGGTAGAAGTCTTGATGAAATCGGCCCCGTTCTCCATCGCAAGGAAAGACGCGTCGGCAATGGCCTCGGGCGTCACGAGAAGGCCGGTTTCCAGGATCACCTTCAGGACGACGGGACGGCCGAGTTCGGCTGCCACCTTGTCAATGCAGGAGCGGCTCGCGGCGATCTCCGCACCGGCCGCCGCGTAATCCCCCGCAAGGAAGGAATTGAGGGCGAGCACGATGTCGATTTCATCGGCCCCGGCCCGTACCGCCATCTCAATCTCCTGGAGCTTCACTTCCAGGAAACTCTGGGAGGTCGGGAAGCAACCCGCCACCGTGGTCACATGGACCGCAGGGGTGCAGCGGCGCTCCCGGACGACCGAAGCGAAGTTCGGATAGACGCACACCGAGGCGGGCAGCGGGAACTCCGGATAAGCGGCCGCAAAAGCGTTCACCTTGTCCACGAGCTTGGCCACCGAGGCCGGCGTATCCTTGGAATTCAGCGTGGTCAGGTCCATGATGGAGAAGCACTCTTTCAGGACATCGTCCGAAACGACCTGTTCCAGGCCGGAAGCGATCAGTTGCAGGTGACGGGCAATCGCCTCCTTGTCGGGCGCATAGCCATACTTTTTGAATAATTCAGCCATATCGTTATCCTTTGATTTGTATCTTGAAACCTTCATCCAGGAGGGGCTGCACCAGGGCGCGCATCTCCTCCACGGTATATTTCTTCAGCCCCTTGAGAGGCGTTTCCCGGTCGATGGTATAGACCATCACCTCCCGGGGATGCAGGTGCCGGACGATATCCATCCAGCCGTCCACCCAGTCCCCCGTCTGGAATCCGTCCGCTTTCAGGAACATCGTCTGCAGGACGAAATCCCCCTCGAAGCGTTCCAGGTCCCGGACAATGTCCGCCACATGATATTCGCCCTGCGGCTGGTTCACGAGGGCAGCCCCCTGGTCCGTCGGGGCATCGAGCTTCAGGATGGGATTGTCCACTTTCCGAAGCGCCTCGAAAACGCCTTCGCGCCAGGTTTTCGTCGCATTGGAGAGGACGGAGACCTTGGCCTCGGGGTAGAATCTGTCCCGCAGTTCCAGTGTCAGGTCGATGATCTCGGGGAAATCCGGGTTGAGCGTCGGTTCCCCGTCGCCGCTGAACGTGATGGAGTCGATGGGCGTTCCCGCCGCATGACACGCTTCCAGCTTCTCTGTCAATGCCTTCCGCACATCCTCCGCCTTCGGGATGACCCGGTCGCCCCGGCCGTCGGCGTTCCAGCCGCACTCGCAGTAGATACAATCGAAGTTGCACAACTTCCCCTTCTCGGGCAAAAGATTGATACCCAGGGAAGAACCGAGCCGACGCGAAAAGATGGGCCCGAACACAGTGGTTTCCCGCATCATAGGCGATGGGATTGACTCTCGGCGGAAAGGCGCCCTTCCGCGTCCAGATGATCGACCAGGACCAGTCCGGGCTTCCTGCCGGTCTCAAGGGTGCCGAATTCCGGCTTGGACAGGAACTCGGCGCCATTCCGGGATGCCCAGATAAAGAGTTCACCCAGCGGGACTTCCGGGAAATTCCGCTGGAGGCAGTAGAGTTCGTCCACGATCCGGAGATCGTCGTTGGACGAAAGGGAATCCGTGCCCACACAGACCTTCAGGCCATTCCGGCGCATCAGGTCGATGGGAGGCAGCGCATCGTGAATAAAGAGGTTCGACAGCGGGCACACCGCCACGAACGGATGGTTCATCACGGCTTTCACCGCATCGATGCCTTCCTGGTCCATGCAGCATTCGTGGACCAGCAGGATATGCTCGTCAAACGGGGCAGGATGCCCCTGCAGGAGCCGGTCGATAAAGTAAAGGAGAGATGACTTCCCGGTCACGGGCGGAACACTCATGCCGGCCTTGACGCGGTTCTCCCACATCTTTCCGGATCCATACTTGAGCATCTCCTCCTCTTCCTCCGTCTCTTCGCTATGGAACGACAGGAAACCGGATTTCAGGCCCTCCGCACTCACGGCGGTGACCAGTTCCGGACTCATGGTATAGCAGGCATGCGGGGTGGGTGCTGCGTCGATGCCGAAACCGTCGGCCACGGCCTTGAGTTTCCGCACGCCGTCCATCACGGCCGCGCAGTCCTCCGGCTCGGTTCCGAAGACCTCCAGGAAGGTTCGGGTGTACATCGGATGACGGGCCTTCAGGGCGAAGGAATCGTCGCAGTTGGAGATATCGGCCATCGCCACGACCCCTTGTTCCCAAAGGGAATCCATCGCCGCAGTCAGGTCCCGGACCTTCTCGTCCAACGACTTGGTATCGCGGAGTTCATTGATCTGGTCGATGAAGCCGGCCATGCCCGTCCCCTTCCGGAACAGCCCCTTCATGTAGGAGAGTTCGATGTGGCAGTGGGCATTGACAAAACCCGGGACCAGGGCGCCGTCCAGGAAGACGGGCTCTTTCGCGGGAGCCTCGCATACCCCTGTCCGGATGATGGTTCCATCATCCTCCACCTCCACGAAACCGGGAGCGATGGGCTCCGCCGAAGTGAGCGGATACACGTATTTCGCGGCTATTCTTTTCATAGGACCTTCTTCTCTTTCATCTTCACTTCCCGAGGCTTCACGCCCTTCGTCGTATCCGCCACCGGAGCCGTCAGGGTATCTGACACCGGAACCATCAGGGTATCCGGGCGGACACCGGTCAGGCGGTACAGGGCGCCATAGCGGGAAGAATCCCGGACCACGCGGGGCAGGCCCACATAGACGGAATCCCGTCCGAAAATGCTCAGGATGGAGTCGATGGGGGCCTGTTTCACCTTCAGCAGGCTTGCCAGGTGGTCCAGCCGCTCGATTTCCTTGTCCAGGACGCTGACCTGTTCCTGATACCGGGCGGAAACATCCTCCAGCACCCGGGCGAAATGCTCCGGATCCCTCAGATAGTACTTCAGGCTGTACAGATAGTCGTCCGTATCATAGCCGTACTTGTTGAATACGGCTTCATAGACAAGAGTGGTGTCGGCCTGCTTGCGCAGGTCGTTGTCTTCCCGGATCTGCTGGTCCAGCAGGAACATATCGTAGTAGATGTCCGTCAGCTCATCCCGCGGAATCACCCGGGGACCGCGGCAGGAAACTGCCACGGCCGCCAGAAGCACGACGATATGCAGGAACCTGCGCATCAGCGGAGAACGGCGCCGAATTCGTTCTGGAAACCGGAGAGGATCTTCTCCATGGTCTTCTCCACCTCGGCGTCCGTGAGAGTGCGCTCCGGATCCTGGAGGACGAAGTTCAGGGCATACTGCTTCTTGCCGATGAGGATGTTCTCCCCGCGGTACACATCGAAAAGCGTCACGCTCTTGAGGAGCTTCTTCGCACTGCGGAAAGCGCTCTTGCGGAGGTCGCCGTATGCGACGGATTCGTCCAGGAGGAGGGCCAGGTCGCGGCGGACCTCCGGGAACTTGGGCAGCTCCGTGAAGGAGAACTTGTCACGCTTCACGAGCTTGAAGAGGACCTGCCAGTTGATCTCGGCGGCAAACACGGGCTGCTTGATCCCGAACCGCTTGGCGAGCACAGGGTTGACGGTGCCCAGGGTCGCAAGCACCTGCGGTTCCTTGCCGGGCAGGCTGTAGACGATTCCCTCGGCGAAGATATCGGCCGGCGCAGCGGAAGTGAAGAGGGTGTTCGGATCAATGCGGAAGCGCTTCAGAAGCAGGTCCACATAGCCCTTGAGCTGGAAGAAGTCGCTCTTCTGGGCCGGTGTGCGCCACACCTTGGCGGGCGTGCCGGTGATGAAGAGGGCGAAGTTCTGGTGCTCCTCATAGCCTTCCAGCTTGGTGCCGTCCTTCTCCGGAAGACGCTGATAGACGGAGCCGTACTCGAAGGTCTTCATGGAGGAGATCTGGCGGTTGATGTTGTAGGCTATGACCTCCAGGCCACCCAGGAGGAGGGTCTGGCGCATGACGTTCAGGTCCTGGCTGAGCGGATTCACGAGACGCACGCAGCGCTCCGCCGGGAAGGTCGTGAGGTTCGTATAGTAGTCCTCCTTGGTGAGGGAGTTGTTCATAATCTCGGTGAAGCCGTTGGCCGCGAGGAAGTTGGAAATGCCGTTGCGGATGGCCTCCGGTTCCGGGGACGGGGTGGCGTTCACGCTCATGCGGAGGTTGTCCGGGAACTCGATGTTGTCATAGCCGTAGATGCGGAGGATCTCCTCCACGACGTCGCACTCGCGGTACACGTCCACCATGTAAGTCGGGGCGGCGACGAGCGCGCCGTTCTCCCGCTTCTCGACGAATTCGTAGTTCAGGGCTTCCAGGATCTTGACGATGGTGTCGTGACCGATCTTCTTGCCGATGAAGGCCTCGATCCGGTCATAGTCCAGGTCGATCCGCTTGCGGCCGATAGGATTCGGATACACTTCCTGCACCTTGCCGACCACCTTTCCGCCAGCCAGTTCCTGGATCAGGAGGGCAGCACGCTTGCCGGCGTACAGGGCGCACTCCGGATCCGCTCCACGCTCGAAACGGAAGGAGGCGTCGGTGGAAAGCTGCTGGCGCTTGGCCGTCTTCCGGATGGAACCCGGATCGAAATAGGCGCCTTCGATGAAGACGCTCTCCGTCTCCTCCGTCACGCCGGAATCCTCACCGCCGAACACGCCGGCGATGCACATGGGACCCTCGGCATCGGCAATGACCATATCCGTCGCATCCAGCTTGCGGGTGACGCCGTCCAGGGTGACGATGGGCTCGTCCTGGGCCGCCCGGCGCACGATGACCTTGCCGCCGCGGATCTTGTCCGCATCGAAGGTGTGCAGGGGCTGGCCGGTCTCGAAGAGGATGAAATTGGAGATGTCCACGACGTTGTTGATCGGACGCAGGCCGATGGAAAGGAGCTTCTTCTGCAGCCATTCCGGGGACGGACCCACCTTCACGCCCTTCACCGTGATGCCGGTGTAACGCGGGGCACCGTCGGTGTCCAGCACTTCCACGGGCATCGCCTCGCCTTCGCCTTCCGCGAAAGCATCGACGGAAGGAAGGTGCAACGCACAGGGAAGGTCACGGGACTTGAGGTAGGCGTACAGGTCGCGGGCCACGCCGATATGGGAGGCCGCATCGATGCGGTTCGCCGTGATTTCGTACTCGATGACGGACTCCTCCTTGAGGTGGAGATATTCCTTCGCCGGAGTGCCCACGACCGCTTCCGGTTCCAGGACCATGATGCCGGCATGGTCGGTGCCGATGCCCAGCTCGTCCTGCGCGCAGATCATGCCGAAGGACTCCACGCCGCGGATCTTGCTCTTCTTGATCTTGAAATCGCCCGGCAGCACGGTGCCGATGCGGGCGAAGAGGACCTTCTGGCCGGCCGCCACGTTCGGGGCGCCGCACACTACGGTCACGGGCTCCGGGGAACCGTCATTGACCGTCGTGATATGCAGATGGTCGGAATCCGGATGCTCGACGCAGGTCAGGACCTCCGCCACCACGACACCGGCCAGTCCGCCGGGGATCTCTTCCTCCATCTCCACGCTGTCCACCTCGATGCCGATCGAGGTCATCGCTTCCGCCACCTGTTCGGCGGTCAGGTCACACGCCAGATACTCTTTGAGCCAATTGTAAGAAACTTTCATCGTATTTTAGTTTTCAATATCTTCTTTCCTGAACAACGAATTCACGTATTCCTTCTTGTCGAACACCTTCAGGTCGTCGATCCCTTCGCCGATCCCGAGGAACTTGATCGGGAAGCGGAACTGGTCCACGATGCCCACCACGACGCCGCCCTTGGCGCTGCCGTCCAGCTTGGTGACGGCGAGGGCGGTGACGTCGGTTGCCTTGGAGAACTCCTTCGCCTGGACGAAGGCGTTCTGGCCGGTGGAACCGTCCAGAACGAGGAGCACCTCGTGCGGCCCGTCCGGAACCACGCGGCGGATCACGTTGCGGATTTTCGTGAGTTCGTTCATGAGGTCGATGCGGTTGTGCAGCCGGCCGGCCGTGTCGATCAGGACCACGTCGGCCCCTTTCGCGACGGCGGACTTCACGGTGTCAAAGGCCACGGAAGCGGGATCGGAGCCCATCGCCTGCTTGACGATATCCACCCCGGCGCGTTCCGCCCAGATGGTGAGCTGCTCCACGGCCGCCGCCCGGAACGTATCGGCCGCCCCGATGACGACCTTTTTGCCCTGGGCCGCAAGCATGGACGCGAGCTTGCCGATGGTCGTGGTCTTCCCCACCCCGTTCACGCCCACGACGAGCATGACGTAGGGTTTCTTGGAAAAATCGAAGGGCTGTACGGGGGCATCGCTGCCATCGACATTGAGGAGTTTCCCGATCTCGTCACGGATGAGGTCCACGAGTTCGTCCATGGACACATACTTGTCCCGTTCCACCCGGTCCTCCAGGTTCTCAATGACTTTCAGCGTGGTGTCCACGCCCATGTCCGAGGAAAGCAGCGCTTCCTCGAGGGCGTCCAGCACGTTGTCGTCCACCTTGGACTTGCCCACGATGGCCCGTCCCAGCTTCTGGAAGAAGTTCAGGTTCGTCTTCCCGAGTCCCTTGTCGAAAATACCCATTGTCAGTCCTTTTCTTTCTAGGCTGCCCGCGGCAGTTTGTAACCTGCAAATATAATCATTTTGCAGGGACAAAAAAAGTGGTCCGCCACGAAGGCGAACCACTTGATCTCAGTGCGTACGGAAGGGGGATTACTTCGCGTTGAAGAATTCCTTCTCCTTGCCCTGCTCGACGAGCTGCTCCACGAAAACGTAGGCGCCGGTCTTGGGGCTCTTTTCCATGCGGATGACCTTGACCATGTGCTTGGCACCGGCCTTGGCGTCGAAGGTTGCAACTGCTTTCTTTGCCATAGCTTAATCTCCTTTCACTTACTTGATTTCACGATGGAGGGTCACTTTCTTGAGGTACGGATTGTACTTCATGCGCTCGAGACGCTCCGGGGTGTTCTTCTTGTTCTTGGTGGTGATGTAACGAGACATACCAGGTACACCGCTAGCCTTCTGCTCAGTGCACTCCAGGATGACCTGCACCCTGTTTCCTTTGGTCTTCTTTGCCATAGTGCTTACGAATTAAACAAGGTTCACGTATCCTTTCTTCTGGGCCTCCTTGAGGGTGGCGTCGAGACCGTTCTTCTCGATAATACGCATACCCTTGGTGGTCACCTTGAGGGTGATGAAACGCTGCTCGGTCTCAGACCAGAACTTCTTGGTCTTGAGGTTGAGAGCGAAGTCGCGCTTGGTGCGCAGTTTGGAATGGGCAACGTTGTTGCCGATCATTCTCTTCCTTCCGGTTATCTGACAAACCTTTGACATAATGTTATACTTTTTATTTGTTTTCTTTTCTTCGGGGGTGGTTAGAAGGTCTTCAGGAACCTCTTCCACCGGATGCTCTGCGGGAACGGCTTGTTCCCGTCCGTTGAAAGCCAGATGATGGCCGGCCTGCCCACGATGTGGTCCTCCGGGACGAATCCCCAGTAGCGGGAATCCAGGGAGTTATGCCGGTTGTCACCCATCATGAAGTAGTAATCCTGCTTGAAGGTGTAGGTCGTGGCCACTTCGCCATTGACCTTGATCTCCTCCCCGGCGACTTCCAGCGTATTGTGCTCGTAGTCGCGGATGATGCGCTCGTAAAACGGAAGGGTTTCCGCCGTCAGGTCCACCGTGGCTCCCTTTTTCGGGATCCAGAGCGGTCCGAACTGGTCCCGCGTCCAACCGGTCGTTCCCGTGAAGGGGAAGATCTCGGTATCGCCGATGGTTTCCAGGTTCGGGGTCACTTCCACCACGTGGGAGAAGGACTTGACCTTTTCCAGCATGTCCGCCGTGAGGGGCATCCAGGGGTAACCCGGTACCCGCGCATCATAGTAGAGTTCCTTCGCATTGAGGCCCAGGTCGTCGATGACCCGCTGGCTGAACTTCTCGCCGTCCGTCACCACCCGATAGGTGAGCTGGAGGCCGGGGTAGGTTTCCTGCTGGATCCCGTTGACCCAAACAAGGCCGTCCCGGACGGAGAGGGTGTCGCCGGCGACGGCGACGCAGCGCTTGACGTAATGGTCTTTCTTGTCCATCGGCCGGACGATCACCGGACCCAGCCGGTCGATCGTGTACTGCCTTCCGGAGCTCCGCACCCACGCGTAATAGTCGTCGGCCGGGGCCTTGGTGAGGACGGTGTCCCCGTTGGGGAAGTTGAAGACCACGATGTCGCCTCTTTCCACGCTCCGGAATCCCTTGAGCCTGCGGTAGTCGTTCTGGATGAGGGTCGAATAGGACTCTTTGCCGAACGCCACGTTGTGCGTGAACGGGATGGTGAGCGGGGTCTGGGGAACCCTCGGTCCGTAGGCGAGCTTGCTCACGAAGAGATGGTCTCCGGTGTAGAGCGTGCTCTCCATGGAGGAGGAGGGAATCTTGAAGGCCTGGAAGAAGAACATGTTGATGAAGGTGACGACAACCACCGCGAAGATGATCGCATCGAGCCAGTCCAGCCAGACATTGTGCTTCTCACCCTCCTTGTACTCTTTTTTCCAGAAGAGCCACTTCACCTTCTTGGTGATGAGGAGGTCGAAGATAATGATGAGGCCGAAAAGCCACCAATAGTTCCCGAGCCAGATCACCCACGCCGTATAGAGCAGGGCCCAGAAGCCCAGCTTGACCCAGCGGTTTTGGATGATTTCCTTCAAGCTCATGGTTTCGAGGTTACTTGACGGAATTGACGATGGCCTCGAAAGCCTGGGGATTATTCATTGCCAGGTCTGCCAGAACCTTGCGGTTCAGACCGATGTTCTGCTTCGCGAGACGGCCCATGAACTGGGAATAGGTGAGGCCGTACTGGCGGGCGGCGGCGTTGATGCGCTGAATCCACAGGGCGCGGAATTCGTGCTTCTTCGCTTTTCTGTCACGGTATGCGTAGGTGAGACCTTTTTCGTAGGTGTTCTTCGCAACCGTCCAAACGTTCTTCCTGGACAGGAAGTTGCCGCGAGTCTTGGAAAGGATCTTCTTGCGGCGTGCCCTTGAGGCAACAGAGTTAACTGATCTAGGCATAAATTTTTACTTTTTTGGAGGCAGTGACTCTCTCTCGGAAAGTACTTTCGACTGCGTTCCAGTTAAACATTTGAGATTAGAGCACCAGCATCTCTTTCACGCGGTTCACATCCACCTTTTCAATGATCGCGAAGTGATCGAGGTTTCTCTTCTGCTTCTTGGTCTTCTTGGTGAGGATGTGGCTGTGGTAAGCGTGCTTCCTCTTGATCTTTCCCGATCCGGTAAGCGTGAAGCGCTTTTTGGCACCGGAGTTGGTCTTAAGCTTTGCCATTGTTAAACAATATTTTGGATTATACATTTCCGCCGGTCACGGCGGTTTATTTCTTTTTCACGGGGGCGATCATCATGGACATCCGCTTGCCTTCCAGGACCGGCATGTTCTCGGCACGGCCGAATTCCTCCAGTTCCACCGCGAAGCGAAGGAGCTGCTTCTCCCCCTGCTCGGCGAACATGATGGAACGTCCGCGGAAGAAGATGGAAGCCTTCACCTTGGACCCTTCCTGCAGGAATTCCTGCGCATGCTTGAGCTTGAACTGGAAGTCGTGCTCGTCCGTGTTGGGGCCGAACCGGATCTCCTTGATGACGATCTTCGCAGCGTTCGCCTTCATCTCCTTGGCACGCTTGCGCTGCTGGTACAGATACTTCTGGTAATCCAGGATCTTGCACACGTGCGGATCGGCCTTGTCGGAGATTTCGACGAGATCCAGTTCCAGCTCCCTGGCCAGCTCCCTGGCTTTGGCAATGGGGTAGATGCCCGGCTCGGGGATGTTGTCCCCGACGAGTCGGACCTGGGGCACAGTGATCTCGGAATTGATCCTGAGCTCGTTCTCATCTTTTTTCGGACCACCCTGCTGAGAGCGGTTCGGCTTCGGTCTCGAAGGCTTTGGTCTGTAAGGCGTTGCGATAGTTCGTTCCTCCTGTTAATTAAACATTTATACCCTACCTATTGGGCCAATTCTTCCCGGATGGCCTCCTGAATGTACTTCACGAGACCCTCGGTCGTCATCGAGCCCACATCGGCAGCTCCCCGTCGGACAGATACGGTGTTCTCGGCCTGTTCTTTCTCGCCGACAATCACCAGAACCGGGACTCTCTTCAGGGACGTTTCACGGATCCTCTTTCCGAGCGTTTCGTTTCTGTCGTCTATGGAAGCGCGAATTTCGGAATTATTCAGCAGATTTACAACTTTTTTCGCATAATCTGCATATTTTTCGCTGACAGGCAGCACCTTAACGGGCTCGGGATGGACCCAGAGCGGCAGGTGGCCGGCCGTGTGCTCGAGGAGCACGGCGACGAAGCGCTCCAGGGAGCCGAACGGTGCGCGGTGGATCATCACCGGACGCTTGCGGGAGCCGTCGGAGTCCACATACTCCAGCTCGAAGCGCTCCGGGAGGTTGTAGTCCACCTGGATGGTGCCGAGCTGCCAGCTGCGGCCGATGGCGTCCTTCACCATGAAGTCCAGCTTCGGGCCGTAGAACGCGGCCTCACCGGTTTCCACGACGAACGGAAGACCCTTCTTCTTCGCAGCGTCGATGATGCCGGCCTCGGCCTTCTCCCAGTTCTCGTCGGAACCGATGTACTTGGACGGGTTCTTGGGGTCGCGCAGGGAAACCTGGGCCGTGAACTTGTCGAAGTGCAGGGTCTTGAAGACATACAGGATCAGGTCGATGACCTTCTCGAACTCCTCCTGGATCTGGTCCGGGCGGCAGAACAGGTGCGCATCGTCCTGGGTGAATCCGCGGACGCGCGTCAAACCGTGCAGTTCACCGGACTGCTCGTAGCGGTACACGGTGCCGAACTCGGCGTAGCGCAGCGGGAGCTCCTTGTAGGAGTGGGGGCTGCTGCGGTAGATCTCGCAGTGGTGCGGGCAGTTCATGGGCTTGAGCATGAATTCCTCGCCTTCCTGCGGGGTATGGATGGGCTGGAAGGAGTCCTTGCCGTACTTGGCATAGTGGCCGGAGGTCACATAGAGTTCCTTGCTGCCGATATGCGGGGTAACGACCTGCAGGTAACCGTATTCGGCCTGCTTCTTCCGGAGGAAGTTCTCCAGGGTGTTGCGGAGCGTCGCGCCCTTCGGGAGCCACAGGGGCAGGCCCGGGCCCACGCGCTGGGAGAAGGTGAAGAGCTCCATCTCCTTGCCGATCTTGCGGTGGTCGCGCTTCTTGGCTTCCTCCAGCATCACCAGATACTCGTCCAGCATGGACTTCTTGGGGAAGGTGATGCCGTAGATGCGGGTAAGCTGCTGGCGGGTCTCGTCTCCTCTCCAGTAGGCACCGGCGAGGGAGAGGACCTTCACGGCCTTGATGGCCTCGGTGTTGCGCAGGTGCGGGCCGCGGCACAGGTCCGTGAACTGGCCGTTGGTATAATAGGTGATCGTTCCGTCTTCCAGTTCGGAGATGAGTTCCTGCTTGTACTGGTCACCCTTCTCGGTGAAGTAGGCCATCGCATCGGCCTTGGAGACCTCGATGCGGCGGAAATCCTGCTTCTGGCGGGCGAACTCCAGCATCTTGTTCTCGATGGCCTTGAAATCGGCATCCGTCAGGGTGCGGCCGTTCATGTCCACGTCATAGTAGAAACCGTTCTCGATGGCCGGGCCGATGCCGAACTTGACACCGGGGAAGAGGGCCTCGAGGGCTTCGGCCATCAGGTGGGACGAACTGTGCCAGAACACTTTCTTGGCCTCGTCATCCTCCCATTTGAGGAGACGGATGCTCACATCCTCCGTGATGGGACGGAGCACGTCGATGGTGGTTCCCTTGGAGGTTTCGGGTTCGCCGGGTCGCTTGATGGAAACGGCGAGGACATCGGCCGCCAGGCGCGGGCTGATGGACATCGCAATGTCATAGCCGGTCACGCCGGACTCGTAGGCCCGGACACTTCCGTCGGGAAAGGTGATGTTGATCATACTTTTCAGTTTTAAATGTCAGGAGCGTATTACATACCAAGTAATACTTGCAATCTTGCAAAGATACTCAAAATATGGCAAAACATACCTTTAATTGCAATATTTTTAACTACCTTTGCAAGACATGAAACTGGACAGCAAGACCCTGTGGAACGAAGCGGGAAAGACCGGACTGGTGTTCGGCCTGTTTTCCTCCGTGTGCCTGGGGCTCCGGGAAGCCAGCGCCCTCACCGGGTCCACCTTCCTGGTCCAGGCCGCGGCCATCATCCTGTGGGCCGTGGAGTTCTTCGGCTGTATCCTCCTGATGAAGAAATACATGCTGGACCTCCGGGACAAGTACGAGGATGTGACGATGATCGACACTTACCGATATGGCCGCCGGATCGGCCTGCTCTCGGGTCTGATTCTCGCTTCCGTGGACGCGGTCCTCATCATGAACATCCCGCAGGAGACGGTCTCCTCCGTCATGAACGAACTTTCCTCGTCCGTCACCGCCCAACTGGGCTCCAACTACGATACGGCCGTGGAGCAGGTCGTGGACCGGCTCCCCCTCTATACCTTCATTTTCCAGTGGCTATACTGCTTCCTGTACGGAAGCCTCCTGTCTGCCATCATGTCCCGCTACATCTTCATGCAGAATTACTTCCAGGACGGCGGAGACAACGGCGACGGCAACGGCATCGACAATCAGTAACTATGGATATCTCTGTCATCGTACCCCTCTATAATGAGACCGAATCCCTCCCGGAACTCGCTTCCTGGATCGACCGCGTCATGCAGGAAAACGGATTCTCTTACGAAGTGATCATGGTGGACGACGGCTCCACCGACGGCTCCTGGGATACCGTCCAACGCCTTGCGGCGGAGAATCCCGCCATCCACGGCATCTCCTTCCGCCGCAACTACGGCAAGTCCGCCGCCCTCTATGAGGGATTCGCCGCCGCGAAAGGTAACGTCGTCATCACCATGGACGCGGACCTGCAGGACTCCCCCGACGAGATTCCGGAACTCTACCGGATGATTGTCGATGAGGGTTACGACGTCGTCTCCGGCTGGAAACAGCACCGCCAGGACAACAAACTCACCAAGAACCTTCCGTCCAAGCTCTACAACTGGACGGCACGCAAAGTCACCGGCATCAAGCTGCATGACATGAACTGCGGCCTCAAGGCCTACAAGAACGAAGTCGTCAAGAGCATCGAGGTCTATGGCGAGATGCACCGGTACATCCCTTATCTTGCGAAAAACGCCGGCTACGGCAAGATCGGCGAGAAACCCGTACACCACCAGAAACGCAAGTATGGTGTCTCCAAGTTTGGCCTGGAGCGCTTTGTCAACGGCTTCCTGGACCTGATGTCCCTGTGGTTCCTGTCCAAGTTCGGCAAGAAGCCCATGCATTTCTTCGGCACGAGCGGCATCCTGATGTTCCTCATCGGTTTCGTCATGACCGTCTGGATCATCGCCGCCAAACTCGTCCATCAGGCCCAAGGCATCCGCTACCGCGCCGTCACGGACCAGCCCCTCTTCTACCTGGCCCTCCTCACCGTCGTCCTCGGTGCCCTCTTCTTCCTCACCGGCTTCATCGGCGAAATGATCTCCCGCTCCTCCGCCAACCGCAACGACTACAACGTCAAGGCGAGGTTCTAACCCGGGCTCGAAATAAATCCAACCGGCTCCCCTCGCGGGAGTCGGTTTTTTTGTCATATAGGCCTGTATAGCTGATAACGAAGAAGCCCGGGCGTCACGATTGACGTCCGGGCTTCCTAAAAACGGCGGCGACCTACTCTCCCAACTGGTGGGTCAGTACCA
>Ga0256407_10003087_pt1 | contig 30337 bp, 25 predicted proteins | sample RumenRJG_04DNA_FD_193489 | JGI IMG/M metagenome (GOLD analysis project Ga0256407, IMG submission 193489) | Bovine rumen microbial communities from Lethbridge, Alberta, Canada - RJG_04 | ecosystem: Host-associated > Mammals > Digestive system > Stomach > Rumen | place: Canada: Alberta...
TGACCACACTGATCACAATAGCGTGAATCGTCCTCAATCTCTTCTTTACAACTTGGGCATATAATCATAGTTATTCTTTAATATCTTCTGGCAAAATCAGTTGATAGGTCTCTTGTGTAACTTCCGACGGTGACATCAAGCTGACACGCAAAGAGAGCTGCTGAATAGTTGAATCCAACAGATTGCGCATCTCACGGGCATTGCCAAAGTTCTTATTCTTATTGTAAACCATATGAGCGGTGACATCCAAAAGTCTGGATTTTGCCTCATCCGACAGCTTGTAGTTGTCTTTGGAAGCCATCTTGATATAGATTTCACTCAACTCGTCGGCAGTATAGTCATCAATATGCATCTTATGAGAGAAGCGACTGGCCAATCCAGGATTGACAGCCAGGAAGTTTTCCATCTCATCACGATAACCTGCAGCAACAACGACAAACTTACCACGATCATCCTCCATACGCTTCATCAGTGTGTCTATTGCTTCCTTGCCATAAGGATCGTTCTCCGCAGAAAGCGTGTAGGCTTCATCAATGAACAGAATACCACCCATTGCTTTGTCACACATGTTATTGACAATCTTTGGTGTTTCACCCATATACTTACCAACAAGAGTAGCACGGCTGGCTTCAATAACGCGACTGGTTGGAAGAATCTCCATAGACTGAAGCACCTCACCCATCTTACGGGCAATAGAAGTCTTACCAGTACCCGGATTACCTGTAAGAATAAAGTTCATAGCCATCTGCTGAACCTTACCGGCACCCAAAGCAGCACGCTGTTTCATAAACATACTCTGAACAGCCAAACGACGAATCATATTCTTGACAGAAAGCATGCCGATGAAGTCGTCGAGTTCGTTGAGCACCTCGTCGAGTGGACGAATCTTTTCGCTCTGTCCCACAGCCAAATCAGCAACCGTAATACGATACATGTCTTCATTGGTGAAATTGGGATTGTTCATCTCCGTTATCAAGCGCTGACTCTGTCTCTCAACAGCCTGGTCGAAAATACGGCGTGCCTCACGAGCATTTCCGAAATTCTTATCACGACGCAGATAAAGTTGTTCGAATTGGCGATGGATAGCGCCACGCGTTTCTTCGTCCACCGTAAATTTCTTGCCACTGGCAAGGTTGATGAAGATTTGTGTCAACTCATCTGGTGTATAATCCTCAAAATGGATAGTCTGTGTAAAGCGACTCTTCAATCCTGGGTTCGTGTCGATAAAGTCATGCATATTGTCAGTATAACCAGCGACTATACAGATGAACTTTCCACGATCATCTTCCAGGCGTTTCAACAAAGTATCTATAGCTTCTGAACCAAAACTGTCTTGATCGTTAGACTTCAAGGTATAGGCCTCGTCAATGAAGAGAACGCCACCCATTGCCGAGTCGATAAGCTGGTTGGTCTTAATAGCTGTCTGACCAGAATAACCAGCAACAAGTTTTGAACGGTCAGCCTCAACCAATTGTCCACGGGAAAGGATACCAAGACTACGGAATACATCTGCCATAATGCGAGCAACAGTTGTCTTACCAGTTCCGGGATTACCCGTAAAGACATAGTGCTTGCCTTGGAAAGTATTGCTTTCGCCACGACGAATCTGCAGATTGAGGAAGGCTGCAAGATTGGATATTTCTTTCTTGACAGAAGCCAGTCCAACCATACCATCAAGCTTAGCCAGACATTCTGTATAGTCAACAGCCTTAGGAGCCTCATACGGAATATCGTCGACGGTAATGGTCATCAGCTGTTCATTAGAAAGCGTAGAGATATCCACCATCTGCAGACGCTCAGCCTGCTTAGCCACAATCTTATCGAAGAGCTGACGCATGGTACGTCCGTTGGCAAAGTCTTTCTCACGGGCATTATAAATCTCAGTAATCATCTTGAGCGTCAACTCCTGAGCATCGGGAGCAAAGCGGTACTTCTTCTCACGAGCAAAGACTTCCATAATCTGATAGAGTTGATCTGGCGTGTAGTCTTCAATGTTGAGGAAATAGCTGAAACGGCTGCGGAAGCCAACATTGATGCGGAAGAGGTTTTCCATCTCCGTGCGATAACCTGCAGCAATCACTACAAACTTTCCACGGTCGTCTTCCATACGTTTCATCAGCTGCTCCAAAGCCTGTGCACCCTGATTGTCGCGCTCGCCACTCTGGCTAAGAGGAGCCAATGTATAGGCCTCGTCAACAAAGAGGATACCACCCATAGCTTTATCGCAAAGGCTGTCCACCACCTTGGGAGTTTCACCTTGATAGGGGCTAACCATCTTAGAACGGTCAACCTCAACAACATGTCCACTATCCAGATAGCCAATAGACTCAAGTATCTCACCCAGCTTACGGGCAATGGTGGTCTTACCTGTACCAGGATTACCAGTAAGGACAATATGAATACCCATCTTCTCTTGCTCGCCTAAGCCACGCTGGGCACGCTCGACATTGTTATGAACGGTAAGGGCTATCTCACGAACAGCCTGTTTCACCTCATCCATACCAATGTAGTGGTCAAGATCGCCAAGGATATCATCCAATGAACGCTCCTCTGGAACATAACCACGAATGTCTCTTTCCTCAACCATTGAAGCTGCTGTTCCACGACTAATGAAAGAGGTAAAGATGTCTTCTGCTGTCTTGACAGCTACATGTGCATAACCAAATGTTTCATCCTTAGTCTTCAGCAGATATTGGAACAGACGCTGTAGACGATGCTCGGCTTCAGGAGTATAGGCGGCAATGCCATACTTGGTACGCAGCTCCAGTTTACAGATCTCGCAAAGTTCCTGGAAACCAGGAATGGGCAATCGGAAGGTATATTTGAAACGGTTCTGTGCTGCAGGGTTGGCAGCCAGGAAGTCGTCAAGACCTTTGGGAAGACCTGCCATAATAACAATGGGGTTCTCATCCCACTTATCCATCTCGACAAAAAGCTTATCAAGCGGATTCACCTGATTGGAATAGCGATCTGGCAATAATTTCTGAACATTATCGAAGAAAAGGATACCTCCCCTAGCCTTCTGTACATTCTCATCCCACTTTTCAACAAAACGCTGATAGTCGACTGCATCGACCATCGTCAGTTGGGGCTTCTCGATAATCCTATACTGGTAAAAATAGTCACGGATGATTTCAGCCAAAGCTGTCTTACCTGTACCTGTCTCACCAATAATAATGGTATTCACACTCAGACGGACATTAATAACATCCTTTCGAGTGTGCAGATAGGTGTAGGTGTCGACAACATTCTTCAACTGTTTCTTCACCTCGTCAAGTCCGATCATACGGTCTAGTACATTCTGCGATACCAGTGGCTGACCACAGTACTTACAGAACTTGGCTATAGATCGGTTCTCTTTTTGACAATGCTCACAAACCATATTCTTATTCTACATCTTTCTGTAATTGTTTAATAACCCCGGTTGGATTAATCTTAACGTTACCAAATTCGGGATGACGATTCAACAGCTTCGGACTGATAATAATCATTTCCAAAACCAACAAGGCTAATAGCATACTCCACAAGATATAGTGAAGCACGGACTCACCACTGATAGAACGGATCTGATTAGTCACGTCATCGAGCATATTGAACTTAGAACCCTTAAACTTAAACGACTTCTGTTTGAAGGTATAATAAAGGGGCTCTAGGAGTTCTGACTTGATATCGTCTTCCATCACTTCGTTAACCAACTGATTGTCACCACGGGAATCACTACGGAAATCAGTCAGGTGGCAAATCAGCATATATATTAAGGTAATAACGATAATGGCTGGAACTAACATGGACGGATGGTTCATATTAACAAACTTCAAGACCAATACGGTAATATAGGACGAGAAGTAACCTAACAGTCCCCACAAACAGGAGAGCACGAAACCATATCCACGGAAGAAAGCTCGCATACCAACAATGATAGCAGTCATGCCACCAAGAGGCAGAGAGATGGTTAGGAGCGTATGACTGAAGACATATTCACGATTGTTGATGCCCAGCAAAGCGACCATGCCAATCCACAAGGCACAAAGCACATAGTAGGTAAGGCGCCACATATTCTCCTTAGCACGAGCACGATGATAGTTAGTACGTACCTCCTTATATTTTTTGGCCGTTTCATCCTTAGCCGTGACATAACGCTTATAATACCTTTGGTTATGGTCTATCTCACCGATGTCAAGCAACCACTTCTCCAAAGTGCGTTCATAACTATATGTCTCATTAAAGTCCTCATTGGGATCTTCATGGAAGAACACAGACATCCACTGGCTTAATGCACCACGCTTGATTTCAGGAATCAATGCTGGGCGATGAGCCAACTTGTCGAAGTTACGTCCATCTCTCAATTCCAATCCATCTTGAAGAATATAAGTTGGATGAGCACCTAATATACGACAGAAACGATAGGCTGCCGTACGAAGGTCATAGGCGCTAAGGCGTTCACGATTTTCCTCACTTCGCAAATCAAAGCAAGCACGGCACTGACTGAGTGGTTCAAACCAGCCATGCAACTGAGCAAAATAGGCAAAACGACCGTCAGCACTGGAATAGTCACTAATTACTTCAGCGAATTCTTCGTCAGTAAGGTGCTGCCATTGTCTCATCTGTTCGCAAAGTATTTCACCTACCTTTTGTGGAGTATCTGCATCACGAAGGTCATAGGCAGCATCACGATCTATGTTATAAAGGACCCTATAACCCAACGAGCGAGTAGGTTTCTGACCTTGTGTCATGATACGAAGAGCTTCGCAGGCCATCTTGTCCTCATGACTATACATCCAAGAAAGCAGACGTCCATCGCTCAAACTGATCCACTCATCCTCTGAACAATTCTCATAACCAAATGAATGAACGATTTCCGTCAGGTTATTAGAAGGATATTTAGGCAAGAAAGGTATCTCATTATCTATCTCGTAGATGGTTTTCAAAATAGCAATACGCATCTCGGATGGATCATCAGTATTAAAATACCCACGCACACGATTGATATCAACCTTGGTATGAGACTCGATATAAAGGAACAAAGTATCGTTTGGATTCCTCAATGCCAGGATATACTCTTCCTGATAACTGAGCACAGAAATAGCGACACTATGAATATCATCACAAAGATTGCCATGAACATCCTTATAAGGATAAGTGGGCTCCATCACGTAAACAGCAGCCATCAAACCTGCTCTTTGGTCAACAGGATAACGATTTGTTACGATATCCTTGACCGCAGAACTGAGTTTGACATTTCCACTCTGTTCCAACCAACTAGCAATACGTCCGTTATATAAGTAGCTGATAGCCAATCGCTCATTATCGAGCAACAAGGGAATAAGTTCATGAACATTATCTGCTACAAGATTCTGCTCAGGATCGACTACGAAACTGCGATACTTCAACAAAGGAGAAGACACATCGACTTTGACATCCTCACCCAAGAACCAGCGTTCAACCTCTTCATAACCCCAACGACTCTGAGGATTAACGGCTGTCAGACCCTGAATAATCATCTTCACACGGTCTGGCAGTTCATTCATACGAGGCAGACGTCCTTCGTTCTTTTTACGCATCATGACACGCTCATTCTGGCTCAATGGATTCTCACCCAACCAGAGCGACATCAGCGTAATACCAAGTGAATAGAAATCGACGGAAGGAGTTATCTCAACCTCACCATCTATCACGTCGGTATACATCTCGGGAGCAGCAAAAACTGGTGTACGAGCCTGAGTAGTTCTATGCATGCGTTCTTCGCCTTCCATGATACTGGAAATACCGAAGTCACCCAAAACAACCTCCTTATGATCCTTGTCACGGAAAAAATAGTTGCTGGGCTTGATATCTTTGTGAATGATATTGTTGTTATGACAATAAGCCAAAGCAGCAGCAGCTTGAAGGGCAATACGACGGAACTGCACAAAATTGCCGTCCAGGTCATATTCAGCCAGCGTGCCACCACGAAGGTATTCCATTAACTCATAATCGCGATTTTTACCGTCAACATAAGTCTTTCCGTAGTCAACAACACGAACCAGCATCTCCATATTGAAGTTCTGCACGATGCGCATCAACTGCTTCTTGATGGTAAAATTGGGATAGTATATCTTCAATACCATTTCCCCTTCTTCACCATGAACCAAGTAGACCTGGGCTTCACCGGAATTATCACTAAGGCACTTGATACCACGATAGATACGACCCTTCAATATAAAATCGCCATCACCGGCTTGTGAGTCATCGGCAACACTACCAGGTCTTACCGTTGTTTCGATATTACTCTTGGAGTTTGTCGGTGCTGCATCCACACGAATGGTTGCGCCAATATCTGGTTTTCTTATGGTCTCGTCCATAAAACTTTATTTGTCGTCTTTAATTTCTTCTTTACTATTCTTTCCTAACACAACCCACTTGCCGCCAAGATGAGGCTTAGCACATCCACAAGGACTGCTATGCATAGCATGCTTGTAATTGCAGACCCAAGCCAAACGAACACCCTGAGGCTTGCAAGCCATCGCAAAGTTACGGGCTTTAACTGGTGATGAAGTGGGAACAACAGCCAACTTGTCTAGGATAGCCGACAGCATCTTAATCTTGACCATTTTCTGCTCCTCAAGTTCTTCGCGGGTCATGCGTTTTGACTCCACTTTAGGAATGACAGGAATTTCAATTCCTTCATCCTTAGCCAAGAGAGACAACACACGCTCACGAAGTCTGGCATTCATCTGTTCACGCACAATATCACGCTCAGAATTATAGGGAAGTGCATTTTCAAGATTGGAGTAATCGCGAACTATTTCAAGCAATTCCTGATAATCAGGATTTAGCTGCAGCTGTTTAACCAACATACGGGCTTCTTCCGTCAAAGCTGCCCCACACTTCTTGCAAAAAGCAAATTCGTTCAGGGTATGACAAGTGGGACAAACGATACCGCCACGAGGACTGCCGCAATCGGGACAATATGGTTCAATACCTGAAAGATGGGAGCCACAGAAAGAACAAACATCTTTCTTGATATAGTGATGACATGATTCGCAAAAGTCAGCGTCAGGGTCCATCTCTGCTCCACAATGTGGACATATCATTTTACTGATGGGTTGACCACATTGGGCACAGAACATTGCCTCAAGTTCGTTAATTGCGCCACAGTAAGGACATGGGCGACCTGCAGCCTGAGCTTGCTTTTGAGCCATTTGCATCTGCATAGGACCTTGTTCAGGTCGTGCGCCACGCTCAAAAACCTGCTGAGGTCTCACGCTTCTTTGCGTTTTTTCGATATCTGAATTGTTATCAAACATAATAGTAGTAGGTATAATTGTTGCAAAGATAATAATTTTTTCAGAAACACAAAAAAAACCGCCGTAAATTTTATATTTACGACGGCATTTTTATCAATTTTGACAAATTACATTACCAAAGGGGCAGACGTTCCGACTTTGGAATGAACATTTTATCGCCTTCTTTAACGCCAAAAGCATCGTACCACATGTCGATATGAGGCAGGGCTCCATTGACACGGAAACGACCCAAAGAATGAGGATCACTCTTGGTACGATTACGGATTTCAGCCTCTGTAATATTGCCTGCCCAAACACCAGCATAGGCAAGGAAGAAGCGTTGGTCAGGTGTCAACCCGTCAATAACGGGAAGAGGATTGCGCTTTGTTGCGTTCTTATATGCATACCAAGCAACCTGAAGACCACCATGATCAGCAAGGTTTTCACCCAGGGTCAGACGACCATTCGCATTGAGATCGGGAAGCACCTTTATCTTTGAGAAGAAATCAGCATACTTATCAGTTCTCAAAGTAAAGTTCTTTCCATCTTCAGAAGTCCACCAATCATGCATATTTCCATCCTTGTCATAGCGACGACCTTGGTCATCAAATCCATGGGTCATTTCATGCCCAATTACTACACCAATTGCGCCATAGTTAAAGGCATCGTCAGCCGTTGCGTCAAAGAACGGAACTTGCAGAATACCAGCAGGGAAGCAAATCTCATTGGTAGTCGGATTATAGTATGCATTTACCGTTTGTGGAGTCATATGCCAATCATCACGATCAACAGGTTTTCCAGCTGTATGATTGATACGCCACGCAGTCCAAAAACGGGCACACTCCTTCATGTTCTCATAGTATGATTTTTTCGCATCAATTTTAAGAGAAGACATGTCTGTCCAACGATCGGGATATCCTATCTTCACATAGAAAGTATTAAGCTTCAGGAGGGCATTCACTTTCGTCGAATCGTCCATCCAATCCTGAGCAGCAATACGTTCGCCAAGAGCAATACGCAGATTCTCTACCAAAGTCTTCATGCGCTCTTTAGAAGAGGCGGGGAAATACTTCTTCACATAGATGCGACCTAAAGCCTCACCCATAACGCCCTGCACCTGATTGGTTGCACGACGCCACAGGGGATGATCTTGCTGGCGACCCGAGAACACTTTACCATAGAATTCGAAGTTCTCTGCACGAACAGCATCGTTCAGATAGCCTGTAGCAGAATCGATAAGTCCCCACTCCATCACGTCACGATATTCAGCAGCAGTCATCTCTGCAAAGATTTTGTCTGCAGCAGCCATAAACTCTGGCTGACCAACAACCATCTCCTGAATGTATTCGGTCTTGATGCCTTTTGCATTCATCTGCTTCTCCAGTTGGAAGTGGGGATAGTTGGCATCAAACTCCTTGAGGGTCATCTTGTGATAGTTGGCAATAGGATCACGAAGTTCTGTACGAGATTTAGAAACCTTAGCGAGTGCAGTCTCAATCTTGAGGATGTTTTTCATTTTCTTCTCGGCAGCACCCTTCTTGAAGCCAAAGAGTTGGAACATATTAACAATATGCTTCTTGTAGGCTTCGCGAATCTTCTTGGTAGCCTCATCGTTCTCCAGATAATAATCCTTCTGTCCAAGTGTCAGACCGCTCTGATAGATATTCAGGATATTCTCCGTAGCATTCTTCTCGTCAGCACCGATATAGGCACCAAAGATTTCTGAATCACCATAAGGCATCATCGCGAGTTGCACCTTAAACAACTGCTCCTTGTTCTTAGCGTTCTCCAAAGCTTTCAAATCGTCCATGATTGGAGCCACGCCATCTTTCTCTCTGCGTACAGAGTCCATAGCCAATTTGTAAAGGTCACTCAACTGCTGCTCTACACTTCCCTGGGGATAGGTGTTCTCCAACAGTTCTTTCAGAATACCGTTGATACGTTTGTTGTTGTCTTCTCCCAAACGGTCAAAACTGCCATAACGTGAATAGGCAGCGGGCAGCGGATTGGCTTTCATCCATCCGCCACAGGCATACTCGTAGAAGTCGTCAGCAGGGCGCACACTTGTATCGAGGTCGTTCAGGTTGATACCTGAGCGAAGCTGTGCTGATGCTGCGACTGTCATTGTAGTTAATGCCATAACAATCAGTAATTTTTTCATCTTGTTAAGTTATTATTAATTAGAAATGTTTTCCAATTCCTCTGAGAGTCGTTCCCAGCGTTCCACCTCTTCGTCGAGTGCTTTCTTTGTCGAGGTATACTCTGTTACAAACTCCATATTTGAGGCGTTCTCAGGTTTCATCAGCAGATCATCAAGTTCTTTCAGTCTTCGTTCCATATTACTGATTTTCCTTTCAGACTCCTCCACAGCCTTTTCAGCCTTACGTATCCGCTTTTGCTCTTCCTTGCGCTCAGCATAACTCTGGGCATTGGGACTTGGAGAGCTAGAACTACTAGGACTACTAGAAACACTCGTATTAGGCGAATTTGGCACACTCTGCAACTGTGAAAGCTCAGAAATATTCCTGCTCTGCAAGAAATCATAGATACCTCCCAGGTGTTCCTTCACTTTACCACCACCAAACTCATAGACCTTCGTAACGAGACCATCGAGGAACTCACGGTCGTGGGAAACCACAATAGCCGTACCGTCAAAGGCACGGATGGCCTCTTTCAGTACATCCTTGGAAGCCATATCCAAATGGTTTGTAGGCTCATCAAGAATTAACAGATTAACAGGTTCCAGCAACAAGCGAATCATAGCCAATCGACTGCGCTCGCCACCACTCAGCACCTTTACTTTCTTGTCTGATTCTTCACCACCAAACATAAAGGCTCCCAGGATATCATTGATTTTGAGACGAATCTCACCTTTTGCCACATAGTCTATAGTCTGGAATACCGTTAGGCTCTCATCCAGCAATTGCGCTTGGTTCTGTGCAAAATAGCCTATTTGGATATTGTGCCCCACTTTCAAGTTGCCCTCAAAGGGAATCTCACCCATGATGCATTTTACCAAAGTAGACTTACCCTCACCATTCTTACCTACGAAGGCAACTTTCTCTCCGCGTTTGATAGTCAGGTTGACATTGGAGAATACGGTATGTGAACCATAGCTCTTGGCGACCTCTTCGCAAATGATGGGGTAATCGCCTGAACGCAGACAAGGAGGGAATTTGAGGTGCATCGCAGAGTTATCAACCTCATCAATCTCAATGGGTACGATTTTCTCTAATTGCTTGATTTTCTGCTGAACTTGAACGGCTTTGGTTGCCTGATAGCGGAAGCGCTCGATAAACTGACGCATATCAGCTATCTCTTTCTGCTGATTCTCATAAGCTCGCAGTTGCTGTTCGCGACGTTCCTTTCGAAGGGTGACATATTCGTCATACTTCACCTTGTAGTCAACGATACGACCGCAAGAGATTTCAAGCGTACGATTAGACACATTATTGATAAAGGCACGGTCGTGACTAACCAGCACCACAGCCTTAGCGCTCTGCGCCAGGAATTGTTCCAACCATTGTATAGATTCAATATCCAGATGGTTCGTAGGCTCGTCGAGCAACAGCACATCAGGTTTCTGCAAAAGAATCTTGGCCAATTCAATACGCATGCGCCAACCTCCACTGAACTCACTGGTAGGACGTTCGAAGTCTGAACGTTCAAATCCTAATCCCACCAACGTGCGTTCTATCTCGGCCTCATAGTTCTCTGCTCCCATCATCATATAGCGCTCATGTTCCTGGGTGAATTTCTCCACCAAAGCCATGTAGTCAGCACTCTCATAATCGGTACGTTCCGCTAACTGCTGGTTCATACGGTCTATGCGTTCCTTCATCTTCGTGATGTCAGCAAAGGCTTTCTGCGCCTCTTCACGAACAGTCGTATCGTCCTGAAGAATCATGACCTGAGGCAGATAACCGATGGTGGTGTCGTTAGGTACACTAACCACACCACTGGTTGGTTGCTGTAAGCCACAGAGTATTTTCAGCAGCGTCGACTTTCCTGCTCCGTTTTTACCCACAAGAGCTATACGGTCGCGATCATTGACCACGAAACTGGCATCCGTAAACAGAGGTTTTACGCCAAACTCTACATGCAAGGATTCAACTGATATCATCGCAAACTATTTGAAAACAACCTTGCTACGACAACACTCTGTTCCATCCGTGCGGACTATACGGACGCAATACTCCGCATCTCCCGTCTGTTCTTGATAGAAGGAAAGTTGGTCACCAGCATGCGCCTCAGCCACATAGGCTATCTCAAAACGCTTAATCTGGTGCGTACGATACCAGTCCAACGTCCAAAGGTCTAGCACGTGTTCGATATATTTCACGCTATTGATATGTCCATTGATGTCCACATCATTATAAAAAGTATCGATAGTTCGAACCAATTGGGCATTATCACTCATCTTCACTCGCCCACCCTTGTCAATAGGACATTCCTTGTCTTTCTCTATCCACTGGTTAATGGCACCATCGTGAATGGCTAGGATATCTGTAGGCTGACGACTCTCTGTATCAATCATTGCCCAGATACTACGGCCATAGCCATACGTGTGGCCGTCTTCTCCGATAACAGCGAAATTACGCGAAGTAAAGTAGCGCATAGCACTCTCCACCCACGTTTCCACATTAAACTTCGTGTATTGCTGGGGCATCTCGTTCATCTCGATAGCCAAACGTGAAAGTACCCATGAGCGTTGAATGGTCATGAGATACTTCATACCAAATCCACGGTCTGTTGAATGGAAATCAGCAGCATTCAGCATATGATTACCCAGATGTCCCATAAAGAGACGTCCACTGAAATCACAGTGGAACGGCTCAGCAAGGAAAGAATAACAACCAACCTTATTCATGCAAGTTCTCCCTTTCCTCCAAGAATTCGCTAACCTGCTCCTGAGTACCACGAGTAACAGCAATACGTCCGCTTCGAGTATATTGAAGCACGCAACCAAACTCGTTCAGGGCATGATACAGCGATATGATATCATCCGTGCGTCCATTCTTCATCACAACGGTATAGGTGGGATTCACCTCCATAATACTGGCATCGTTGCGACGGATGGTACGCGATATCTCAGGATTCTGCAACACACTCTCCGTAGAGAGCTTATAGAGTCCTGATTCACGGATAAACAACTGATCGTCTGTGAAGTAGTTAGCCTTAACGACATCTATCTTCTTTTCTATCTGCTTGGTAATCTTAATAATCTGGTCTTCATCGCTCCACGCAGTAATGGTGTACTTATGAACACCCTCAATGCTGGAGGCCGACACGTTCAGACTCTCGATATTCACCTGACGACGGGTGAATACAGCGGTAATCTGATTCAGAATACCAGCAATGTTCTCTGAATAAACCAGCAGCGTATATAATTTCTTCTTCTCTTCCATATTATATTTCTAGCATCATATCATCCACATTCATACCTGGAGGTGTCATTGGCAGTACGTCGTCATCCTCCTTGATAGCACACTCAAGGATGAACGGACCTTTTGTCGCCAACATCTTCTCTACAGCAGCAGCTAAGTTCTTGCGGTCCGTAACAGCTTCATAAGCAATACCATAGCCCTTGGCTATCAGCTCGTAGTTGGGATTCATCATCTTGGTGAACGACTTACGACGCATCCAGAACATATCCTGCCACTGACGCACATTGCCGAGGTAGTGGTTGTTCATGAGAATCATCTTCACAGGAGCCTGTTGTTCCATGATGGTACCCAATTCCTCAATACACATCTGGAAACCGCCATCACCCATAAAGCAACAAACGGTACGGTCGGTGGCAAACGTAGCTCCAATGGCTGCAGGCATTCCATAACCCATTGTACCCAGTCCACCACTGGTACAGATGCTGCGCTTCTGATGGTATTTAAAATAGCGGGTGGCAAACAACTGGTTCTGACCAACATCCGTTACAAGCACTGTTCCTTCAGGAGCCTGCTCTGCCACAGCATTCACGATTTCACCCATCAGCAGCGGACCTTCCTTAGGATGGATGGCAGGTTCTATTACCTTCTCACGCTCTTTCTGGTCCAGTTCCTTGAAAGATTCGCGCCACTCCTGATGCTCATTCTTATTCAGCAATGCAGTAATAGCGGGCAACGACTCCTTACAATCTGCAATGACAGCCAAATCGGTCTTCACGTTCTTGTCAATCTCGCTCTTGTCAATATCCAGATGGATAATCTTGGCCTGCTTAGCGTAAGTCTTCGTATTTCCCGTCACACGGTCAGAGAAGCGCATGCCAATAGCTATCAGCACGTCGCACTCCTGTTCTTTCAAATTGACAGCATAGTTGCCATGCATGCCCAGCATACCCACATTCAGCGGATGGTTAGAGGGCAATGCACTCAGACCTAACATGGTGCGACCAGCAGGAATATCAGCTTTCTCCAAGAATGCTTTCAGTTCTTCCTGAGCATTTCCTAATTCTACTCCCTGACCAACAAGTGCCAAGGGCTTCTTGGCATTATTGATGAGTTCAGCAGCCTCGCGAACAGCATCCATATTCAACTTGGGATATGCCACATAAGAACGGATGAAATCCACCTTCTTTGGCTCCCAGTCTATCTCCTCCACTTGTGCATTACGAGGGAAGTCGAGCACCACAGGACCAGGACGACCACTGCGGGCAATATAGAACGCACGACTAACGGCCCATGCCACATCCTCAGCATGACGAATCTGATAACTCCATTTGGAGATTGGCTGAGCCACACCCACAAGGTCAACTTCTTGGAAAGCATCCGTACCCAGTGCGCCAATAGCCACCTGGCCGGCAATCACCACCATAGGCGTTGAGTCCAACATGGCATCAGCCACACCCGTCAGGGTGTTCGTGGCACCAGGACCGCTGGTTACCAAAGCTACGCCCACCTCGCCACTCACTCGGGCATAGCCCTCTGCAGCGTGCGTGGCAGCTTGTTCATGTCGCACCAATATATGGTCAAAACACTTCTTTTCACCTCGTGTGTAGTCGAACAGCGCATCATAAACGGGCATGATAGAACCTCCAGGGTAACCAAAGATGGTTTTTACCCCTTCAGCCTGCAAGGCTCGCATTAGCGCTTTCGCTCCTGTAATTCTATCTCTCATATTATTCTATTATTATTCTAGATGTTCTAGTGGTTCTAGATATTCTAGTCTATAATTCTTACACCTCCCTTGTCAGCAGAGGATACACTTTGAGCGTAAGCTCGAAGCGCCTTGCTAACCACGCGATTGCGCTTCATGGGCTGTTGCGGACGAGCCTCCAGTTCCTCGTCGCTCAGTTTCACATTGATAGAACGATTGGGAATGTCAATCACAATGATGTCGCCATCCTTTATCTTGCCAATGTTACCACCAGCAGCAGCTTCTGGCGAGATATGTCCGATGCTCAAACCTGACGTACCACCCGAGAAGCGTCCATCGGTAATCAGCGCACACTCCTTACCCATGTGCATACTCTTGATATAAGAGGTGGGATAAAGCATCTCCTGCATTCCAGGGCCGCCCTTCGGACCTTCGTGGGTTATCACCACGCAGTCGCCTTTCTTCACCTTGCCACCAAGGATTCCCTCGCAGGCGTCTTCCTGAGAATCGAAGACTACTGCAGGACCTTCGAAGTGCCAGAGACTCTCATCCACGCCAGCAGTCTTCACCACGCAACCATCCTGAGCAATATTGCCAAAGAGCACAGCCAAACCACCATCCTTAGTGTAGGCATGTTCCAAGTCGCGAATACAACCATTGGCACGATCAGTATCCAGCGTGCCCCACTCTTCCGACTGCGAACCCATCTTCGTAGAGAAGCGATTGCCTGGAGCGGAATAGTAAATACTAGTATTACTAGTTCTTCTAGTATTACTAGTAATATCGTAAGCCTTCATCGCTTCGCCCAGTGTCATACCATCCACACGAGGTGCAGAGCCATCAATCAGACCGCCCTTGCTGAGCTCATTCATGATACCTAAGATGCCACCAGCGCGTCCGCACTCCTGTACACTATATTTTTGTGTATTAGGAGCCAACTTGCAAAGACAGGGCACCTTGCGTGAAAGGGCGTCGATATCCTTCATAGTAAAATCGGCACCAGCCTCTTGCGCCACAGCCAACAGATGGAGAACGGTATTCGTCGAACCACCCATCGCAATGTCCAACGACATGGCATTCATGAAGGCCTTGCGGGTAGCGATGTTACGAGGCAGTACGCTCTCGTCGCCATTCTCATAGTATGCAAAAGCATTCTTCACCACCTGACGAGCTGCTTGCTTGAACAACTCTACGCGGTTGGTATGAGTAGCCAATATGGTTCCATTACCTGGAAGTGAGAGTCCGATGGCCTCTGTCAGCGAGTTCATCGAATTGGCAGTAAACATGCCTGAGCACGAACCGCAACCAGGACAAGCGCATTCCTCAATCTCCTTCATCTCCTCGTCCGTGACAGAAGGATCTGCGCCTTTCACCATTGCCGTTATCAGGTCGGCATTCTCGCCACGCCAGCGTCCAGCCTCCATAGGTCCTCCTGAGCAGAACACCGTTGGAATGTTCAGGCGCATCGAAGCCATCAGCATGCCTGGGGTCACCTTGTCGCAGTTCGAAATGCAAATCATGGCATCAGCCTTGTGCGCATTCACCATATATTCTACGCTATCGGCAATGATGTCGCGACTCGGAAGACTATACAACATGCCATCATGTCCCATCGCAATACCATCGTCAATGGCAATGGTATTGAACTCAGCGGCATAGCAGCCCATTTTCTCTATCTCTTCGCGAACTATCTGACCAATCTCATGCAGATGCGTATGACCAGGCACAAACTGCGTGAACGAGTTGACGATGGCGATAATCGGCTTGCCAAACTGTTCATGCTTCATACCTGTGGCTACCCAGAGTGCTCGCGCTCCAGCCATTCTTCTTCCTTCCGTGCATACCGCACTACGCAATGGATGTTTCATATCTCTAATTTAGCTTCAAAGTTATCTCATTATAAGCAATATGGGTGCAAAGGTACGAATAAGAAAGCAAAAAGCCAAATTATTTCGAGTAAATGAATGATGCAGAATCCAAAGAAAAAAATCTTTGTAACGTAGAAAATAATATTTCAGGCCTTGGAATATATATTCCAGGACCTGAAATATATATTCCACGACTTGAAACTTCTAATCCGTGAAAGCATCCATGATGATGGTGGGTTTACCGTCTTGGAATGCGCCCAAGGGATATTGTCCTTCAAGCTCAGGAGCCCAGTAGAACACGCCCTTGCAATGGCCATTGGTATTGTTCTTGGAAGCATGAATGATGGCAGACATAATCTGCTTACCCTCAACGGGTTTCTTGACTTCTACACCTGCCTCGACCACCATTAGTGGCTTGTGGTATTTCGTCCACATGCGATTAATGTTGGCAGTGAATTTCTCAATGGTTTCTTGCCACGATTTGGTAAGGTTAGCCTTCACATCCCAATAGGGATAGACGCTCAAGCCAATCATGTCGAAACGGGCTTTATACTTCTTCAACCCATCGAAGATGAAGTCGTAGCGCTTGGGGTCGCAACCTCCGTCCAGATGGATAATAACCTCAGCCTTGGGATAGACAGCTTTGACAGCCTGATAACCTGCATCTGTCAAACCAGCATATTGGCGCATATTCTCCTCTGCACGACCTATAGGCCAGAGGAAACCATGCGTGGTTTCATTGCCTACCTGCACCCAACGAACCTCTACCCCAGCCTCTTTGATAGCTTCCAGAACCTCGCGGGTATGATTCGCCAAGGCCTGCTTCATTTCCTCGTAACTCATTGATTTCCATTGTGCTGGAATGTTCTGCTGTCCAGGGTCAGCCCACCAGTCGCTATAGTGGAAGTCAATCATCAGCGCCATACCCCAGTCTTTGGCTCGCAGGGCCATACGCACCACATCTTCCTTGTTGCAGAAGTTGCCGTGTTCCACAGGATTCACCCAGACGCGCAAACGAACGGCATTCAAGCCCAATTCACGCATCAATGCTGTATTCTCGCGAGGTTCACCCTTCGCATTTCGCAGTTGCTTGCCCTTAGCTTCCAACTCTGTTGTTCCACTGATGTCAGCACCCAACCAGAAGGGCTCTTGAGCCTGAATGGTCAGGGCTACGAAAACGAGCAGTCCTATCGCAAATGTTTTCTTCATTTCGTAGTTTCGTTAATCCGTAGTTCCATTATTTGGTTGTAATATGAAGGATTGCAGGTTTCATTTTGCCTCGCTGGTCCTTTACTGTCAGCGTTACATTTCCAGCCTTTTGGGTTGGACGTAATATCACAACAAGCTCGCCATTAAAGAGCTTCATCTTAGGCTGCTTGAACGATTCGAGCGAGGTGGCATCACCATTGCAGACGGCCTCGAACTGAGCCTCACCACTCACGCTGAACGTCAAGCCCTCCTGACAAGTGGGCACAGGCGTTCCGTTCTTGTCATTCACACTCACGCGGACATATATCAAGTCCTCGCCATCTGCCTTGTGTTCGTTGGTTTCAGCCTGAGCCACCAATTGCACGGGTTTGCCAGCAGTCTTGCGCACATCCTCGCCAATCTTGTTGCCTAGCTCATCATAAACCACCACCTTGATTTCGCCTGGCTCATATTTCACATCATTCCAGCGCAGACGATAGCGGTCTAAACGCTCGGCAGGATTCTTACGGATTCTGCCCTGCGACTTTCCATTCACAAAGAGTTCGCCCTCAACGCCATCGGTATAGCAAAAAACGGGGGTCACCTTACCCTTGCGCTCAGGCCACGTCCAATGAGGCAACAAATGAACGGTGTGCTCCTTCTTGTTCCAATGACTCTTGTACAAATAGTAACGGTCCTTAGGCAGACCCGCCAAGTCGCAGATGCCAAAATAGCAGGAACGTGAAGGCCAGTATTCATCGTAAGGAGAAGGCTCGCCCAAATAGTCATAGCCCGTCCATACAAATTCACCAATCACCCAGTCGTAATCATCCTGCCAACGCCAATCGTCATCAGGCAGATTAGACCATGCACAATGCTCCACATCATAGCCGGAACACTGGCCGTCAGCTGTCAGGACTGCCGTCGGGTCATAATTAGGCATCCATGAAGAGAACTTTCCATAGTCATTGATTTCCACAGGGAACTTATACACTCCGCGCGAAGAAACAGCAGATGTCGTCTCTGAACCCAACAGAAAACCTTGAGGCAAGCGCTTGATGCCCTCGGCATACTTGTGTATGCGATAGTTGAAACCAGGAACATCCATAGCCTGAGGCGTGCCTCCATTGATGGCTCCATCCGGATTGTCAAGACCCTGAGTTACGGTACGTGTAGGATCAAGGGCGTGACAGAGTCCTTGTAATTGAATGCTAAGTTGGCGACCTTCCTCGCTCCACTGCTCTGGAATCTCGTTGCCTATCGACCACATCACGATAGAAGGATGGTTTCTGTGGTTCAGAACAAGATTGGTGATATCCTTCATAGCCCACTCGCGGAAATAACGAGCGTAGCCATTCTTGCACTTCGGATAAATCCACATATCAAACGACTCAGCCATCACCATCATGCCCAGCGAATCGCAGAGTTCCATTTGCCATGTGGATGGCATATTATGCGACGTACGAATGGCATTACATCCCATTGCCTTCATCATCTTAATCTGACGAATCAGCGCCGTCTTGTTGATAGCAGCGCCCAACGGGCCCAAGTCGTGATGCAGACAAACACCCTTCAACTTCAGCGTCTTACCATTCAACTGGAAACCATGCTCACGATCTATGCGAACGGTACGGACACCTATCTTCATCGTCTTGCTGTCCATCTTTCGCATGTTCTTCATATCGCCCAGCGAAACATTCAGCGTATATAGATTGGGCGTTTCTGGCGTCCATAGCTGCGGATTCCTTAACACGAACTTTGCATAGAACTTTCCATCGTGCTCAATACGCACCTCGTTGTTTGCCTTTCGTCCATCAGGGCTCGCAAGCTGCAAGAATACGTGCATGCCACGAGCGTTCACCGTCCTACCCTCCACCTCGACAATGGTTTTATCCTTTTCGATACTTATCGTACGGGCATACAGGCTCCAATCGTCAAAATGCGCCTTTTGCTTCAGTATCAATGTCACTGGACGATACAGTCCTGCACCAGGATACCAGCGCGAGCTCTCCTCCACATTCTGCAGATGCACGCTGATGTCTAGCTTTCCTGCTTTCAGATAAGGGGTAGCGTCTATGCGGAAGGCATTATAACCATATGCCCAATGCCCAGCCTCTTGTCCGTTAATGAAGACATGAGGGTCAGCCATAGCCCCATCGAACACGAGTTCGGCAGCCTCGTAGCCTGTAGGAATGTCAATGCTCGTCTTGTACCACCCTTCGCCTATCCATGGCAGAGCACCACTACGTCCAGACTTCTCAGAAGCCTCCGTCTCACCATTCTGAGCAATGGCTACTTTCTGTAAATCCCATTTCTTATCGAAAGGACCAGCTATCGCCCAGTCGTGAGGGATGTCCACTTTTGTCCACGATTGATTGTCACGAGAAAAATCCCATGTTTTCAAGTTGATTTCACATCGTGTCTGAGCCACAGCCATCTGACTGAATAGCAGTATTGCAAGCAATAGTTTTGTTTTCATCATGCTTTTTGATTAGTAATAATTCTGGGGTCAAAGGTACAAAAAAATTCCCACAGAACCAAATCTGCGGGAATTTCTTTTATTCTAATGTCTATTGATTACTTAGTGGTATCAACGAACATAGCTACGCGGTTGAAGTCGTTCTCAGAAGAGAGCTTATCGGTTGCGCCAAGACCCTCGATAGTGATGCGGTCAGCAGCAATCTTATACTTCTTAACCAAAGCGTTCTTTACAACCTCAGCACGCTTCTCAGAAAGCTTCTGGTTGAACTCAGCCTTACCCTCGGGTGAAGCATAGCCCTGAACCTTAACCTTAGCGTCCTTGTGGTTCTTCATGTACTTAGCAACCATCTCGATGCTAGCATACTGAGCAGGATCGATAGTGCTCTTACCCTGACGGAAGATTACGTGTGGCTGCAGAACGTTCTCAGTCTTCTCAACAACAGCAGCTGTCTGAGGACGAGCCTCGCAGTCAGCGAGCTTCTTCTGCAGGTCAGCGATCTGCTGATCCTTAGCTGAGAGCTGACCATCTTTAGCGTTGTTGTCAGCGCGGAGCTCGTTGATCTTAGCGTTCAGACCATCAATCTCGGCCTGGTCGCGGAGCTGAGCCTTAGCGAAGTTGTGAGTACCGTTGCTGTTACCGAACTTGTAGTTGAAACCAGCGCTCAGCTGGAACAGAGCAGCACGAGAATCGAACTTGAAGTCACTACCTTCAGTCAAGATATTAGAACGACCCCAATGCTCCAGACCATAAATTACAGCAGGCTCAATGTAAATCTGCCAAGCTTTGTTAGCACCCAGATTGAAAGTGAAATCCAAACCAGCCTTAGCGTTGATAGCGTTTGACTTATTAGCTGTTCCAAAAGCATGAGTCCAACCCAGACCGGTAAGAGCAATCACCTCAAAAGTGCGAGGCTCACCAGGATAACCAGCGAAGAGGTTGCTCAGGTTGAAAGTTCCCATCAGGTCAACATTCATACCATCAACGAAAGTCTTAGTACCCATCAGAGACTTAGAATCCTCCTTAGAGAGCATGTACAAATCAACATCAGCAGCCAGACCGAATACAGTTGTCAGGTTCTTACCAACGCGAACGCCCAGCTTAGGAGCGAAGCCCTTGAAGAAACCATAGTCACCAAACTTCTGCTGAGGAGTAGCAACACCAGCGTTGACACCCATGTACCAGTTGTCACCAGCCTTGTTAGCTGTGATAGCTGTGTTCTGTGCATTTGCAGAAACTGCCATAAAGCCGGCAGCGAGCATTAAAAATAACTTTTTCATCTTTTTACTAGTTTATAAAAATTACTACCTTAAATTTTCTACTTTTTTAAGCTTTAACTAAAATTTTCTTATTTTCGGGTGCAAAGTAACAAAAAATATTCATATGCTCCAAGTTTTTTCGCAAAAATCTAACAAAAAACGTTCATTTTTTAACCTTTTCGGCTAAAAAAGGGCAAAAAACACCTCATTTTGACGTAAACATGACTTACATTGTGCGTTATGTATACACTTCCCTACAACCCTTATGCCGTCTTTTTTATATTATATAATATAATGTACGCGCGAGAAACACCCGTCTTCCCCACTTAACATTATTTATTAAAAGCCAGAGTTCCATGGGGTCACGGCACTCTGGACTTTCGATAAGAAATGGGACCCGGAGCAACGCATCCGGGACCTATGGGATGTCTTAGCCTACTAAAGTGATAATCTTACCACCCTCTTCGATGGCTTGCATGTTGAGGGGAATCAGACCATGATGACGCTCAGGAAGAGTCTTCTTGAGCGCTTTTTCTACGCCATTGGTACTTACCACTGGGGCAATCTTCAGCAGTCCGCCCAACACAATCATGTTGAACACCTTGCCGTTCTTCATCTCAGCAGCCTTGTCCATTGCGTTAATCTCATACACGGTGATGTCCTTACGCGTAGGCTTTTTGATGATGCCAAAGCCATCGTAGATCAGGATGCCACCAGGCTTGATTTTCGGCTCAAACTTCTCCAGCGAGGGCTGGTTCAGCACTACAGCAATGTCGTATTTGCTGAGGATGGGCGATGAGATGCGCTCGTCGCTCACAATCACCGTCACGTTGGCTGTACCACCACGCTGCTCAGGACCGTAGGCAGGCATCCAAGTCACCTCTTTATCCTCCATCAGTCCACTATAGGCCAGAATCTTACCCATGGAGAGCACGCCCTGACCTCCGAAACCCGAAATAATTATTTCTTTTTTCATAACTATTCACTTTTCACTATTCACTATTCACTTCTCACCCGTGGTATCTTTGAGGTCACCTTTAGGATAGAAGGGGAACATGTTCTCCTTCATCCATTCGTTAGCCTTAGCGGGAGTCAGCTTCCAACCGCTGTTACAGGTTGAAACAAACTCTACCAACGAAGAACCCTTACCAGCCATCGAAGCCTCGAAAGCCTTGCGCAGTGCCTTCTTAGCCTTCAGGATAGAACCTACGCTTTCTACGCTCTGGCGAGTCACATAGCAAGTACCCTCCAGCTGGGCAGCAATATCGGCAATCTTCAGAGGATAGCCGTGAATCTCTGGGTCACGACCATAAGGACAGGTAGAGGTCTTCTGACCAATCAGCGTTGTGGGCGCCATCTGTCCACCCGTCATACCATAGATGGCATTGTTCACGAATACGATGACGATGTTCTCGCCACGGTTCAGGGCGTGGATGGTCTCGCAAGTACCGATACAAGCCAAGTCGCCATCACCCTGATAGGTGAACACCAAGCGGTCAGGCCAGCAGCGCTTGATACCCGTAGCCAGTGCGGGTGCACGACCGTGGGCAGCCTCCTGCCAGTCTATGTCTATATAATTGTACGCGAAGACAGCACAGCCTACGGGCGATACACCTACGGCCTTGTCTTCCATACCCATCTCTTCGATGACTTCGGCAATGAGCTTATGCACCACACCGTGACTACAGCCTGGGCAGTAGTGCATGTTGTTGTCGTTCATCAGCGTCGGCTTTTTGCAGACGATGTTCTCTGGTTGAACTATTTGATTTCTATCCATAATCTTACATTACCTTTTTAAGTGCTTCAACAATTTCCTCAGGATCAGGCACGATACCACCCAGACGTCCGAACTGCTCTACGGGCACAGCACCGTTGACAGCCAGGCGCACATCCTGTACCATCTGTCCAGCGTTGATTTCTGCCACGAGAATACCCTTCACCTTCTTCGAGAGTGCAGCAATCTGCTTCTCAGGGAATGGGAACAGCGTGATAGGACGGAACAAGCCGACCTTGATACCCTGCTCGCGGGCAATCTCTACGCTCTTCTCAGCGATACGGGCGGCACTACCAAATGCTACGATAGCATACTCAGCATCGTCCATCTGCTGCTCTTCAAAGCGCACCTCGTTCTCCTGAATCTTGCGATATTTCTCCTGCAGTGCCAAGTTACGCTGCTCCATGATTTCAGGCTTCAGCTCCAGCGATGTGATGACCACACGCTCTCTGTTCTTTGGCTTACCAGTAGAAGCCCAAGGACACTGCTTAATCACCTCCTCGTCCGTACGACGGGGCTTGAACGGAGGCAATACCACCTTCTCCATCATCTGTCCGATCACACCGTCGCTCAGAATCATGGCAGGGTTGCGATACTTAAACGCCAACTCAAAGGCAAGGTCTACGAAGTCGGCCATCTCCTGTACACTTGACGGAGCCAGCACAATCACCTTGTAGTCACCATTACCACCACCGCGCGTAGCCTGGAAGTAGTCACCCTGCGAAGGCTGAATGGTGCCCAGACCAGGACCGCCACGCTGCACGTTCACAAACACACCTGGCACCTCAGCACCAGCCATGTAGGTGATACCTTCCTGCATCAAGGCGATACCAGGTGATGACGATGAGGTCATCGCACGCTTACCAGCACCTGCGGCGCCATAGACCATGTAAATCGAAGCCAGCTCACTCTCAGCCTGCACCACCTGCATACCAGTGGTTTCCCAAGGCTTCAGTTCAGCCAGCGTCTCAATCACTTCACTCTGCGGAGTAATAGGATAGCCGAAATAGCCGTCGCATCCGCAACGAATAGCAGCGTGGGCAATAGCCTCGTTGCCTTTCATCAATACAACTTCTTTCTCTTGCATAGACATTTCTACTTACTACTTTTCTCCTTACTCCTTTACTCCTGTTTAACACGATACACGGTGATACATCCGTCTGGGCAGACAATGCCACACGAAGCACAGCCCACGCAGGCCTCTTCGTTAGCAGCCTCCACATAGGGGTAGCCGTGCAGATTCACTTTGTTGGCCAGGGCAATCACCTTCTGAGGGCAAGCAATGATGCACAGCTGACATCCCTTGCACCTCTCGGTATCCACCACAATAGCACCTTTCATTTTTGCCATACTTATATATTTTTAAATTATGGATTATACATATCCTTGCAGTAGAAGGCCATGATGTCGTCCAACATGCGCTTAGCCTCTACCGCCGGACTCTCTGGGTCCAGCTCGATGGCCTGAATATAGCAGTTGATGGCTTCGTGCCATTTCGACTCCTTCCTCAAGGCATTTCCCTGCTCGTACCACTCTTGCGCCGTCATTTATAATACTCTTTCTTTCCTGCGGCCAGTGTATTCTTCATCAGCGAACAGATGGTCATGGGCCCTACTCCACCCGGCACGGGCGTGATGTACGAGCACTTCTCGGCCACCTCGTCAAACTTCACGTCGCCGTTCAATCGGAATCCGCTCTTCCTCGTTGCATCAGGCACGCGCGTGGTACCTACGTCTACGATGACGGCACCCTCTTTCACCATATCCGCTGTCACGAAGTCAGGCTGTCCGATGGCTGCTATGATGATGTCAGCCTCACGACATTCCTCCTTCAGCGTCTTCGAGCGTGAGTGGCAAACGGTCACCGTTGCGTCGCCATACTGCTTCTGCATCATCAGCTGCGCCATGGGCTTGCCCACAATGTTCGAGCGACCCAGAATCACACACTTCTTACCACTTGTCTCGATGTTGTATCTCTTCAGCAACGTGATGATTCCCAACGGAGTAGCCGAGATGAAACAAGGCAATCCGATAGCCATGCGACCCACATTGATGGGATGAAATCCGTCCACATCCTTACGGTAGTCTATCGCCTCGATAATCTTCTGCTCGTCAATGTGCTTCGGCAAGGGCAGCTGCACGATGAAACCATCCACGTCGTTGTCCTTGTTCAACTTATCCACACATGCCAGCAGTTCCTCTTCCGTAATGTTATCCTCAAAGCGAATCAGTGTGCTCTTGAAGCCACAGGCCTCACACGCCAGCACCTTGTTCTTCACATACGTCTCCGAGCCACCATCGTGACCCACCAGCACGGCAGCCAGGTGCGGTTGTTTCCCACCCTTCGCCATGATCTCTTTCACCTCTTCGGCAATTTCAGCCTTGATTGCTGCTGCCGTTGCTTTTCCATCAATCAGTTGCATATCTTAAAACGGTTTTTTCCCTCTCATCATGTTGGCCATCTGCATCATCTTCGAGTTGCCTCCGCCAGCCACCATGCGCATCACCTTGCGCGTCTGGTCAAACTGCTTCATCAGTCGGTTCACCTCCTCAATCTTCGTACCTGAGCCCTTGGCTATGCGCAGTCTGCGGCTCTGGTTGATGATGTCGGGGTTGGCACGCTCCTTCGGCGTCATCGAGTTGATGATAGCCTCAATACCCTTGAATGCATTGTCGTCTATGTCCACGTCCTTCAGCGCCTTGCCCACTCCAGGAATCATCGAAGCCAGGTCCTTGATGTTACCCATCTTCTTGATTTGCTGAATCTGACCCATGAAGTCGTCAAAGTCAAACTTGTTCTTGCGGATTTTCTTCTCCAGGCGCTTCGCCTCTTCCTCGTCAAACTGCTGCTGGGCGCGCTCCACCAGACTGACGATGTCGCCCATGCCCAAGATGCGGTCGGCCATGCGCTCAGGGTGGAACACATCGATAGCCTCCATCTTCTCGCCCGTACCCACAAACTTGATAGGCTTCGTCACCACGGTGCGGATTGATAGCGCAGCACCACCGCGCGTGTCACCATCCAGTTTGGTCAGTACCACGCCGTCAAAGTCCAACCTGTCGTTAAACTCCTTCGCCGTGTTCACAGCGTCCTGACCCGTCATCGAGTCCACTACAAACAGCGTCTCGTCAGGCTGTACGGCCTCCTTCAGCGTGGCTATCTCGTTCATCATCTCCTCGTCCACGGCCAATCGACCAGCGGTATCGATGATCACTACGTTATAATTCTTCTGCTTAGCCTCGCGGATAGCGTTCTGGGCTATCTCCACCACGTTCTTGTTCTCAGGCTCAGAATACACGTCCACGCCTACGCTCTCGCCCACCACGTGCAACTGCTGTATAGCAGCCGGACGATACACGTCGCAAGCCACCAGCAGCGGATTTTTGTGCTGCTTCTGCTTCAGCATGTTGGCCAACTTACCGCTGAACGTCGTCTTACCAGAACCCTGCAGACCCGACATCAGGATGATGGCTGGCCTACCCTCCAGTTTCAGTTCCACGGCCTTGCCGCCCATCAGCTCAGCCAGCTCGTCGTGCACTATCTTCACCATCAGCTGACTGGGTTTCACGGCTGTCAGCACGTTCATACCCATAGCCTTCTGCTTCACGGTGTCCGTAAATGTCTTGGCCACCTTGTAGTTCACGTCCGCATCCAACAGCGCCTTGCGCACATCTTTCAGCGTCTCGGCAACGTTAATCTCGGTGATTTTTCCCTCACCTTTCAGTATCTTGAACGACCGTTCAAGTCTATCACTTAAGTTCTCAAACATATTACCTTATTTAATTTAGTGTGCAAAGGTACGAATAAGTGAGCAAAATACCAAATTTATTTGGATATTTTCGAGCGAGAGTACCTTCGACGAAGTCAGAATTACATAAAATAAATGAGACCACCAAATTTTGGCAGTCCCATTTTCGTTTCACACCTACTTGCTCGTATCCTCAATGTCATCCCACTTGTCAATGACGCTCAGCACTTGCTCGTAGGTCAATGAGCCTTCCCCTTTCGGCAGGTCGCCATAAGCCGATGGTTTATAACAGCCTTCCACATCGAAGTTGCGAGAGTCCCACATCAGCAACAATCGCTTCCATACTTCCAAGCCCATTCTCTCATCATAGTGGTTAAAGGCCTCTTCGGAGTAAGGTCGTATCAGCAAGGCGCAGATGTAGATATCCACCGTCATCTGGTGCGGATCTGCACAATATACAATCTGTGCATCCCAATATCTAAAGTCTGGATTACCAGTACCCCAATATACTTCACTTAGACCATAAACATGGTGACTAAGAGACAGCATTTCACTGCGCATTTCGGTAGCAGGCAGTTTCTGCATGGTCTTTGGTTTCCAAACTCGGACGGTAACTTCGCCCATTACTTCTTCTGCTGTCTTTACATAATGTTCCAGAATCAGCTTCTCTTTACTAAATGTTTGGCAACAATATAGCAGTTGGCACAAATAACTACAAAAAATGAGCGACCTAACTTAGGTTGCTCATTTTCGTTATATCAAATTATACCTCAAATAGTTGTTAATTACTTCTGTAATAACGTCACCAATAGATTTCTTACCCTCTGTTACGAATCTACTTGGCATCATTTTAGTAATGGTTATAGTGTCTTTCAGTTTATCAATTATCAAGGCAAATGCCCATTGGAATTTAGATTCATCAGCATAGTTGAAACGATATAGATTTTTGAAAACAGGATTACCCATATTGTCAAAAATCTGTCCCAATTTTCTGTGAACGCAAGGAGAACAACCAACTTGATGTTTACCAAGCGCTAACAAAGCATCAATCATTTTATTGTATTTTTCGTGCGCTCTTTGCCTTGATATTGGATAATGCCTTAATGCTCTTTTGTAATCGTTTAGCGAATTCCTTACATCATTGGTTATATATACTACCATCCTAGCTTATCATATTCTTCATCTATTATTTTGTGTCCTAATGCTCTAAACTCTTCCATTGTCATTACACCATTAGGACATAGGTATTGTGCTTGCTCTTCTGCACTCCATTCCTTCATTTCATTGATGCGTTCTTCATCGCTCAATGAATTTAAGTAAGATTCATTCAAATTATGTTTCATAAACAAACAGCATTAATTCTACAATAAATATCCTTATTTGCGCAAAGATACATAAAAATTCTGATAAAAACAAATTCATCGTGATATTTATTATTAAAATAGGCAATAACATCGCAGTTGACCCAAATATATAAAAATGAGCAGCCAATCACGGTTGCTCATTTTCTATCGTGCTCACAGGGTGCCTGGCACGGTGTGACTCGAAGCCTCTCAGGTGTAAGTTACAAGATTGTCTATTGTTTTAACTCGGATTATTATCTTCGTCAATAGATTTCTTACATTCTTTCATCGTCTGGTCGATAAAACTGAAAATCATGTTGACACACTCCTTTTCCTGTGCGTCCGACCATCCTTGGGTCATTGTTGCCAAATGAGCGCCCAACACATCCGCCAAAGCTTTGACAATGTAAGTAAGGCTAACAGGTGTATCAGCCTTCATGCAGTAATCTATGATTGTCTTGGTAATCAATGCTGATATATTACCAGACAGATCTAACATTTCGGAATTCTTCTCTTTTCCCATTGTATTTTCATTCTTTTTAAATTAAAATAGAATGCAAAGGTAGCACTTTTCTTCAAAATAAGTCAAATTTCTAAGAAAATTCGCTCAAAAAGTTTGTTTGTTCAGAAAAAAAGTGTTCACAAATTTGTGAATATCAATTATAATTCCTATCTTTGCACCCAAAATATTAAATGAGAAATGATTGTAACATTCGAAGAAGACTATCTCAGAGAACTCTATGAGGACGGGCAGGCCAGCGATAAAAAACATCGCTTCCAACCCCAAATCATTAAGAAATATACTCGAGTGGTTAACTTGATGAAGGCAGAGACTAATGTGATAGGATTGACCAAATATGGCAGCCTGCACTATGAGCATCTTCACGGAGACAAAGAGGGGCTGTCGTCGGTTAGGGTGAACGATCAGTATCGCATAGAGTTTCGCGAGATTATCGAGGGCGAAAAGACCATTGCAGAGATGGTAAGTTTAACGGAATTGTCGAACCATTATAAAAATACTTGACTATGGTACACGTAGAGGGAAAAGACGACAGAATGGTTGCTAACAACCTGGAACCGCACTACCTGACCCATCCGGGCGAGGTGATTAAGGACGAGTTGGAGTTTCGTGGCATCAGCCAGCGACGCTTGGCTACAGAGATTGGCGTGCCTGCCAGTCAACTGAACGAGGTGTTGAACGCTAAGCGCCCTCTGAGTGCCGAAATGGCGCTACTTATCGGACAGGCGCTGGACTTAGATGCTGCACCACTGCTGACACTTCAGATGGAGTATAATCTGCTATCAGCAAAGCGCAATAAATCGTTCTTAGAGCGATTGAAGGAAATACCCAGAATCGCTGCGGTGTTCTAAACATAAGGCTGTCTTTCGAGACAGCTTTTTGTGACACGAAAAAATATCAAATATTTTTTCAGTCATTATAGTCATTAGTCATTAGTCATTAAGAATTTCGAATTCAGTCATTTTGCTCACTATAAATAAAATATATATATTTTATTATATAGTGGCCGTTTTTGACATTCCAAAAACGTTAATGACTAATGACTAATGACTAATGACATTGTCTTTTCCTGATCTCGGTTGACAGACATCACACTGTCGAGGTAACCTCTTTTTGCTCCTAAAAGTGGTGCTAAAATAAAACATGCTCGATTTTCAGCACGAAAATCGTGGTTTTTCACCCAAAACGGCAAAAAATTTGGAGGCACCTTGAAAATTATGTACCTTTGCATTGTCGTTCAGCGGAACAGACGGGCGCCAAAAGCTGGCCAGAAAATTTTCCTCGGCGGAGGAAAAAGAAAAATCCCTCGGGAGAGACGCCCAGAACCCCCAAAGACGGCAAGAGAGAGAAAGCACTATGTTTAACTAAAAAATTAACAAAATTATGGCTATTAAAGTAAAAGCAGTAGAGAGTTTGGTGAAATTTTCAAAGACTGACCCAGGTGTGTGGCGCTGGCTGATGCGTCCGGAACTGTACACCGCACTGGACCAGAAGAAGGTGATCAAGGAAGCTGCCCTGCGCAGCGGTGTGAGTCAGGGTGTGATGCAGGCCTGCTGGGATGCAGCTGGTGAGGTGATCAAGGCATGGGCAACCGAAGGCCACAGCGTGGCACTGCCCGGACTGGGAACCATGCGCTTCGGACTGCGCTCGAAGTCTGTGGAGGATGTGAACAAGGTGAAGTCGAACCTGATTACCAGCCGTCGCATCATCTTCACTCCCGACACCGACCTGAAGGACGAGCTGAAGAACACCGCCATCGTCATCACCTGCTACGACCGCAACGGTAACGAGGTGAAGCGCG
>Ga0256407_10003090_pt1 | contig 30320 bp, 33 predicted proteins | sample RumenRJG_04DNA_FD_193489 | JGI IMG/M metagenome (GOLD analysis project Ga0256407, IMG submission 193489) | Bovine rumen microbial communities from Lethbridge, Alberta, Canada - RJG_04 | ecosystem: Host-associated > Mammals > Digestive system > Stomach > Rumen | place: Canada: Alberta...
CGTTTAGCGCAAGTGCCGTAATTAAACCTAACTTCCCGTCACCAAGCACCACAACCTTATCCATCGGTTTTATATGCAATTGCTCGTTGATTTCCAATGCAGCCGCCAAAGGTTCAACAAAAACAGCCTGAGTATCGGGGACATTATCAGGAACTTCAAACAGAACTTCAACGGGCATAGTGAAATACTGTGCAAAAACACCGTCTTTTCTCCAAATACCGAGAGTGTGCCTGTTTGGGCAATGGCGGTAATTTTTCTTTGCGCACCACTCACAATTCGGGTCTTTACACCCGTAACTGATTTCAGGAACAACCCTCTTGCCAATTAACGGATGTTTACCCTCCCCTTGCGGGAGGGTAGAAATCTCTGATTTCGGGGTGGGGGCAATATTTACATCTTCCACAATTCCGACTGCTTCGTGACCTAAAATTCCAACATATCCCATATAACCTTTTGTAATCTCATAATCAGTATTGCAAATTCCTGCCAAAGTAACACGCACAAGTGCCTCACCTTGTTTTGGCACAGGTTTTTCGTAATTCTCAACTAATTTTAATTCTTTATCAAATACTAATGCTTTCATTTATTCTCCTTCTTGTCGGCTTGGTAAAGCCTACCTGCTAACTTATTTATCTGTTCCCTTCCCTATTTAGGGAAGGGCTGGGGATGGGTGTCAGATTACAAATGTCTGAAACCCCTCCTAACCTCCCCTACTTAGGGGAGAGAGATATTTTAATTATATAATATTCTACGATAACATGTCATTGCGAGCGATAGCGAAGCAATCCAGCCGTTTTTATTATATCACGAGTTATAAATTTCTATTCATGCATTTTAAATGCATGATTTTAAATTATTATGTCAAATAGTCACATTAGTATAATATTTTATGCATTGATGTTGCATTACTATTTTTAAAAACAATTTATAAAATATAGGTATGGATATTAAAAAAGAAATCGGGCTAAAAATAAAAAGGCTTAGGAAAAAAGAAAATCTGTCGCAAGAACAGTTTGCGGAAAAAATTAATATCGCAACAAGAACTCTTGCAGGATTAGAAATTGGGGAAAGTTTTGCATCCGTGCAAACGATAGAAAACATACTAAAATATTGCAATATTACATTTGAGGACTTTATAATTTCAAGTCACTTGCGACCAACTACTGAATTGTTAGATGATATATATAAATATTTAGACAATATAAAAGATAACAGAGAAAAGGTTGAAACTATTTATAAAGTAATAATGTCTTTATCAAACGAATAATGAAATAAATCTGCATAAAATTGTAAATTTATGTAACAAATATACATAATTTATGCAATTTTTATATACTCCTTTGTTTTTACATGAGTATAACAATGTTTACTTAAGAGATAAGAGTAAAAATGAAAGGAGTATCTTATGACAAGTGGTGCAGATTTGCCTAAAACAAGTATGTTCAGAAATCCTGATTTAGGTGCTTTGAAAGAAAAAATTGATTATTCTCAAACCAAACACCCAAAAATCGGCGGAGAAGGTTATGAAATCAGTATTTTTTGTGACAAAAACGGTAATCGTGTTTTAGAAAAACATGAAGACGAAAAAGGTAGAGTATCCTATTATTACGATGGTTATGATGCCGAGGGGCATGCTGCAAAAGTTGAACTACATGATTTTGATGGAGATGGGAACTTTGACGCAAGGGTAGAAACGTATAAAAACGGAAGAAGTATTACTATGCGAAGTTCTAAAGATAACGGAACATATGATACTGTATATGAAAAAGGTAAACTTATTATCGATACAAGACCAAAAGCATCATTTGGTGAACGCGTAAAAAATTTCTTTAATAAATTTTTAGAGAGTGGTAATCCGGCAAAATCGTAAATTATAAGTTGTAAGTCAAAACTTTAGTGTATACTTTAGTCTATCAAATAGCAAATAAGACTGTAGTGTGGGAATAGCAAAAGCGTACCCACACTACTAACTTATTTATCTGCTCCCTTCCCTATTTAGGGAAGGGCTGGGGATGGGTGTCAGATTACAAATGCCTAATCCTAACCACCCCTACTTAGGGGAGAAAGGATGTAGGGTGCAAATTTTTGCACCTTATTTTTCTAATAATTTTATATTATTATCAAGTTCTTTTAATATTTTTTCTGTTTCACCTTTATTTAGCAATATATTTTGTACTGCGTTATTTACAAGATTATTGATTTCTTTTTGATTTTTTTGCGTTCTGAATACAGGCTGAAGTTTGTTTAACTGACCTGCGCTGATTACTCTTGCCTTTGCCATAAGATCGTTTTTGTCATATTTTTTGTAAAAATCATTATTCAAAGTTTCTTTATTTACCGCAAGGACATTAGTAAGTTTCGCAAGTTCTAACTGGTTTTTATCGTTTGTCAAAAACAACGCAAATTTAAGTGCTTCATCTTTGTGTTTTGCTCTTAGTGGGATTACAAAATTCATTAAAGAAAAATCATTTTGTCCCAAATCCCCTTTTATTTGCTCTGCCACATCAGTCTTTGAATAAGTCTGCGGCGCATTTTCTTTTATCATATTCAAAAAATTTGCTCCTGCACCGATTAGTGCAATATTTTCTGACATATATTTTTCCAACGCTTCCGATAATGTCATTGTAACAGTTTCTTTCGGTATCAAATCTTTTGAATAGAGGTCTTTGAATAGAGCGAATACTTTTTTACAACTAACAGAAATTAACCCTCTCCCGCCAATGTAAAGTTTGCTTTGCTCACTAACATTGGCTCCATCTCCATTAGAGAGGGTACAGTCGTATTTATTTAAAATTTTTAGCATTGTGTCGTTTTCTGTGATGTTTGGCAGAGTGATATATGCTCCTTTTTTACGAATTTGCGGAGCAATTTCTGCTAACTGACCATAAGTTTTCGGAACAAATGAAATTAAATCTTTGTTATAAATTGTTATCGCACTTGTTGCATACCAAGGGATTGAAAACATTTTTCCGTCTGTTTCAAGTGATTTCAGAATTTCATCATTAAACTGTGTAAGTTTACTTTTTTTAATTTCCCAAAGTGCGCCTTTATGAGCCAAAGTTGCACTAAAATCAGGATTAAGATTAACCAAATCCGGCGGATTATCACTCAAAACGGATGCAAGAGTGCGCTTTTCGCCTTCACTAAACGGAACATCTACCCATTTAATTTTTATATCAGGATTTTCTTTTTCAAAATCACTTATAACCCCGTTTATGTACGGCGCAAAATCACTCATCTGCAAAGTCCAAAAAACTACTTCATTATTTGAGGGTGTTTTTTTGAAGATAAAAAATATTCCTGTGATTATTAAAATAATTGTAATTATAATTTGTAAAGGACGATTCACCATTCACTACTCACAATTCACTAACCATGATAACATTATACTATGAACAACTTATTTACGGAACTTGAAAATCAAACAAAGCAAACACCGCTTGCAGAGATACTTCGCCCGAAAACTATTGAAGATTTTTTAGGACAAAGTAATGTAATTTCACCAAAAAGTCCCCTGTTAAATTTGCTAAAAACAAACAGATTATTTTCCCTGATTTTTTGGGGAACTCCGGGGTGCGGAAAAACAACTTTAGCAAGACTAATTGCGACTAAAACAAACGCAAATTTTATTGAAATTTCAGCCGTAACTTCAGGGGTAAAAGATATTAAGGATGCCGTAGAAAAAGCAAAAGAATGTCTGCGTGCAGGACAAAAAACAATTCTTTTTATAGACGAAATTCACCGCTATTCAAAAACTCAGCAGGATGCACTTTTACCACATCTTGAAAACGGAACACTGTTTTTAATCGGTTCAACGACCGAAAATCCGTCTTTTCAGGTTGTTCCCGCGCTTTTATCAAGAGTTCAGGTTATAAGGCTAAATTCTATTGATGATGAAAGTATGGCAAGTATTATCAAAAAAGGGTTTGGTTATCTTGCAAAAACTTATTCCCAAATGGACTGCGAAAGCGGAGTTTTGGATTTTATTATAAACCTTGCAAGAGGGGATGCCAGATATGCGCTCAATATTGTTGAAAATGCCTATTTTGCAAGTGATTTAAAAGACGGAAAAAGGTTTTTATCTGTTAAAACAATAGAAGAAATTTGTCAGCAAAGGAATACAAGATATTCTCAACAAGAGCATTATGACTGCGCTTCGGCATTTCAAAAGAGTCTCAGAGGAAGCGACCCTGATGCTGCAATTTATTACCTTGCCAAAATGATAACCGCAGGAGAAGATCCAAGGTTTATTGCAAGACGATTAATTGTTTGCGCATCAGAAGATGTCGGCAATGCGGACCCTAATGCCCTCAATGTTGCAGTAAATGCCTATAAAGCAGTAGAACTTTTGGGTTTGCCGGAAGGCAGAATACCACTTGCACAGGCAGTAATTTATGTAGCAAGAGCAAAAAAATCAAATGAAACAATTATGGCTATTGATGGTGCTTTGAGTGATATTTCAAGCGGTAAAGATTACCCTCCGCCAATGCATTTGAGAGATGCTCATTATAAAGATGCCAAAAATTACGGTTTTGGGATAGGTTATGTCTATACCCACAATGCGCCTGATGTTGAACAACAATTTTTGCCTGATGAACTTGTCGGAAGAAAGTATACAAACTAATTCAAAATCAACACAACAATCTCGCCTGATTGCAAATTCATCTGAATTTTGCCATGTTTTATCGTCGGAACCTGAGTAACTTTTATCGGTAAAACATTATTTTTTTTATACTTTGGTATAATAATTGTTGCTTTTTCATTTTCGTTAAAATTAAGATTTCCGACTACAAGAACTCTTTTGTTTAAATCGCCGATTGTGTAAGCAAAAACTTTTGAATTTTTGGTTTTTAGCGGAGTAAAATTTTTCTCATTCAAAATTGGTAAAAGACTTTTTTTAACATCATTTCCCAATATAAAATCATTTTTCAGATAAGTATTATTCCCGCCTGGTTTACGGGAAAGATTGAATATATCAATTTTACCCCTGTGAGTAAAATAAATATCATCATCCGTATTTGTATTTGGTGCAGGTTTATTCCCCATTACATATTTGTAGTCATCCCCTGTCTGAAATCCATCAACAAAATAAGAATTAACAGGCAAAGTTGCATTTAGCCAGATAATCATATCACTTAACGCAGGACCTTTCAGTAATATCGGACTGACTTCATCATGAGTTGTAAAACTTCCGATTACCGCTTTTGAGCCGTTAAATTTTTTAAGTTCATTAAGAGTGAATAAAATTTGATTATAAAATTCATTGGCATTTTTCCAATCTTTTATGTTAAAAAATGAACCGTAATATCCGTCAAAACCCGCTTCTAAAAGTTTGTCATAAGGGGTAAAAACACCATAAGAAGATACAGGTTCATTCCAACTTTCAGAAACTTCGGCAAGCCACATAAATTCAGGGTCATTTTTTCTTGAATAAGCAATAAGTTCTTTCCAGAAAGCCATAGTTTTTGAGTGTGCAACATCTGCTCTTATCCCGTCAACACCAAGATTTATCATATATTTAACAAAATCTTTGTATAAACTATATACATTAACATCAATTTTTTCTTCAGTACCAGTTGCCAGCAGTCTTACATCAGTCCAATCAGACGGCACAATCGGTTCGCCTGAGGAATTTGTTACAAACAAATCAGGTCTTTGTAAAAATAAATCGTAACTCCCGCACGCAGGAATATCAACGATTATTCGGATTCCTCTTTTATGCGCTTCGTCAATAAAATTTTTGGCTTGTTCTTCAAATGTTAATTTAGAATTTTTATCATACAAATCTTTATTCAGAGATTTAAAATCAGATGCAGCATAAAGACTTCCCGCCGTACCGAGAGATTTTAATTTTCCTGTCGGGGTAATCGGTAAAATATGCAGTGTATTTATTCCAAGATTTTTTATTTCATCAAGTCTTTCAACACCATTAACAAAAGTTCCTCTAACTTCGCCCAAATCTTCATTGATAAACCCGTCACCGTCTATATCCTGTGAATTAAAAGAGCGCATATTGATTTCCATAATAACCGTTTCGTTATTAAGAAATTTTGAACGCAAATCATTCTTCCACTCTTCTTGTGCAAAAACAGCACACGGGAGTGACAACATTAACAATACCAAAAGAAGTTTTTTCATTTTAAACTCCTATTTTTCGATAGGTAAAAGAAGTTCCTGATCAATACTGATATGGTCTAAGTCTTTTAAATTGTTCGCTTTCATAATTGCTTCGGCTCTTTCAGGAGTATATGAACCGTAGTTGCGTTTTATAATTGCTTCAACCGTATCACCGTCTTTGATAACATATTTTTTAGTTTTAATCGGTGCTTTTGCTTCGATTTTTTCCTCTTTAGATGTTTTATGAGATTTTTTATTTTCCGTAACTTTTTCTTCTAAAACAACTGTTGGAGTATCAACTTCGTCAGTCGGTATGTTTTGTTCATTTACCATTGTTGAAGCATCTTCAACATCATCTTTGATTTTTTGCGTTTCAGTAGTTGTATTCAATATCGGCATTTTATTTTTGAGTGCCGTATTATCGGAATTTGCAACAAACATTCCCCAAAGAGAAATTGCAACAACAGTTGTAATAACACCTAAAATAAATCCGCCAATCCAGTGTATAATCGGTGATTTTGTGTTAAATTGTGCAGATTTGAATGTCTGCCATAACAAATCAATTTCTTTTGATTTGTTATCAGGACGATTGTCAGTTTCTCTGTAATATTCACTCGGAGTATAATCACTGTTTTGCTCCGAATTTTGAGAATAATCTGTCTGTGTTTCATTTGCAAGATTTTCAATAACATCCATAGACTCTTTAGAAAGAGCGGATCTTCTGATTGTAGAACTTTTCATTTAGTACCTCTCCGCAATGTCTGTAACTTTAAACAAAATCCTAACACAGACAAAGTCATTATTCAAGTTTTTTAATTTTTTATATTTACTCTATCTATATGACAAATTATTCGATTTTCTCATCTATAATATCAGAATGGAAGAAATAAAAGTTGAACGCAAATATATTATATATATTGAAAATATGATAAAGCAGATTGCACCTGAACTTCCCGAAGATGTAAACAAACTTCAGCGGGATTATCTGATTAGTAATATCAGGCGTTCGACTATGCTTCTTGCCCGCTCTATGCAGGAAGATAAAGTTTTTCAGACTTTGGATTTTGAAAGACAATGCACCTTTATTCAAATAATGGCAGAATGGTCATTCCATAAAGAAATTGACCTTTTCCGTTCAGGTATTCCTGCAAAGTATTGGAAAATTGTTATGCAGAAAATTTGGTACACAATGTGGGAAGTTATGTTTGCATGTATCCAAAATAATGCTCCTGATAATGTTGTTTTGAGCATAATCGAAAGATATGTTACAAGAACCTATAATGATGCCGTTGAAGAATTAAAAAATTCCAATATCATAACTGAAGAAACCGAAGAAAAAGCAAAAGTTCAGTCAAATATAGAAAAAATGGCACAAAAATATTTGGAAGAACAAAAAAAAGAAAAAATGAAACGCTATCTCAAAATGACATTTATCATGCTTATTATCGGAATTATGGTTACTGTTATAGTACTAAATTTTAAAATTTACGGTGTAATCGGAATTTTGACTATCATGTTGTTTTACAATGTATTTTCGGGTGAAAGGCATTATTAGTATGGTTGAACAGGAAAGAATGGACAAATTTTACCAGTTCATACGAGTGATAATGGAGAGAATAAACGCTCATTTTGAAAATCAAAAAGAGTATATTCACTGCAAAGAAGGTTGTTCATTTTGCTGTGAAAAAGGCGAATATCCCTGTTCCGAACTTGAATTTGAATTTTTAAAAATAGGTTTTATGACTTTAGACAGAAAAACCCAACAAAAAATTGTGGATGAAACCATAAAATTAAAAGAAGAAAAAGCAAAATATACAGGCAAAATGTTTATGCACAAATGCCCGTTTCTCATTGACCACAAATGCAGTATTTATCCTTACAGAATGATAATTTGCCGAACTTTCGGGCTTTCTTATTATGATAAAGACGAATATACAAAGAAAAATACGCTCAAAGTTCCTTTTTGCATTGAACAGGGATTAAATTACAGCGAAGTTTACGATCAGAAAAATAAAACTTTTTCAACTGAATTATTCAAAAAAACAGGATATAAACAAGAACCGCTTACTTATAATTTAGGGGTTGAATTTCTTGTCAAAGAATTTGGGCAGAAGATTATGGAACTTGATTTTGGGGAATTTAAAAGGCTTCTTGACTGGTTGTAATTATTCCGGTTGAGATTTATACCTGAGTACGGATGACCTCATAGCACACTGAAACATGCACTATTTATATAAAAAACAAGCCTCTGAATTTTCGGAGGCTTGTTTTCAAATCTTTGCACTAATCAGATAAATTATCTAACAGTGCTTAATGGCTTTGGGCCTGCATTAACAATTTCTGATGGCATGTTCGGATATTTTGAAGTAAAGTTATCGTTGAACATTTGAGCCAACTTGTTAGCCGCTTCATCATAAGCAGCCTTATCAGACCACATTCCTCTTGCATCAAGCATTTCATCAGGAACATTCGGACAAGATGTCGGATAATCAACATTGAATACATCATGATGTTTGAATTCAACATTGTCAAATGATCCGTTCAATGCTGCAGTAACCATTGCTCTTGTGTAAGCAAGTTTCATTCTCTTAGCACCTGAAGATGCACTTCCGCCTGCCCAGCCTGTGTTTACTAAGTAAACTTTAGTACCATATTGGTCTAATTTGTCACCTAACATTTTAGCGTAAACACTTGCATCCATCGGCATAAACGGTTCACCGAATAATGTTGAGAATGTAGGAACAGGTTCTGTAATTCCTCTTTCAGTACCTGCAAGTTTAGATGTAAAGCCTGTTACAAAGTGGTACATTGCAGCGTTTTTGTCTAATCTTGAGATTGGAGGCAATACGCCGAAAGCATCAGCAGTTAAGAATACAACAACTTTTGGAATACCGCCCATTGATGGGATAGCAGCGTTGTTGATGTAATTAACAGGGTAACCTACACGAGTGTTTTCTGTTAATGAACCGTCAGCAAAATCAAGTTCTCTTGTTTCAGGATTCATAATTACATTTTCAACCAATGAACCGAATTTGATAGCATTATAAATATCAGGTTCATTTTCTTCAGTAAGGTTGATACATTTTGCATAGCAACCGCCTTCAAAGTTGAATACACCATCAGGTGACCAACCGTGTTCGTCATCACCGATTAATTTTCTTGAAGGGTCAGCAGATAATGTTGTTTTACCAGTACCTGAAAGACCAAAGAAAACTGCTGTTTCATGAGTTTGCGGATCCATATTTGCACTGCAGTGCATTGGAAGAACATTTTTCTTTGTCATTACATAGTTCATAGTTGCGAAAACTGATTTTTTGATTTCGCCTGAATATTGACTCCCTGCAATGATAATCATGTGTGCTTCATAGTCAATAGCGATACATGCTTCAGAATTTGTACCGTCAACTTCAGGATTACATTTGAATCCCGGAGCACAAATAATTGTATAATCTGCTTCACCGTAAGATGCTAATTCTTCTTCAGTCGGTCTGATTAACAACTGGTGAATGAACATATTTTGAGATGCCATTTCGTTTATTACTCTGAATTTTTGAGTGTATTTTTTATCTGCACCTGCAAAACCGTCAAAAATAAATACTTCTTTACCATTTAAATAATCAATCATTTTTGATTTAATTGAATTAAATGCTTCTCTTGAAATCGGTCTGTTTACTTTACCCCATGCAATATCATCATGAATTGACGGAGTATCAACAATAAATTTGTCTTTAGGTGAACGACCTGTATATTTACCTGTTGTAACAACAAGCGCACCATTGTTTGCTAATGTACCTTCTCCGCGTCTTAATGCTGCTTCAGTTAACTGAGCCGGGGTCCAATTTCTGTGAACTGCTGATGGAGAAGTGATACCTAATTTTTCAATACCATAAGTTTCCATATAGAAATCCTCCTTTTATGTACACAATATACTAATAATTGTAATATAAACACTAAAATTTGCAATATTACTTCAGGCAAATTATTACATTTGAACTGCAAAGTTTTTTATAATAATCTTTTTATATGGGAAGATTAATAGCAATAACAGATATTCACGGCGAATACGAAAAATTATGCTCACTTTTGGACGAAATTACCCCAACATTTGAAGATAAAATAATCTTTATGGGTGACTACATAGACCGAGGGCAAAAGTCAAAAGAAGTTGTTGATAAAGTAATTTCAATGAAAGATGTTTGCGACTGTGAATATCTGATAGGTTCGCATGAATATGCACTTTTACATTCTGATAGCGATGAGTATTACAAATATTTATTTTGGAATTACGGCGGTGATTCAACTGCAAGAAGTTACGGAAGTTATGAAAATATTTTTAAAATCCACGGGAATTTTTTTAATTCGCTAAAACCATATTTTCTGATTGATAAATATTTATTTATCCATGCCGGCATACGCATAGGAATACCTTTAGAACAACAGGATTTGGTTGATATGGTTTATATAAGAAGCGAATTTTATAATCATAAACACAATTTGCCTCAAAAAATTATCTTTGGGCACACTGAATTTGATAAACCTTTAATTATGGAAGATAAAATTTGTATTGACACCGGTTGCGGAAAATTTAAAGACCATCCGCTGACCGCCTTTATAAGCGAAAACGGGAATGAATATTTTGTCCAATCACCTAATATCATCTAAAACAAAAAATACGGTTTTTTACTTTGCTCTTTTTCAATTACAACATAATCAAAAGTATTGTTGCGCGCTTTATTATTACCCATTTTGATAATTTTATCAAAAGCCATTTTTAACGGATTAAGTTTTTCATTTTCTGCAATATAATCCACTTGTCTTTTCAATACATATTTATCTGTTTGCTTCTGCAATTTATGATTCCAGCCTTTTTCGTATCTTGAAAATACAACTGTCGGCTTTTTATCCGTATAACACAAATCCATTTTTATAAAAGTATCTTTGCGGATTCTGTCTATATTTTGCAATGCTTCATTAAATAAATCCATTCTGTGTTTGCTGAATGCGTAGTCTGCGACTGCGATAAAATCTTTATTTTCTACAAATTTTGCGCCAAAACTTATGTTATTTGATATTTCCATTTTTCACTCCTTTTTAAGATTAAAAATCCTAAAAATATTTTTTGCGTTTATTTAAAATCTTCTCTCAAATCAAGTTTCCCGTAGGTTTGTTCATAAACTTTTTGGGCAATAGTTTTTGCCCAATCATCATACCCTTCTATTTGTCCTGATTTTGCCATTTTATCAACTATTCTTAATTGTTTTTTCAAATTAGGTTCAAGATGTTTATTTTCAAGATACCAATTATAAACATTCTTTTGTGATTTTGTTCTGTTGCAACTTTTACAAAGTCCTATCAGATTATATTTATCCCCTTCCCCGCCTTTTACTTCCGCTATAAGATGATCGACAGTAGCAACATTGGATTTAAATAAATGAAACAAAATCGTATATATAGAATCTTTGTCATTGAAATTATATTTATTATCAAGTGTTGCACATAAATGTTTGTATGATATTGTTTTCAAATTTCTCATCAATATATAAATAGGCTTAACAGGATAATTTTTCATATCCAAATCTTTAAGACAAGCATTGTATAACGCAGGAACATCATAATCATTAAAATTTCCATGCAAAATATATTTTAATAATCTTTTCGAAAAAGTATCATAAATTTCAAGACATTGAGGCGGATAATTATCTGCGACATAAGAACGATTACTAAAAAATGTTCTTAGCGCATTTTCAACGGCTTTATCAGAATAATGTGCCTCTTTTTTAAGAAATTTTTTTATAAATTTTTCGTTTGATATATTGGGATTGTCTTTTACAATATCCAGAAAAATATTTGCCAAAACCCTGTAATTTTTTCCGATATACTTCATATTTTTTTCTAACACTTGAGAATACTCATAAGGGTTCGAACATTGTTTTAATTCTTTTTCAATCTCTTTTCTTTTTGCGTGCGGAAGCATTACAGAACCACATTCTGCACATGGAATATCAACTTGAGTTTGCTCTATCGGTATAAAGCGTTCATGCCTTTTTACCGCTCTTTGCATATTTTGTATTCCAATAATTTCACTCGGAGTAAATATAATTCTCTGTTTTGAAATTTTTGAAGAAATGGAAGAAAAGGCTTTGAGATAATCACTTGAAGATTCCATTTTTCCTGTTCCCATCAAATATGAAATATCAGTTAAATATGATTTTATATTATCTTTTAACTCAGGGAAATTATCCGTTTTCCAAAAAACATTTTTAGATTGGTTTTGATAACAATTTTGGCAGACCAAAACATTATTATTAGATAAATTTTTATGCACCGGATATTTAGATATCGGAGTAATTTGACTTATTGAAGGATAAAAAATCCTTTGTATAATAAAAACTCCGTAATAATCCTGCGGAACTTCTGTTGCCTTTGAGTAGTTAAAAAGCATACAATATCCGTTTGCATCAAATAAGGGTTTAAGAGTATTTGCAAGCACCTGATTTGTTTGTTCAGTATCCAAATTCAAATCTTTTACAAAATTCATTATCAAATCTTTCTGAACCTGATATATTTGTTTTGTTCGAATTTTATCGACATTTTCAAGTGCTTTTTCCCGTTTTTCAACATCAAAATTTTGCGCATACTCACGCAAATAATCCCGAACACCATGAGTAACCTGTCTTTTTTTATAATAAGAAATTTTTCTCATTTCCTCTCTAAACTCAGGAATAGACATTTGCTCACAGTTATGCAGGCTTTCTATATCCTCAAAAATTTGTAAAAATCTTTGGGGAACAAATTTCTTGTTATTTTCTATAATATTTACAAGTTGCCCGGCATTTGAAGCATTCATTGCTTTTTTTACAATACAATCATAATCGTGTTTTGACAGCATTGCTACCCCGCAATTTGGGCAATGTATTCCCGAATGTTCCTGAGCCTGATCAAGCCTTATCGGAACATTTGAACTCTCAAAAATTCCCGTAAAACTAAACTCCGCCCTGTCATTTTGATACGGCAAAGTAAGAAGATTTTTATGCAGAATTTGAGCCTGTTGAGTATTAAAATATGGAATTACAGGCACTTTTACGGGACTAATTATCATGACAGAGGATATAAAACTCCAAAATATATTTTTTGCCTTAAAATTTAATCCCTTGTTACAAACCGAAATAAAAAAGTGTGATAAACAGACAGATTTTCATGTTTTTGCTATACTTTTAGCAGAAGTTTAAAAAACAGGTTGGATTTACCTTGCAAAGCCGAAAGGATAACAGTTAAATGAAAAAATTTTTGACCTTTATGATGTTACTTTTAAGCGGAATACAGAGTGCAAATGCAATGAATGTAGATGCTTTTATGGATAAACATGTCGCACCGATTTCTGATTTTATCGCAAATATTATTTTTTATCCTGTAAAAATTTGCGGTAACGAAGTTCCGATAATTATCTTTTGGATACTTTTTGCAGGGATATTTTTCACAATCTACTTCAAAGGAATTGCCATTTGGGGATTTAAACATGCTTTAGATTTAATTATTAAACCTAAAAATGACGGTAATAGCGGAGAAGGGGAAGTATCATCTTTTCAGGCACTTGCAACCGCTCTGTCAGGAACAATAGGTATCGGAAGTATTGCAGGAGTAGCAATTTCAATATCTATCGGCGGTCCGGGGGCTGCATTTTGGATATTTTTCGGCGCAATTTTAGGTATGTCCATAAAATTTGTTGAAGCAACATTAGCGGTAAAATACAGAAGATTTAACCTTGACGGTTCAATTTCAGGCGGACCTATGCACTATATAGCACACGGTCTTACAAGAAAAAATATGCGCTGGTTAGGTCAGCCGCTATCGGTTATCTTTGCGATTCTTTGTATCGGCGGAGGTATAACGGGCGGTAATATGATTCAGATTAACCAAACAGCACATCAAATTATATTTATTACAGGTGGAGAACACAGCATATTCCACGGTTATGCGTGGGTAATCGGACTTGTCGCCGCAATTTTAATCGGACTTGTCGTTGTCGGAGGTATAAAAAGTATAGCAAAAGTTACAACCATTTTAACACCGACAATGTGTCTTTTATACATAATTTCAGGCTTGATAGTTATCGGCGCAAATATCACACAATTGCCACATGCCGTTGAACTTATCGTAAGAGAAGCATTCCACCCGACTGCTGTTGCAGGCGGATTTTTCGGCGTGATAATCATAGGTTTAAGACGCTCCGTTCAGTCTAACGAAGCAGGAACAGGCGCTGCTGCTATTGTATATGCAACTGCTCAAACCAAAGAACATGTTTCTCAGGGGTTCGTTGCGCTGCTTGAAACATTTTTGACAGGTGTTTTATGTTTATTCACTTCTTGTGCTATCGTATTTTCAGGGGTGCTTGATAATACAAAAATCGGTGAAATTTCGGGTATCGAACTTGCTTCAAATGCTTTCCAATCCGTTATTCCGTTCTTCCCGATTATTTTGTCGGTTATTGCGGTTTTGTTTGCTATGTCAACATTGATTAGTTGGGCATATTACGGGCAAAAAGCATGGACATTTTTATTGGGTGAAGGTAAAAAGCGTGTATTCACATTCAATATGATATATTGCTTATTCATAATAATCGGTTCTTGTATGAATGTAGCATCAATCATCAATATTACGGATGCTATGATGATTGCAATGTGCGTGCCAAATGTTATTGTATTGTATATCTTGTGCAAAGATGTTAAAAAAGATCTTAAAGAATACTGCAATACACATAATATTGCAAAATGGGTAAATAAGGGGTAAATGATATGAGTTCAAAGATATTTGTTACAGTTTCAGGTGTTGATAAAGTCGGCATTGTAGCCAAAGTTACAGCAATATTGGCGCAATGTGAGGTTAATATTGAAGACATTAAACAAACTCTTATGCAGGGACATTTTGTAATGTTTATGCTCTGTGATATTGAAAAATCGACCTATTCATTCAAAGAAATTAAAGAAGCAGTAACAAAAACAGGAGCAGAACTCGGAATGGAAGTTTGGGTTCAAAAAAAAGAAATTTTTGACAGTATGCATAATATTTAAACAATTTTATCACTCAAATTGTCAAAATTATCCTGTTTCTTTTTCTAAAAATAGAATTTTTAAAGCAATTATGAATATTTATTATATTGATATTGAAGAATTTAAAAAAACTCACGATAAAAATTTTTTGTCAAAATACGCTGATAAGGAAATCAAGAGTAAAAAAAGATTTTTTGAGTACACTATCGGCAGATATTTAATCAAAAATGTTGCAAAGAAAATCTACAAAATTGATGACTGCGAAATTACTGTTGATGAAAACGGCAAACCGCAATTCAAAAACTCTGACCTGAATTTCAGCCTCTCTCATTCTAAAGATTATGCAATTGTTTGCATTGATGAAAATGAATGTGGAATTGACATAGAATTTGCAAAAGAACGAAATTTCGAAAAATTATCACAACACTACAATGAAAATTTTATCAATGCTGATGAATTTTACCGTTTCTGGACTCTGAAAGAAGCAACTTATAAACAGCATACTCCCGTAAAAGATTACTATACGACATTTTTTAAAAATAACTATTATTTAACCGTAACATCTGAAAAAGTTTTTGAAAAACCGGTTGAAATAATAAAATTTAATTAGTAATAAGTTATGGACTAAAATTTGTACAACATATATAATAGAGTTGATGAAATTTAAAAATATACCAACACATATAATACTAATTATCGTATCGTTGTTGTCGATTTTCCCTTTTATCTGGCTTTTATCGACCTCACTAAAAGGCGCAGGGGAGAATATTTTTGCATATCCGCCGACAATAATCCCGCAGGATTTTACCTGGGATAATTATATCGGAGTATGGCAAAGAGTTGATTTAATGCGTTATTTTATTAATTCAATGATAGTTGCGGGTGCAACGGTTGTTTTGAATTTGATTTTATCATCTCTTGCTGCATACCCTTTAGCGAGAATGGAGTTTAAAGGTAAAAAAATTACATTTTTCGCAATTTTGGCTACGATTATGATACCTTTTCAGGCAATAATGCTGCCTGTTTATCTGATAACGTTAAAACTTCACCTTGTTGATACTTATGGCGATACTTTAGGATTTATCGGACTTGTAATGCCTTTTGCGGTCAGTGCGTTTGGAATTTTTCTCATGCGTCAGGCATTTTTGGCAATTCCAAAGGAAATGGAAGAAGCAGCAATTGTTGACGGGTGTAATGTGTTTCAGGTATTTTGGAAAGTGCTTTTACCAATGGTAAAACCTTCTTTGGCGGTTTTGGCAATATTTACATTTATAGGCTCATGGGGAGAATTTTTATGGCCAAGTATCGTTTTAACAAAAGAATCCATGTTTACTCTGCCTGTCGGAGTGAATAATTTACAGGGAATGTTCTCATCAAATTGGCGATTTATTGCGGCAGGTTCAATAATTTCAACCGTTCCTATTATAATATTTTTTCTTGCTATGCAAAAATACTTCATTTCAGGTGAAAATGAAGGCGCAGTAAAAGGATAATTAAAGATTTTCAAGCAGGGCAATTTTCATATCTTTAAAATCAGGAGTACGCCCCGTCCATATTTTTTCAGCCTCATAAGCCTGCCATACAAGCATATCGACACCATTAATGTGTCTTAAACTTAATTTTTCAGCAAGTCTTATCAAGTTAGTCTTTTTAGGATTATAAACGACATCATAAATCAACGCATCACAAGGCAGAGTATGGAGTTCATCTTCTTCAGCAGGAGTATAGCCCACTGCAGAACCGCTCATGCCTATCGGAGTTGCATTCACAAGCAGATTTACATCCGAAAAATCTTTGAATTTGTCTATTTGATAAGAATTAAAAGTAATATTGGGGAATGTTTTTCTCAAATAATCAATCAATTCAAGACTATTTGCAATATTTCTTGTATAAAGCCTTATTTCTTTTACCTGCTTTTGAGCAAGTGCAGTAATAGCGGCTCTTGCAGCCCCGCCTGTTCCGAGAACTGCAACAGTCTTCTGATACAACTGAAAATCATCCGGAATTGCGGAAATAAAACCTTTTGCATCCGTATTATACCCTCTCAATGCATTGGTTTGAGGGTCAATCATCACTGTATTAATTGCGTTAACAACTTCCGCAGATTTGTCTATTTCATCAAGGAACAGTGTAACAGGGAGTTTTAACGGAATAGTTACATTAAAACCGCTATAGCCATTAGTTCTTAAATATTTTATTCTGTCTGAAAGTTCTTCTGGAGTTGTCGGCAAAATTTCATAAGTGGCATCAATACCCATACTTTTGAACCCTGCAATATGTATATATTCAGACATTGAATAATCAATAGGATAACCTATCAGTGCAAATTTTTTAACGGTTTGTACCTGAACCGGAGCCTGATACTGAACAGAGGCAACTGTCGGCACAGAAGCAGGAGTATTAAAAATCTCCGTTGCTTCAGGCATAGGAGCAGGAGTCATAAATGACTGTGTATTTACAAACGAACTCTCATAATTACTTGAAGTCTGCGGACTTTGAGAAGTATTAGCGTAAGTAGTCTGCCAAGAACTTTGTGGCTGAACAGGTTCAGACACAGGTTCAGCCGTTGATGCCGAAGTATATGAAGGCTGACTCAATGCCGAAAAACCGGTTTTGGGTGTCTGTGCGTTTTGCTCACTTTGCGCAAGTTTTGCCGCTTTCATTGCTTTATATCGTTCAAGTAATTCTTTATTTACTGCCATAATCTTTATCCTTTTTAGGATAATTTTATAATAAATTAAGGCACTTTCCATCAACCGTTTGCTTGAAATGATGCGAATCATAAATTGTGAATAAACCTTTATAAATTTATGTATTTATGAAATGTGCGAAAGCACCGATAACGACTATTCACAACTCACAAATAATACGATATGAACTTTTCTTAGTGACTTATTTTAAAATCTCTCTTGTCATAACAACTTTGCCGTTTTCGTCATAGCATTTGTCCCCAACCCAATGTCCCAAAAGTTCTCCAAAAGGGGAAAAGATAAATGTTTCATCTTTTGAAACTCTTAAACTCATATTGACCAACTCACCGTCAGGGCTGTATTTGTAACTGCCGTAAGGATATTCTAAAGATGTACGAAATTCAACATTAATTAAAGTTCCATCTTTAGCGTAATACCATACATGTTGCAAGTCATTTTTATAATTAACTGCATAACTTCCGTCAGAAAACATTGCCAAAATTCTGTCTTTAAAATCAGTTTTTCCTTTCAACAAAGCAAAATAATTAGCATTTCGGTCTTTATCAACAAAATTATTTTGGGTAACTATATAATCTGATGCCGAAGGACGATTATTCCGAAGTTCAATTTTAGCATCATCAACGGTGTATTTTACACCGCCCGTCAAAGTTTCTGCGCTTACAGGAAGTGCAAATATCAACAAAAACAACAAAAAACATTTTTTCATATAATTATTATAACGAATTTTTAATAAATGTCATCAGAAAATTTATGAATTTAAAACAATTTCTTCAAATTTTTGCAAAAGTTCTGCTTCAGGGACTCTTGCAATAATTTCACCTTTTTTGAAAATATATCCTTCTCCGATTCCGCCTGCTATACCAAAATCAGCATGCTTTGCTTCCCCCGGGCCGTTTACCGCACAGCCCATAACGGCAATTGTAATATCTTTATCATAATTTTTAAATCTTTCTTCAACTTTTTTGGCAAGTTCTATAAGATTAATCTGCGTTCTGCCACATGTCGGACAGGAAACAAAATTTACCCCTCGTTTTCGCAACCCCAAACTTTTTAAAATATCATACCCTGCATAAACTTCTTCTATAGGATTTTCAGTCAGCGAAACCCTTATGGTATCACCTATTCCTTCAGATAAAAGGGCACCTATGCCGACTGCCGATTTAATGAGCCCGCCTTTTAAAGTTCCTGCTTCGGTTAAACCGATATGTAAAGGATAAGAAACTTTTTGAGCAATTAATCTGTATGCCTCAATAGTCGTCATTACATCTGACGATTTTAAAGAAATTTTTATAAGGTCAAAATCCAAATCCTCAAGAATTTTTATATGATTTAAAGCACTTTCAACCATTTTTTCGCTCAACGGAATATCTTTATCCTGCAAGTTTTTTTCCAAAGAACCTGCATTAACACCGATTCTTATAGGTATTTTTTGTTGCTTGGCAAGTTTTACAACTTCCTGTGTATGTTCAATTTTTCCGATATTTCCGGGGTTAAGCCTTAATGCAGAAATCCCGTTATTTATACACTGAAGTGCAAGACGATAATCAAAATGAATATCCGCAACCAATGGCACAGGTGAAATTTTTACAAGTTCTTTTATTGCTTCGCCGGCATCTTTATTCAAAACTGCAAGTCTGACAATTTCGCACCCCGCATCCGCAAGTTCGCAAATCTGTCTTGAAGTTGCCTTTATATCACGAGTATCAGTATTGCACATTGATTGAACACTGACAGGATTATCTCCCCCAATTTTTACATTTCCTATTGAAATTACTTTTGATTTTCGCCTGTTTATCATAAAATAATTTTATCACAATAAAAATTAAGGAGAAATAAATGAGAGTTGCAGTTTTATCGGATATACATGCAAATGTTCAGGCACTTGAGGCCGTAATGACTGATGTTGTTGAACAGGGTTGCGAACATGTTTTTTGTTTAGGTGATTTGGCTCTTGCAGGTCCTCAGCCAAAAGAAGTTATGGATTATGTAATGGAACAGGACACCTGGACAGTAATTCAGGGTAACACCGATAAAATGATTGCAAATTTCGGACCTGAAGTTGTTGATTTTCTTGATGCTCAATATCCTGTTATGGCAAATGCCATAGAAAGTGATGTTGAACTTTTAGACGAATCATACAGAGCATACCTCAATAATCTTCCACCACAATTGAGTCAGGAAATTGAAGGTTGTAGTGTACTTTTTGTCCATGGTTCGCCAAGAGCAAATAATGAAGATATTTTACCTAACATGCCGCTTGAAACAATTGAAGAAATCATTGAAGGCACAACAGAAAAACTTATCCTTTGCGGACACACACATATTCCTTGCGGGTATCAGACAAATACAGGTCAAACCGTTGTAAATGTCGGTTCTATCGGTCGTCCTATGACAGAAGAACCAAAAGCATGCTATTGCATAATTGATTTTAATGAAGGTTCGTTTGAATTAAGACACAGATTTGTTCCTTATGATAATCACCTTGCCGCAAGACTGATGTCTAAAAGAGATTTTGAAGGTTCTGACAGGCTTGCAGACTTATTATTAACTCCGGGGCAAAGACATATTTAGTTTTGTTACAAATTCTTAACAATTTCTGTTAAAATCCTAAAGTTTCCCAATAAAATGCCGATTATTTATTTGTAAGGAAACAAGGGATTAACTATGAGTCTTAATGTAAACTATACTTCTCTATACAATAACGGCATTGACAGATCAATGTTAAAAGAAGTTTCGCAAGAGATTCTTAATCGTGCTGCTCAAAAAAGTGCGAATTATTCAAACAATATCTCTGCAAATGCTCAGGTTAATACTCTTGCTAAACCTGTTGAATTGGGGATTGATTTATATAACGGAAAAATAGATGTTCAGGCTCAAAAACAAATCGCATTGAATAACACCTTACAATTTCAATTCAATTCAGAAACATTAAATTCAATTAAGTTTTTGAATTCACAGGCAGCAATTTCTTCTAAAATAGATGGGAAATATATGCCAAATGTTAATGCTAATGCAATAGCACCGGAAGTTCAAAAAACTTCTGAAACAAACAAATCTCAATTTGTAAGTATTTTCACTTCAGAAACCGCAAAAGACAAAAACGGTTCTAATCCTTTCTACGGCGGCGAATTACTTATGAATAACAACAATCCTAAAAAAGAAGAAACCAAAAACGAATTAAAAAGCATTTTTGCTTAATTATAAATCCTCATGTAAGAGGCATCTAAAGTGTTTACAAAGTAAGTGTATAACAGATATCTTCTCAAAAGAGAAGATATTTTTTTATCCGCACGGGCAATATTTTTTTTTATAAACCGGAATAAAATTCTAATGTTCAAACAGATGAGGATTTAAAAATGAAAAAAGAAAACATTTGGTTAGTCGGCGCATGCGCACTATTTTTTATCGGCGGTTACACAATGAATGATGTTGCTATTTCTTTGCCAAGATACAAAGTTGCGGTTGTAGATATTACAAAAGTCATGGAGCAATCTAAAGACATCAAAAATCTTAAAGCCACACAAGATAAGCAACTTAAGGAACTTGAAACCCTAATTTCAAAAGCACAAAACGAAATCGCCAACACTCAGGATCAAAATAAAGCACTTGAACTACAAACAAATTACAGCAAAGAAATTGAAACAAAAAGAAACGCAATTGATGAAGATTACAGCAAAAAAATTGTTCAGATAACCTCAAATATTAAAAATTTAATTTCAAATCAAGCAAAAAAAACAGACTATAATCTTGTCCTGCCAACAGGTATGGTAATCTCAGGAGGAGAAGATATAACTGATAATGTAATTAAAGAAATGCAGTAAAAAGACGGAGTTAAAACTCCGCCTTTTTATACAAATTCAAATTTATTTTATTCTGAAAGTTACATTTGCAACAGAAGTTACTTTCTTTTTGATAGAAGATGAATCACTTATACCCATATCAGATACATCATTTGAATCTTCCGGAGTAATCTGGAATACTCCCATTTGCAATGACTGAATTTTCCCTACTCTGTTATGTGTTGCCTTCAACATCGCTTTTGCACGCTGTTTTGCATCTTTTGAAGCCTTTTCAAGCATTTCGATTTTCAAATCAGAAAGTTTTGAATAGAAATAAGACGGTTCGTAACCTGAAATTTCAATACCCTGTTCAGTCAAAGTGTTAATTTCAGTTGAAAGTTTTTTAATTTTTTCCACATCATCAGATTTTACGGTATATTTTTGATTAGCATTAAAACCGATAATTTCTTCTGTTGAATTGCCGTTATAATTTGTTTTGTAAAGATTGTATCCGTTTATGTATTTTTCTTCAATTTGGTTGTCTTTAAAACCCTGTGATTTCAAGTATTTTATAATAATCGGTTTTTGTTTTTTCAGTGTCGCATAAGCAGCCGCTCTTGATTTATCTCTTGCTATCACATCAAAATCATAAGTTCCTTTATCAGAGGTAACCGTTTGAGAATAAGAACCGGTAACGGTAATGACATCCTTTGACATAGTATTTGTAAAAATTACGGTTGCTATAATACCGCAAATTCCTAATACTAACGCCAATAGTAAGATTTGGAATTTTTCAATTTTTTCTAACATATATACGCTCCTTCTTTTCAATATAAACATATAATAGAATTTAAAAAATAAAATGCAACAAAAATTTTATGCTAATATGTATTTATGTTTGGATTTTTTAAAGAAAAAATTGAAGATTTTAAGCAAACCGTATCAAATACTGCAAAGAATTTGGTCGGAAATGTACTTTCTAATGTAGACCAAAGCGAGGAGCAATACTCTGAATTTGCACTTGATGATATTGAAGACACTTTAATTAGTGCAGATTTGGGAGTAACTTACGCATCAGAACTTGTTGATAATCTGCGTTCAAAAAAAGGTGCAAAACCATCTGAATTGAAAAACTATTTGAAAGAGGAATTTAAAAAAACTCTCTATGAAGCAGGTTCAACCGAATTAAATTTCAAAGACGGAGAACTGAACATTTATTTCATAACAGGGGTAAACGGCGCAGGAAAAACAACTTTGATTGCAAAACTTGCTTACAAATTTAAACAAGAAGGCAAAAAAGTTTTGGTTGCGGCAGGAGATACTTTTAGAGCAGCAGCAGAAGAACAGTTAAATATTTGGTCTGTCAGAGCAGGGGCAGATATTGTGCGCAGAGATAAAGCAGACCCGGCATCTGTTGTTTATGAAGCAATCCAAAAAGCAAGAAGTGAAAATTATGATGTAATTTTGGTAGATACCGCAGGGCGTTTGCAAAACAAGTTTAACCTTATGGAAGAACTCAAAAAAATCAAAACAGTTATTGATAAACAAGCACCTGAATCTTTGAGGGAAAGTATTTTGGTACTTGATGCAAATACAGGTCAAAACGGTCTGCAACAGGCAAAAGTTTTTGGCGAGTGTGTAAATCTTACCTGTGCCGCATTGACAAAACTTGACGGAAGTGCAAAAGGGGCGATTATTTTGGCTATTGCAAAAGAAATGAAATTGCCTGTAAAACTTGTCGGGGTCGGCGAAAAAATGGAAGATGTAAAACCTTTCAATGCTGACGATTTTATTAACGCATTGTTTGAATAATAATACCTTCCCCTTGAGGGAGGGTCGAAATCTACGATTTCGGGGTGGGGATGAAAATATTAAAATCTGCAACAACAAAGCTTGGCAATAAAATAGAACTTATCGGAACACCGAATAAAAATAATGTTTTAATAATCGGTGTTTTTCATGGTGACGAGCCTCAGGGAAAATATTTGATTGAAAAATATTTAATAGGAGAATACCCTCCCCTTGAGGAAGGGTCGAAATCTGTGATTTCGGGGTGGGGACATAAATATAGTGTGTTCGCAAAGGAAAAATCTAAAGAATTAAGAAATAACCCAACTCCAAATGAACAAATATTGTGGCAATATTTAAGAAGAAGCCAATTTTTAGGTTTAAAATTCAGAAGGCAACAACCTATAGGACCTTATATTGCCGATTTTACTTGTTTTTATCCAAAAATTATAATTGAACTTGATGGCAGTCAACATATAGATAACAAAGAATATGACAAAAAAAGAGATATATTTTTAAAAAATGCAGGTTTTGAGGTTATACGAATATTTAATAATGATATTTCAAAAGATATCGAAAGTGTTTTAGAATATATAAAAGATAAAATATCCCCCACCCGGGAATTTGAAATTCCCACCCTCCCTCAAGGGGAGGGTAATAGTGATAATCTGTTATTCATCCCTTGTTTAAATCCTGACGGGCTTCAAAACGGCACAAGAACAAATGCTAACGGTGTCGATTTAAACAGGAATTTTCCAACCGCAAATTGGGGGGAAGATACAAGTGCTGCAGGAAATAATCCTGATGATTATTATGGGGGAAAATCAGCAGGCAGCGAAATTGAAACTCAATTTGTTATTGATATTATTAAAAAATATCAGCCGAAAATGATTTTAACCTTGCATGCACCATATAAAATAGTTAATTATGACGGGCCGGCACAAGATATTACACAAAAAATATCAGATATTATCGGTTATCCTGTTGAGGCAAGTATCGGCTACCCAACACCGGGGAGTTTCGGTACATATTGCGGGGTTGAACGCAATATCCCGACTGTTACACTCGAATTAGACGAAAAAATACCGATTGATCAACTTGAACAACCGGTATTTGAAATTTTTGATATGCTAAATTCTATTTTGCTTTAAATATACTGATAGAACCCGTTGATTTATTATGACTATCTCTTAAATGAATAGTCAATCCGTTTTGCTGCGGACTTACATCAGTTGCATTGCCGGTCTCAGGGCTTGTTTTCAATTTAGAACCTGTCGCTAATCTGTCCTGAGCCGTATTTACATGATTTTGCAAAATCCCAAATCCGTCATGTCTGTTGTTATAAACATTTGCCACATCAGAATTAGTTAATACATAAGAATCTTTATTGTGGGGGTCTTTTTCTCTTACTTCTTGCGATACTCCGCCCAATGCTGCATAATATTTTGCATCCATTACGATTGCCTTTGCATCTTTTGTGAATTTGTATGATTTACCGCCAAATGATATGCTCATACCTTCTTCGGCATATATGGTTCTTGGTTCATACTTACCATTTACGCATACACTCAATTTTACAGGAATAATGTTACCCATCGTCTCAATCCTTTCTTCGTGTTCTATTACGATATATATTTATTAAATATTTTTTATACCAAAAATTGCCATGAAAATTTAGACATGTTCACATTTGTTTACATTTATTTGTGATAATATAATTTTGTAGGTCGGCATTACTATGCCGACAAAGGAGTAAAAATGCAATTATTTAACACATATTCTGGGAAATTAGAAGAATTTAAACCAATTGAAGAAAACAAGGTCAAAATGTATGTCTGCGGGCCGACTGTATATGATTATGCACACCTTGGACACGCAAGATGCTATATAACCTGGGATGTTTTATACCGTTACCTCAAATTCAGAGGATATGATGTTACATATTGCAGAAATGTCACTGATGTTGATGATAAAATCCTAAAAAAAGCGGAAAGAGAAAACAAAACACCGCAAGAAGTTTCGCAATATTGGTATCAGCAATTTACAAATTCAATGAATAAACTAAATAACCTGAAACCCGACATTGAGCCGTTTGCCACAAAAACTTTGGGCGAAATGATTTCTATGGTAAAGGATTTGATAGCAAAAGGTTATGCTTACGAATCAAATGGTGATGTTTATTTCAGAGTTAAAAAATTCGGCAGATACGGAAGTCTTTCAGGTCAGCCGATTGACCAACTTGAAAGCGGAGCAAGAATTGCAGTTGGAGAACAAAAAGAAGATCCTTTGGATTTTGCACTTTGGAAAAAAGACGAAAAGTTTGGTTACAACTCTCCTTGGGGGGTTGGTCGTCCGGGATGGCATATAGAATGTTCCGCAATGAATCGCAAACATTTGGGGAAAACCATTGATATTCACGCAGGCGGAGCAGATTTAATATTCCCGCACCACGAAAATGAAATTGCGCAGAGTGAATGTGCAAACGATTGCAGATTTGTAAATTATTGGCTTCACAACGGATTTGTGACCATTAATAAAGAAAAAATGTCAAAATCATTGGGCAACTTTTTGACAATAGACGATATGCTCAAAAATTATGATGCAAACACTTTACGATTATTTATTCTGACAAATCATTACCGCATGCCTGTTGAGTTTTCTGACGAAGCGTTAGCCTCTGCTCAGGCAGGTGCAAAAAGATTGACTAATGCAAAACAAACTCCTGTTAATGAGAATTTGGATATAACACAAACCTCTGAATATAAGGCTTTTTGCGAAGCGATGGATGAAGATTTGAACACATCAAAAGCACTTGCCGTACTGTTTGACCTCACAACAAGAGCAAACAAAGACGAAAAAGACGCTTATACAATTCTCTATAAACTCGGTACGACACTTGGGTTCACCTTTGAAAAAGCAGGTTTAAGTGACGAAGATTTATCAAAAGCAATAAAGTCTGTATCAGAGGCTTTGGGGCAAACTTTTGAGTCTATGGATGATATTCTTGACTTGCGCAAAAAAGCAAGAGCTGAGAAAAATTGGGAAATTGCCGATAAAATCAGAGTTTCACTTGATAATATCGGGATTGTTTTAAAGGACACACCTGACGGAACAAAAGTTGAATTGAAATAACAAAAAATATTTTGTTTGTACTTTATAACAGATATGAATGCTATAAACAATTATAATAATATAAATTTCGGGCAAAAAATTCCAACATCTTCTTTTTTAAAGATGGGTTCAGGAATATTCAGTTTTGAAGATGCAAAAAAATTGTGCCAGACTTTTGACCAAAAATTCCCCGGACATGTCGGTTACTATAAAAATGCATTAAATTATGTCAGCATGATTGAACGTAAAAATCCGCATATAAAAAAATTTTTAAATAACATATCTATATTAAGAGAAAAAAATTTGAAATTAGAGGAAATTGAACGATTATCCAAAGAACTTGGTGAAGAAATTGATGTTGTTATTTAATCAGTCCTGATGCATTATAAGAACTTCTTACCAATGGTCCGATTTGATAATTTTTAAATCCGCTTTCTTTTGCCATTTGTTTTAATATTTCGTATTCGTCTAAAGTATAATATTTAGAAACTTCAAGATGTTCTTTTGATGGCTGAATATACTGTCCTATTGTCAAAATATCACAACCAACCTCATTCAAATCCTTCATTGTAGATTTTATTTGTTCAAATGTTTCGCCTAAACCTATCATAAGTCCTGACTTTGTTTTTATATCGCTGTTTTCTTTAATATATTTCAAAACATCAAGCGAATTTTGATAATTTCCCTGCGGTCGCGCAGTTTTAAAAACTTCTTTTACCGTTTCAATATTATGATTAAAAACATCAGGTTTTGACTTAATGATTACATTAAGCGAATTTTTATTATTTTTAAAATCCGGTGTAAGAATTTCTATTTTTGTTTCAGGACAAAGTTTTTTAATTTCATAAATACAATTGGCAAAATGTTCTGCACCGCCATCATCTAAATCATCTCTTGTAACGGATGTTATAACCGCATATTTTAATTTAAGCGCCTTTACTGCCTGTGCAATATGTTTTGGTTCTTCAATATCCAAAGGCTCCGGTTTTGCGCAGGTAATATTACAATAACGGCAATTCCTTGTGCAATTGTTACCCATAATCAAAAAAGTTGCGGTGTGTTTTGTATAACATTCGTTTTTGTTTGGGCATCTTGCGTTTTCACAAACCGTATTGAGACAATTTACTTTGAGTATTTTTCTTACCTCTCTTGTTTTTTCGGTATCAATTATCGGTCGTTTTAAATATTCAGGCAATCTTGTGCGCAATTTTTATCCCTCATTTGTTTTATATATAAATAGCAAATTTATTTTTGTTTAGATTTATGTTATAATATAATTATAATATAAAATGTAATATAAAATGAATAACAGGAGTACAAAATGAAAAAAACAGCGTTATTATTGGCAGTTATGATGTTAATCCCATCATTTGCCTGTGCAGAAAGTCTGTTACCGATATCAACAGTTTTGTCTATCGGGCCTGAACCTACGGCAAAATCAGCCATTGCAGAAGGTGTCAATCAAACAGTTTCATCAAATTCAAATGCTTCATCAAGTGCAAACGGTACTTATGAAGCAACTTATGTTCCTGCAAGTCAGGTTGAAACAGACCCTAATATGGTTCCGCAGAATGCGGCAGCAAAAGGTGAACCGGTACCGGTTCAAACTAAACCGAGAGTAAGAATCAGAACAAAACAAAGAAGTCAGGGTAATTCTTACTGGAACGCAGGCGGTAAAGGCTGGAGATCATACTACTAAAAAGCACTTTACAAAAAAATTAAAACAAAAGGGCATAAACAATGTTTATGCCCTATAAATTTGTGTAAATTTGTTCTGGTAGCCGTTAATCTGCGACAAAACCGTGATTGTGATATTCAATCAGTTTTGCCAGATGCCACTGCCTTTGTTTGACATCTTCAATGTGATGTTTGATGTCCTCAAGTTCTGCAAGTAAAGTGTTCATATCTTTATCCTGCAGTTTGGTGACTGATTCAATCGGGGTTTCTTTTTTGACCGGAATATCATCATTCCAGCCTCCTAAGAAACATCCTTTTTCAAATAGCCATCTTTCTTCGTTCATGTTCACATATCTCCAAAATCTTCAGCAATTAACCTCTGTCTGACATCAATTCGTGAAAGAAATCTGCCATTTTAAAGTTGCCATATTTAAACGGAATAGGTTTTTTCATATACTCTGTATTTGTAATCTTGTTTAAAGTATCCATTTCTTCGTTTGATAAAGTACCGAAATCAAAACTTGTCATTTCAGCATAATCAATCATCAAATCTTCTACATCCATAATTCTTTTTTCAGACATTTCTACACTCCTTAATATGTATTAAACTCAACATACTTTTAGTCGGAGTGTTCAATGCAAAACTTTAGAAAAAACGAAAAATTTGTAACAAATATTTACAAACTCTAAAATTTATACATTGTTGAAAATTTTAACTGATTTTTAAAAGCATTATTAACTTCATCATAAGTCCCGCTTGCACCAAATTCAAGGCGCAATCTGTCAAAATCTTTATTTCCAAACGGATTGACTGATAAGACAACTTCTGCTTTCTTGCGTTTTTTGACAGTATCGGCTGAAAGTATATTTTTTATTGTAAAATATTGACTTAACTTTAATTCAGGCATTATATAAAAATTATCGTTATATGTATTATTTGTGGTATTTACGGTTTTTGCATAAGAAGTGCTTATGGCAAATCTTTTGTACTGATATTTTGTAAATATCCCTGATGACTGCTCAAGTTCACCGTAATCTATACCTTGAGAATATGTTGCACCTGCACTAAAACCGCCGACAGATTTTGAACTTGAACCTGATATAGGCGAAATACTGTATTCAGAACCGTTATATTTTGTATAATTATTATCAAATAACGACGGTGAAGACTGAAGATAACCAAAATATTTACCTTCTATCGCAACAGGTTTTTTGATATTCAAAACAAGATATTCATTTTCAGGCAAATCAAGTGAGATAGCATTTTCTTCATCATCAAAATACTCGGCATAACCGTGCAGAACATAACCATACATATCTTCTAATTCATAATCATCTTCATTAGAGATTTCTTGGTCAGAATCATATTTGGAAATTCCTGAAGTATCTGCCGTAACATCATCACTGACAATATCTTCCTTTACAGTAACTTCATCTGTTTTTAGATTTTGAGATTGTTCTTCTGTTTGTTCATCTTCTTCATCAGGAATATGGTATTTGAATACTCCGTTTTGAGCAACAAAAAACGAATTTATGTCAAATTCTTGAGAATAAGCGGGCATAAATGTAAACGAAAATACTAACAAACCTAAAACTATCCGTTTCATACCCACATTTTACAATAGAAAGCAGGAACTTCAATAATCTTTTTGTATGAAAAAAGTTTTTGTGATACAATATGTTTACTGTTAATTTAATAATAAATATATTCTGCTTTAAAGATTACAGTTTGAGTCGATGTGGTGGAATGGTAGACACGCATGCTTGAGGTGCATGTGGCGAGAGCTGTGGGGGTTCAAGTCCCCCCGTCGACATATAAAAAAGATATTGACTTATGTCAGTATCTTTTTTATTATGAAGTTGGGTATAGGTTTTCAGGACAGTTTAGATGCGTTTTTGTTGGCTATGATGCCGAATTGTCGGGGATTTGAGGCAGATTTATAGTGTAGAGATTTGCCGGACTGTTCTTGCACTTTTGTCCTGATTTTTGCACTCTTTTGCACTGATATTTTTGTTTTTTAGAATTTTTCATTCCTTAAAGTGCCAATTTATTTGAATTTTTACTCTGTGCAATAAAGTGCAATAAAGTG
>Ga0256407_10003094_pt1 | contig 30261 bp, 26 predicted proteins | sample RumenRJG_04DNA_FD_193489 | JGI IMG/M metagenome (GOLD analysis project Ga0256407, IMG submission 193489) | Bovine rumen microbial communities from Lethbridge, Alberta, Canada - RJG_04 | ecosystem: Host-associated > Mammals > Digestive system > Stomach > Rumen | place: Canada: Alberta...
GAAGCCTGCCTGCATAAAGAATACGAGAGCAGCGCCTATAAGGAACCATACGCCAAAGACTATACCGTTTGTCTCGTCCATGGCTTGTTGTAAAATTGTCTGAGAGTCCATAGAAATACCTCCTTGATAAATTACAGCATAAATTTCAAAAGGGTGTACGACGCACTGATACCTCAGTACATCATACACCCCTTTGTGTATGGAATTAGCGCTATAAACCAAAAAAGAGAGCTACGGACTCCATATCCGCAGCTCCCTTGCTGTTTACAATGCCATTATATCGCTTTGAGAGAGAATTGTCAATAGCTTTTCTGAAATTTGACGTATCGCACATTTTTGATTTCGTGTTAGCTGAAAATAACTGTGGAAATTCTACGAAACTGCAAAATTTCACTCATCGCCTATTGACATTTACACTTCAACGTGCTAATATAAATGCAGGAACAAAGACGTTTGAGCAGACTATCTGTCTGCCCGGACGTCTTTTTATTTTATCAGTGCAGATCAATGGCGCTCTGCACCTGAAAGGCAAGTGAAGGATATGGATAATTTCAGAAAAGAAGCTCCATATGAGCAGCAGGGACTCTATGACCCACGATTTGAACATGATAACTGCGGAATAGGTGCTGTCGTGAATATCAAGGGAGAGCAGTCACGTTATGTTGTTGACAGTGCACTCACTATAGTTGAAAAGCTTGAGCACCGTGCAGGAAAAGACGCTGAGGGTAAGACCGGTGATGGCGTAGGTATTCTTGTTCAGATGCCTTATGACTTCTTTATAAGTGAAACAGAAAAACTCGGATATGACATCGGTGCAAAGGGCGATTTCGGCGTTGGAATGTTCTTCTTTCCGCAGAATGAAATGAAACGCCGACAGGCTATGAAGCTGTTTGAGCTGATAGTAAACAAAAACGGCATTGAACTGATTTGCTGGCGCGATGTACCGGTATCGTCAGATATTCTCGGACATAAGGCACTTGAAAGTATGCCTTATATTATGCAGGCATTTGTAAAGCGTCCTGAAAAATGTCATGCAGGACTTGAATTCGACCGCAGACTCTTTATAGCAAGACGTGAGTTTGAGCAGTCAGACGAGAATACCTATGTCTGCTCACTTTCAAGCCGTACTATCGTATACAAGGGAATGTTCCTCGTTGACGAGTTAAGACGTTTTTATACAGACCTCCAGAGCGATGACTTTTCTTCAGCTATCGCGATGGTGCATTCACGCTTCTCTACTAATACTAACCCAAGCTGGCAGAAGGCTCACCCGAATCGTTTTATAGTCCACAACGGCGAGATAAACACTATCACCGGCAATGCCGACAAGATGCTTGCACGCGAAGAAACTATGTCATGTGAGGCACTGAAAAATGATATGTACAAGGTGCTTCCTGCAATAAATGTTAACGGCTCAGACTCCGCAAGACTTGACAATGCTCTTGAATTTATGGTGATGTCGGGAATGCCCCTTCCGCTTGCAGTTATGATAACAATTCCGGAGCCGTGGAAAAATGACAGGACCATTTCACGTTCAAAGTATGACCTTTATCAGTATTACGCAACTATGATGGAGCCGTGGGACGGTCCTGCGTCTATCATTTTCTCTGACGGCGACGTTATGGGAGCAGTGCTTGACAGAAACGGACTGCGTCCGTCACGCTATTGCGTAACAAGTGACGGATATCTTATTCTCTCATCGGAGACAGGCTGTATAGACATTCCTGCGGAAAAAATTGTGAAAAAGGACCGTCTCCGTCCCGGAAAAATGCTTCTTGCAGACACTAAGCAGGGACGTATTATTGAGGACGATGAGATAAAGTCAGAATATGCACTCCGTCAGCCTTACGGCGAGTGGCTGGACGCTAATCTTGTACGTCTCCACGACCTTCATATTCCCAACAAAGGCGTGCAGACCTACTCAAAAGAGGAACTTGAAAAACTGCAAAAAGCATTCGGCTACTCTTATGAGGATATCCGTACATCTGTACTTCCAATGGCTGAAAAAGGTGCAGAGCCTATTGCTTCTATGGGAAGTGACATTCCTCTGCCGCCGCTTGATAAGCAGTCTCCGCCGCTTTTCAACTACTTCCGCCAGCTTTTTGCACAGGTGACTAATCCGCCATTCGACGCTATACGTGAGGAGATAGTCACAGATACAAGCGTCTATATAGGCAAGGACGGCAATCTCCTTGAAGAGCGTCCTGAGAACTGTCACGTTCTCAAAATCGAGAATCCGATACTTACTGAAACGGATATGCTGAAAATAAAGGCACTCAGTTCAGACGGTCTGAAAAGTGCGGTGATACCTATCACTTATTACATTGGCACACCGCTCGAAAAGGCTATAGAGAGACTCTTTATTGAGGCTGACAAGGCTTACTGCGACGGTGCGGCTATCCTCATTCTTTCCGACAGGGGGGTGGACGAATTCCATTGCCCGATACCGTCGCTCCTTGCAGTTTCCGCTCTCCAGCAACACCTCGTTTCCACCAAAAAACGTACTTCTGTTGCAATGATACTTGAGTCAGCAGAACCAAGAGAAGTTCACCATTTTGCGGCACTTCTCGGCTATGGTGCGTGTGCTGTTAACCCATATCTCGCACACGAAACTATCCGCTCACTCATTGAGGACGGTACTCTTGACAAGGACTTCTATGCGGCTGAGGACGATTATAACTCGGCTATTCTTCACGGTATCGTAAAGATAGCTTCAAAAATGGGGATTTCCACTATACAGTCCTATCAGGGAAGCAAACTCTTTGAAGCAGTCGGTATATCGTCAGAGCTGATAGACAAATACTTCTCCGGAACTGTAAGCCGTATCGGCGGAATTGGAATTTCTGATATAAGCCGGCGCACTGAAAAACTCCACACAGCTGCTTTCGACCCGCTCGGACTTGCAGTTAACGGAAATATCGCAAGTGCAGGCAGCCATAAACTGCGCAGCGGTAAGTCCGAACATCTCTACACTCCCGAGACTATACATCTGCTTCAGCAGGCTGCAATGACAGGCAGCTACGAAACATTCAAAATGTACAGTGAAAGCCTCACCCATGAGGACAATGAGCTTACACTGAGAAGTCTGCTCGATATCAGATTTGACGAAAACGGCGGTATTCCGCTTGATGAAGTTGAGTCATCAGAGAGTATCTGCAAACGCTTTAAAACAGGTGCAATGTCATACGGTTCTATTTCGCAGGAAGCACACGAATGTATGGCTATAGCAATGAACCGTATCGGCGGAAAGTCCAATAGCGGAGAGGGCGGAGAAAGTCCTGAAAGACTGAACTCCGACCGCTGTTCTGCTATCAAGCAGGTCGCTTCGGGACGTTTCGGAGTTACAAGCGAATACCTTGTTTCCGCTCAGGAGATACAGATAAAAATGGCTCAGGGTGCAAAGCCCGGTGAGGGCGGACATCTGCCGTCGGGAAAGGTGTATCCGTGGATAGCGAAGACTCGCCACTCTACAGCAGGTGTAGGACTTATCTCTCCTCCGCCCCACCATGATATCTACTCTATCGAGGACTTGGCACAGCTCATCTACGACCTCAAAAATGCCAACGATAAAGCTCGTATATCCGTAAAGCTCGTTTCGGAAGCAGGTGTGGGAACTGTTGCGGCAGGTGTTGCAAAAGCAGGTGCACAGGTGATACTTATTTCCGGCTATGACGGCGGAACCGGTGCTGCACCGAGAAGCTCCATATACAATGCAGGTCTGCCGTGGGAACTCGGACTTGCTGAGGCTCATCAGACCCTTATGCTCAACGGTCTGCGTTCAAGAGTGCGCATAGAGACTGACGGCAAGCTCATGACCGGAAGAGACGTTCTTGTTGCGGCACTCCTCGGTGCTGAGGAATTCGGCTTCGCAACAGCTCCGCTTGTAACAATGGGATGCGTGATGATGAGAGTGTGCAACCTCGACACCTGCCCTATGGGAATCGCTACGCAGAATCCCGAACTGAGAAAGCGTTTCCGCGGAAAACCGGAGTACATCGTGAATTTCATGCACTTCATAGCTCAGGAGCTTCGCGAATATATGGCAAAGCTTGGTATACGTACAGTCGATGAGCTTGTGGGACGTACTGACCTTCTTGTACCAAAAAAGAATACTCACGGTATCGACTTTTCGGCTATACTCGGTACTTCGTGCGTACAAAGCAAGCCGCATTTCGATTCGGCTGATGTTTATGATTTTGCACTTGACAGCACCATAGACAAACGTGTTATAATGAAGAAGCTGGGAAGTGCACTGAAAAACGGTTCAGCCAAGACTATATCAGTCGATGTTGTTAATACTGACCGCTCTGTAGGAACTCTGACAGGCGCGGAAATTACACGTATCCACGGTGAAAACTCACTTGCAGATGATACCTTCACAGTAAAATGTACAGGAAGCGGCGGACAGTCTTTCGGAGCGTTTATTCCGAAAGGACTTACTCTTGAACTCTGCGGTGACAGCAACGACTACTTCGGCAAGGGACTTTCGGGCGGAAAGCTTGTATTATGTCCGCCTGAGAATTCAGCTTTCAGGGCTGACGAAAATATCATCGTCGGAAATGTGGCACTTTATGGTGCTACCTCGGGAAAAGCTTTCATCAACGGCATTGCAGGTGAACGCTTCTGCGTAAGAAACTCAGGTGCTGTCGCGGTTTGCGAGGGAACAGGTGACCACGGCTGTGAATATATGACAGGCGGACGTGCAGTGATACTTGGAAAGACCGGTAAAAACTTTGCCGCAGGAATGTCGGGCGGTATCGCCTATGTCCTCGACGAGGAGCATGACCTGTACACACGGCTTAACAAGTCGCTGGTTTCGCTTGAAGCAGTAACCGCCGATGAGGATATTTCGGAGCTTAAAGCTATTATCGAAGAACACGTGAAGGCGACAGGTTCACAAAAGGCGAAGAATATACTTGCTGACTTTGAACGCTGTCTGCCATGCTTCAAAAAGGTTATACCTCATGATTATGCGAAGATACAGAGCACTGTAAGCAAACTCGAAAAGTCAGGTGTACCTCACGAACAAGCTGAGATAGAAGCATTTGAGCAAATAAGAAAGGAGGCGTGAGAAATGGGAAAGGCAACAGGATTTCTTGAATATGTAAGAACTGAAACAACTGCAAAAGAACCGCTCGAGCGTATCAGGGACTTCAGCGAATTTCACATTTCACTTGATGATGAACAGCGCCGTGAACAGGCGGCAAGGTGTATGGACTGCGGAGTTCCCTTCTGTCAGAACGGAAAAATGCTCTGCGGAATGATATCAGGCTGTCCGCTGAACAATCTTATCCCTGAGTGGAACGACCTTCTCTATCACGGACAGAAGGAGCAGGCACTCAGCCGTCTTATGATGACAAATAATTTCCCTGAGTTCACGTCGAGAGTGTGTCCGGCACTCTGTGAAAAAGCCTGTACCTGCGGACTTGACGGCTCTCCTGTGACCGTAAGGGAAAACGAGAAAGCTATCATCGAGCATGGATTTGAATGCGGACTTATTCAGCCGCAGATTCCAAAAGTCCGCAGCGGTAAGAAGATTGCCGTTATCGGCTCAGGTCCGTCGGGACTTGCTGCCGCTGACACACTCAACAAGCGCGGTCACAGCGTAACTGTTTTTGAACGTTCCGACCGTGTCGGCGGACTTCTGATGTACGGCATACCGAATATGAAGCTGGAAAAGCATATCATCGAACGCCGTACCGAACTTATGAAAGCTGAGGGTGTTGAGTTTATCACTAATGCTGACGTTGGAAAAAGTACTTCTGCTGAAGAGTTAATGGGCAGTTTCGATGCTGTTGTGCTTGCCTGCGGTTCATCGAATCCGAGGGATATAAATGCGGTAGGACGTGACGCGGAAGGGATTTTTTTCGCAGTTGACTTCCTTAAAGCTACTACAAAAAGTCTGCTTGACTCTGAACTTTCGGACGGCAGATACATCTCCGCTAAAGACAAGAATGTGGTTATCATCGGCGGAGGTGATACCGGAAATGATTGCGTGGGTACGTCTGTACGTCACGGCTGCAAGTCCGTGACACAGCTTGAAATGATGCCCAAGCTCCCCGATGAGAGAGCCGACAGCAATCCGTGGCCTCAGTGGCCGAGAGTCTGCAAGACGGACTACGGTCAGGAGGAAGCTATAGCTTTATTCGGTCACGACCCGAGAATATACACAACTACTGTCAAGGAATTCATCAAAGACGATAATGGCAGACTGTCGGCGGTAAAGACGGTTAAACTTGAATTTGTGGCTGATGAAAATACCGGCAGAAAAGTTCCGAAAGAGATACAGGGCAGCGAGGAGATTATTCCCTGTGAACTCTGCCTCATAGCCGCCGGATTCCTCGGCTGTCAGAATTATGTTGCAGAAGCTTTCGGAGTTGAACTTGACCAGCGTACCAACGTCAAAACAGAAAAAGGCAGCCATGCCACAAATATACCAAAGGTATTCACAGCGGGCGATATGCACATCGGACAGTCGCTTGTTGTAAGGGCTATCCGTGAGGGCAGGGACGCTGCTGCAGAAGTTGACAGATACCTTATGGGATATACAAATCTATAACGGAGGACGAAATGATATATTCAGAGAATGAAATATTACAGTATATAGAGGAAAACGATGTTAAGTTCGTGAAGCTTACCTTCTGTGACCTTCACGGCAGACTGAAAAATATATCCATACTTTCTTCTGAACTTGCTGTTACTTTTGAAAACGGTGCAAGGATAGCAGCGAAGAAAATATCGGGATTTGAAGCTGCAAACGGAAAAGACCTTTTTCTCTTTCCCGATGCACAGACTATGACCGTATTGCCGTGGAGACCTCAGCAGGGCAGGGTAATAAGAATGTTTTGCTACATTCGCTATGCGGACGGTACTCCGTTTGAGGGCGACGGAAGATACTTCCTCAAAAAGGCAATGAAAGCGTCAGTTTCAGCGGGTTACTGCTTCCGCTTCGGAACTTCCTGCGAGTTCACTCTTTTTAAGAATGACGAGAGCGGTACACCTACCAAAATTCCACATGACCATGCCGGATACTGTGATACTGCCCCCGATGACAAGGGTGAGAATATCCGCCGTGACGTATGCCTTACCCTTGAACAAATGGGTATACACCCAGTATCATCGCGTCACGAAAGCGGCTGCGGACAGCATGAGATAGACTTCAATGCTTCATCTGCGCTTAAAGCTGCGGACACATTTCTCAGCTTTAAGTCTGCGGTAAAATCAGTTGCGGAAACTCACGGAGTACACGCGAGCTTTATGCCGAAGCCGCTCAGAAATGACTGCGGAAACGGTATGCATATCAGCTTCAATATTTTCCACGACAGCGATTTCCTTGAAGAAAAAAACTCCGCTGCTTTTGATGAACTCAAAAGTGCAGCAGAAGGTATAATGGAGCGTATCCGCGAATTCACCCTGTTTATGAATTCTACGGTGAATTCCTTTGAAAGACTCGGCGAATTCACTGCTCCGAGGGATATATTATGGGCAGCTGACGAGGGTTCACAGCTTATCAGAATGAACCCCGAAAGCGACGAGTATCCTGCAGAGCTGAGAGCGGCTGACTGCGTGTGCAATCCTTATTTCGCATTCGGACTTATGGTATACGCTGCACTTGAAGGTATTGCTGAAAAATCTCAGCTTCATGCGGAAAATGAGAGCGTCGGCAGACTTCCGTTATCGCTTGAAGAGGCGGCAGACTGTGCAGAAGATTCGGACTTTGTTAAAAAGTATATTCCGGCTAATATACTCAATGCATTTATTTCTCACAGCAGAAAAGAGTGGAAGGAGTATTCTTCTGCATACGACAAGGAAGCATTTGAGGAAAAAACATATTTTTACAGTTTATAACGGAGGTCGGCTTTGGAAAAGGTACTTGTAATATCAAGCAATAAAAGCGCCTCTGAAGCTCTCGTTAATTTCATCCGCGATTCATTCAGGTGTACTCCTAAGCTTGTTGAATCAGCTTATCAGGCTAAGACCTATCTCGATGCAGAGCCGTCGGTTGAGCTTGCTGTCATCAACTCTCCGCTTATGGACGAATCAGGTTTTGCTCTTGCAGAATATATCATCGAAAAAACTGCCGCAAACTGTATCTTTATGATAAAGGAAGAGAGCATCGAAAAGATTAGTGACCGCGCGGAAAAGTGTGGTATCATCATCGTCGGTAAGCCTTTCAGCAGAACTCTTCTCTATCAGCTTGTAAAAACACTCGACATTGCTATAACACGTTCAATGGCGCTATACAGTAAGAATCTGCGGCTTGAAGAGAAAATACGTGAGATACAGAACATCGACAAGGCAAAGTTTATGCTTATGGAGTACAGGAAGATGACAGAAGCGGAGGCTCACGCTTATGTTGAGCAGTACGCGATGAACAAGCGGAAAAAGAAAAGTATTGCGGCTCTTGAACTCATAGATAAGTTGAATGAGCAGTATCTTTAAGAGGTGTGAAAATGTTTGATTCCATACACGAGGAATGCGGAGTTTTCGGCATATACGAAAACGGCTGTGCAAACCCTGCTTCCTCAGCATATTTCGGACTATATGCGCTCCAGCACCGTGGACAGGAAAGCTGTGGGATTGCGGTGTGCGACGACGGAGTTTTCAGGCATAAAAGGGCTGACGGACTGGTTTCAGAGGTGTTCAGCCGTGAGGAACTTGACAAACTCGGCAAAGGCAATATGGCAGTTGGACACGTCCGCTATTCCACGACTGGCGGACATAATCCAAACAATATACAACCACTCGTTATCCGACATATCAAGGGTAATATGGCACTTGTTCACAATGGAAATCTCGTCAATGCGGCAGAACTCAGACGCTCGTTTGAGATGTCCGGAGCGATATTTCACGGCACTTCAGACACAGAGGCTATTGCTTATGAGATAGTGCGTGAACGTCTCAAATGCCACTCGACTGAGGAAGCTGTAGAGCGTACTATGCCGCGGCTGAGGGGAGCGTATTCCTGCATACTTATGACCGCAACAAAGCTCATTGCCTTCCGTGACCCCGATGGTTTCCGTCCGCTTTGTATCGGAAAGACACATGACGGAGCGTATGCTGCGGCTTCAGAGTCATGTGCACTTGAGACCGTCGGAGCCGAGTTTGTCCGTGATATCGAGGCAGGGGAGATAGTTGTTATCAGCAGTGAAGGTGTGAAGTCTATCCGTACTAACTGCGGAAAAAGGCAGAACATATGCATTTTTGAGTACATATACTTTGCGCGTCCGGATTCGGTCATTGAAGGTGTATCAGTCCACCACGCAAGGCTGAAAGCCGGTGAACTTCTTGCAAAGCACAGTCCGGTTGAAGCGGACATAGTTATCGGAGTCCCCGATTCGGGACTTGATGCTGCACTTGGTTATGCTAACGAAAGCGGTATCCCTTACGGTATCGGCTTTATCAAGAACAAGTATATCGGCAGAAGCTTCATTCAGCCGCATCAGTCACAGCGTGAAAATGCCGTGAAGATTAAGCTTAACGCAGTACGTGAGACAGTTGCAGGGAAGCGCGTTGTTATGATAGACGATTCGATAGTACGCGGTACTACCAGTGCGAGAATAGTGAAACTCCTGCGTGACGCAGGGGCGAAAGAGGTTCATGTGCGTATATCATCTCCGCCGTTTCTGCACTCATGTTATTTCGGTACAGATATAGACTCGGAGGAGAATCTTATCGCAGGCAAGTGCCGTTCGACTGAGGAGATTGCTGAATATATCGGTGCAGATTCGCTTGCATACCTGCCGGTTGATGCGCTTGGAAAACTCATTGACGGAAAGTGCGGCTACTGCTGCGGCTGTTTTACCGGCAATTATCCTGTTGACATTACAGGTGCAGGCAGCAAGAATAAATTCGACGAAAAAATACATGGGTGACATTAGAGTGCTTCCCTTTTCAAGGACTTGTATCAATGACGCTACAGGTTCTTCTTACTACAATAATTCGGAGGAATAGAAAATGTGTACGATAATGGGATACTGCGGCAAAGGCGGCGGTATGCAGAAGGTTTCGGAGGGACTTACAGCTACAGTGTCAAGGGGTCCGGACGACGAGAGAATAATCGACCTCAAAGACGGTGTTCTGGGATTTCAGCGGCTTTCCATAATGGGTCTTACTCCTGAGGGAATGCAGCCATTTGAGCTTGACGGCAATTATGCCGTCTGCAACGGCGAGATATACGGATTCAGAAAGTTACGCGATGAACTTATTGCCAAAGGATACAGCTTCACAAGTGACAGCGACTGCGAGGTGCTGCTGCCCATGTATAAGGAATACGGCACGGAAATGTTCTCCATGCTTGACGCGGAGTTTGCCTGTATCATATACGACCATGAACAGCACGAATTCATTGCTGCCCGTGACCCCATAGGTATCCGTCCGCTGTATTACGGCTATGATGGCGATACGATAGTCTTTGCAAGTGAAGCAAAAAACCTCGTGAAGATATGCAAAAAAATAATGCCATTCCCGCCCGGACATTTCTGCAAGGACGGAGAATTCCATTGTTACTGCGATATTACGGCAGTGGATAATGTCATTCACGACGACATTGATACAGTATGCGAAAACATTCACGATAAGCTTGTGGAAGGAGTAAAAAAGCGACTTGACGCAGACGCGAAGGTGGGTTTCCTGCTGTCGGGAGGACTTGATTCGTCTCTTGTATGTGCAATTGCTCAGCGTGAAACGGATAAGCCTATACGTACATTCGCTATCGGCATGAATACCGACGCTATTGACCTCAAATACGCAAAGCAGGTGGCAGACTATATCGGAAGTGACCACACTGAGGTCATTATCACAAGGGACGACGTTATTGATTCACTGGAAGATGTTATACATCTTCTTGGAACGTATGATATAACTACTATCCGCGCAAGTATGGGAATGTATCTGCTCTGCAAGGCGATCCACAGCCAGACTGATATCCGCGTGCTTCTTACGGGCGAGATATCCGATGAGCTTTTTGGTTACAAGTATACTGATTTTGCTCCATCTGCGGAAGCTTTTCAGGAAGAGTCTGTAAAGCGTGTACGGGAACTTCATATGTATGATGTACTCCGTGCGGACAGATGTATCTCCGTAAATTCCCTTGAAGCAAGAGTACCTTTCGGTGACCTTGACTTTGTGAAATATGTGATGGCAGTTGACCCTGAAATGAAGCTGAATAAGTATAATAAAGGAAAATATCTCCTTCGTCACGCATTTGAGGGAGACTATCTGCCTCACGATATACTCTATCGTGAAAAGGCGGCTTTCTCCGATGCTGTCGGACATTCAATGGTGGATTATCTCAAAGAATATGCCAATAATTATTATTCAGATGAGGAATATGAACTGCTCAGTACAAAGTATTCACACGCAAAGCCGTTCACGAAAGAATCTCTGCTGTACCGTGAGATATTCGAGAAGTATTACCACGGCAACAGCGAAATGGTGGCGGATTTCTGGATGCCAAACAAGGAATGGGAGGGTTGCAACGTAAATGACCCGTCCGCACGTGTGCTCTCAAATTATGGAGAGAGCGGAACATGAAAAACATATAAGACAAGCTTTAACAAAAAAACAAGTTGTTGTAGTAATTGATTTAATGTACAATTCAATGTGAGGCTTTTTATTATGCTTTATACTGCATATCACTGATATTGTCCAATCTCAATAAACTATTATCAGTTATAATTCAGAATAATATCTAACGAATTCGTCAATACAATCAGCTTTAGACATAGGTGCTGACTGCCATACAAGCTCACCCTCGCATTCAAGGCTGAGGAAATAGCCGTCGCACTGATTCCAGCCGTATAAAAGATAGTTTCTTCCGTTATGAGAAAAGCTCTGTTCATCGTCCGAAATAACAGCTTTTCTAAGCTCATCTATGCTCATAGTCACGCTCCGCAGCTCCTTATTTGCCTCATATATACATTGCGTCCATAGCCGTGATGTACTCTAAAGTCGGCACAAAAGTACCCTTGTGACGGCTTCCGCGATAGACCTCATGCCCGTGCTTGTATGCAATGACCTGTGCCATTGGAAATGGTACCCAAATTCCGCCATCAAGCGGCTTTGTGGAGAATATAATACCGTTTTCAATTCTCTTGAAGAAAAGGGTATTTTTCAGATTCTTATGAACGTAGAGCATATCGCCGTCGTATATCATAAGGTTAAGCTTATTTCGCGGAGCGTTTTCAATTATGAAATGATTGACTATCTCAAAACGTTCATGTTCATTTGGAACAGTTCGTGAGATGCTTTCGTTGATATGGTCAAGCAGAGAGAGAAAAAGTCTCTCGGAGTCAGTATCGCCAGTTTGAAAGGCTGCATAGCGGTAATTATTTCTGCTGTTGAAGATAGTTCCGTTGTGTATGAGAGTCCACTCTCTGCCCGAGATATCCTTGCCTGTAAATGGGTGACAATTGTTTTCATTTATAGAACCTACAGTGGCAAATCTTATATGTGCGAGAAGACTTTTCTGTGGAGCAAGACTATCTGTCACATCACCGAGAAAACTGCTCTCACTGGCGCAAACAGGCTCTTTCAGGATTACTCTGCCGCCGTTTTCGTACATCATTCCCCAGCCGTGAGGATTGCTTTTGCCGTGAGCAAAAAAGCTGCGCAGATAGTCTGATATGTCTGTATTCTTTTCGGAAGTGAAGCCTAGAAGCTCGCACATTTATATCACCGCCTTATTCGTAGATGTTATTGACAACGCTGTTACAGACTTTTTGTCCGTTGAGTTTTTGCTTTTCATATTCCAGAATATCGCCTGCATTTTCATTGCCTGAGAAGTACTCTTCCATACCTTCGATAATAGCTTCGCCGCGTTCGAGAAACTCTATATCAGGTTCAAGCAAAGCCGTATTTTTATGATTGAATACTGCCTGTTCCTGCAACTCGGGAGTGAAGTCAAAATCAGGCTGTGAGAGCAGATACAGTATAAGAAGATGGGCGAATTCAAGATCTCTTTCATCGATACCGAGAGGAGCGGACGGATTTATGTCAAACATTCTGAGTTCTATGTGGTCAACACCGTTTGCAGCAAGATTTTCAAGACTGTTCACACCACTTGGTTTCAGACGAATTGGCAGGTACAGTTCACTTGCGGAATACAGCGAACCTGTAACTATATGCTTCTTGATACTGCCTGTGAATGTCTTTAAGTTTCTGTGGTCAAGAATGGGCAGGAACTTGTTCCAGTAGCCGCGTTTGCTGTTTCTGAGTGACGAATATTCGCTTATGATTATACCGCTTTTTCCGTCTTTATCAAGTGAAGCATCATAGTAGGGACTTGCCGCTGTGAGCAGTACAAGCAGCCAGCTATGTACCATAAGCTGTTTGTAGAGCCTGAGATACAGCTCGTCACGGAATGTTTGAAAATCCGTATTATTTGTGTTAAGCTCTCGGAGAAATTCCTCCGCAAACGAGAAGTTGAAGTGTATTCCTGAAAAAAGCATAAGCTTTTTGCCGTATTTTTGTTCAAGTACTTCACGGTAAGCACGTTTCGAGGAATGGTCGCCTGTAAAATCAGCTATGGGAATTTCGTTCTCGTTGTCAAAATGTGGGGGATTGCTGTATAGCCAGATGCTCTCACCGTTTTTAGCAAGCTCCTCACGTGCTTTTTTATCAAGTTCAGCCAGTGCATCGACAGCCTCGTCAATGCTATTGCACACAGGAGTTACAAGTTCTATCTGATTTTCGCAGAAGTCTCTTGTGATATGCTCGTCATTGCCAAAAGGGTGCGGAGTCTGAGAGAGTTTGTTTTGATTGTCAACGCGCAGTGTTTCGCGTTCAATGCCGAATTTGCCGGAATAAAAGTATTTGCTGTTGGTCATATATTTCACCTCATATAGCAGCGTATTGCTCAATGTAGTTTATCAAGGGAATACCATTTTTTATTCCCTCAAGCATAGTTCTTGCGGGATTTGTATGCCTGCGTACTCTCTCATAAAGCGGAGCAAGTAATGTTTCCTCACCAAGTCCGCGCTGGATCAGCCCTTCTGATGAAAGGTCAAGTATGCGGATGAGCTGCCGTTCGACTGCTCCCTCATCAATATACTCAGGGAGTTTCCGTTTTGAAAGCAGCTTCTGAAGTTCTGTGGCATTAAAGCCGTGAGAATAAATGACTTCATCATTCTCAACTATTTCCTTAAGCTCATACAGCTTCTCTTTCAGTCCTGTGTGGAATGCTGCAACGGTCATAGCTTCCGAAAGCGGCTGACAGCAGGAGCTTCTGTATTCGATAGTCCCCCTGAATGTAAGATCCTCGAACTTGAAGGTGCGGAGATATTCAAGGTCGCCTGCTTCCGGAGCAAATTTTATCTTCCGATAGCCCTTTCCGTCGAAGAATTCCCCTTCAACGGAATCACGTGAGAAGTACTCATCAAGCGTCAGCGGTGTGAAGTTCACATACTTTCCGTCACGCATGGTGCAGTAGATAGACTGGGTGCCTATGTAGTCGATAATCTCATCGGTATTCGTCAGCGTTTTTCCGAACATTCCCACATTGTGCGGATTATAGCCTTGCATACTGTGTTCCCAAAGCATATTTCTCACGCAGAGGAAGTCGGGATAATCTGGGAGGTACGAGTTGGCGAAAAGTATTGCTTTGTAGGGCTCAAGAAGTCCGAAAACGTTGATAACATCGGTAAGCTGGTCATAATCCACATCAAGCTGTACCTGTGAAGCACTGGTGAACGTACCAAAATCAGGACGCTTATGAAAGCGTATATCCACCTCATCGGTATGCTCGGGATAAGAGTGAAGATAATGATAAAGCATACGGTAACGCTCATTCTGGATAGGCAGATTATGGTTTATATCAGCGTTGGGATTGATACCCATACCTGTCAGTGTGTAGCCGTGTTTTGCAAATTCGGAATTGAGGAAACGGACGTATTTTTCAAACCTCTCCTTGATATCGAACAGTCCGAAGGCTTTGCCGAATGAAAGCTCAAGGTTAGAATAACAGCAGTCAAAAGAGAGAATATCTCCCGTCTGTGTATCCTTTGCAGATGTTATATTTCCGTCAGTATCCCTGCCTGATTCTATGAAGTTGAATTGCTTGATAAATCTTTCAGCAGCTTCAATTGAAACAGCCTCGTCAACAGGCTGTCCGCTGAGGTTTACTACAGGCATTTCGATCTCGACTCCAATATAATCAGGACGTTCTTTTGTAGTTGGTGCTATGTATTTATCATATATTGCTTTTCTGATTGTTTCGTTCATTGTTATCACCTCACAAATTGGTTATTATTACCTGTCTGACATCTTTTATCCTGCGAAGTCTGCGTGAAACAGTTTCATCTTCAGAAGCTGTTTCAAAGTGGATATCGGCAGTAAAATGTGAAACGAGGTTATTCTTTTCGTCTGTCAATACATTGGCTGTATGGGTTATAATGTTACCGTTAAGACGTCTGATGACGTTGGAAATCTCACCTACAAGCCCTATTCTGTCGAGGGAAATCACTTCTATCCTTTTCATATTATCACTCCTGTAAAAAAATAGTCTGCCTCCGCGGCAGACTGTTGGTTTACAGGCAGAAAAAGCCTAAGATACAGTAAGCGCGGAGCTTGCTATTATACACATATTCATATTTATATTACACATATACACCTGCATAACAAACACCTCCGTCAATTCATACTGATTTGCTATGTTAATATTATACTATAATAAACATACATTGTCAATAGGATTTCTGTGAATTGATTATTGACATTTACTCTAAGCGGTTATATAATCATATTATAACTATAATAATACTATGGAAACAGGTGAGATAAATGCTGAATCAGTTTTCAAGAACACAGCTTCTGATAGGCAGAGAGGGCATGGATAAGCTGGCAAACGCAAGGGTAGCGGTATTCGGTATCGGCGGTGTAGGCGGATATGTCTGCGAGGCTCTTGTAAGAAGCGGCGTGTATAAATTTGACCTTATCGACGATGATAAGGTCTGTCTGACAAATCTCAACCGCCAGATAATCGCCACAAGAAAAACAGTGGGCAATTACAAAGCAGAGGTCATGGCTGAACGAATGAGGGAGATAAATCCCGATGTGGATATCCGGATACACAAGTGCTTTTTTTTGCCGGAAAACGAAGATGAATTCCCGTTCGGCGAGTACGATTATATCGTGGATGCGGTCGATACCGTCACAGCGAAGCTCGCCCTTGTTATGAAGGCGCAGGAGCTCCATATCCCCATTATAAGCAGTATGGGAGCAGGCAATAAGCTCGACCCTACGGCATTTCGTGTAGCGGATATATATGATACAAAAATGTGTCCCCTTGCAAAGGTAATGCGTATCGAGTGCCGCAAACGAAAGGTCAAAAAGCTGAAGGTCGTATACTCCGAGGAAAAGCCAACACGTCCTATCGAAGATATGTCCATATCCTGCCGTACACACTGCATCTGTCCTCCCGGAGCACAGCATAAATGCACAGAGCGCCGTGATATTCCCGGCAGTACAGCTTTTGTTCCGTCAGTTGTGGGACTTATCATTGCAGGAGAGGTAGTAAAGGACCTGTGCAAGGCATAGTATATAGGTTGCACTTATAACTTACTATGGAATTTTTGCATTGGACAAGTTCATTTTCCGGTGATATAATTAAACCATACTAAACGGAAGGAGCGGTAAAGATGAGTTACAATACGTCCTATGTGCTTGGTATGCTCCGCTCCATCGTGAGAGGAACAGACCGAATGTGCAGCGTTACATAAGGAAACAATATTTAGCTGAAACATTAAGTGTATGACCTCCTTAAAATACATTAATGAATGACAGAGCAGCTTCTTCTATAATGAAGGGGCTGCTTTTTTACGAGGTGTTTTATGACTTTACAACAGATAAACTATCTTATTACAATAGCAGAATCACGTTCGATGAACAAGGCGGCGGAAAAGCTGTTCATTGCTCAGCCTACACTGACAGGTGCTGTCAGGGACGTTGAAAATGAACTGGGCATACAGATATTTCACCGAACCCACAAAGGTGTAACTGCCACTGTAGAGGGGGAGATGTTTCTTGCAAAAATAAAACGAGTCTATCAGCAGTATGAGGAAGTAATGGAAGAATACGGCGAGGAAATGAACTTCCGCAGACGTTTTGCGGTCTCTATGCAGCATTACTCCTTTGCGGTAAAGGCATTTATTGAAATGGCTAAGCATTACGACTCCAACCAGTTTGACCTTGCACTGAGAGAAACTGCAACTGCAAACGTGATAAAGGACGTAAGCACGCTGAAAAGTGAGATAGGCATAATATATACCTGCGAGGCGAATCAGCGTGTGATAAACAGGCTTCTTCGTGAGAATGAACTGGAGTTTACATCGCTGATAGAATGTCCTGCAAGTGTATATCTTGCCCGTTCACATCCGCTTGCAGGTGAAAAGGAACTGACCTTTGAGCAGCTTGAACCATACCCATGTCTTTCTTTTGAACAGGAAAATGAAACGGAGATATATTTTGCAGAGGAGATACTCATTGAACACGCATATCAGAAAACTGTCAAAGCTACTGACCGAGCTACAATGATGAATCTTATGGCTGGACTTAACGGCTACACGCTGTGTTCCAGTATTTATTCCGAAAAGCTCAGCGGAGACCAGTTCCTTGTGATACCATTCAAAAACGCAGACAGTGCCCAAAGTACAATGAATATCGGCTATATCACAAAGAAAAACAATGAACTCAGCAGTATGGGAAAGAGATTTCTCGATGAGGTGAGAAGAGAGCTCGAAATAAGAGAATAAGAAAAAGCCTGAAATCAGATATAATGCTTTCAGGCTTTTTTGTAATAAGTATCAGCCGCTTACTGCTGCTGAATATATCTTTTCAATGAATTGCAGTGCCCCCGTGTATCCGACATATGTACGGTTAAGAACGACCTCTTCTGTGGCTATCGTGCCGACTTCCACAAGAACCGCTCCTTTTTCCTTTGCAACGTCCTGCTCCCACGAAGAGCCGAGAATGAGCGGTGTACTGCTGCCGAAATCATATTCTGATATTTTCTGCTCTATGAGATAACCGTCCTCGATGAACTCTACGTTTCCGTATACTCCTTCGGAAAGTTCGTCATAAAGAGCAGCAACTTCTTCACGATATTTAACGGGTGTATTATCGGAAATTATCTGACCGACAGGTATCAGACCTATCTGGTCAGCGAGGAATTTAGAAAGTGCAATATTATACGCTGCATCTCCGACAATAGCGAACTTTGAAGGGAATCCGAACCAGTATTCTGCGAAAAAGTCTGCAAAATGGTCAAAGAAATAATAGTACCTTTTGGATTCCTTTTCAATAAATTTTTCCGCTTTTGCGTTGTCTATACCTGCAAATTCCACAACCTGACGAAGAAAAGCAGTAGTCGCCTCCTCGCCTACAGGCAGAACAGGTATGTGTAGATAAGGCTGATTGTATTTTTCTTCAAGATGCTTTGCAACTCTCAGATTCAGCCATGGTGAAAGCACAAGATTGAACGCTGCCTTCGGAATACTTTTCCATTCTGAAACGCCGGAACTTTCGCTGCCAAAGAAAACATTCACTTCAAAGCCGGCAGCTTCGAGGATACGCTTTATCTCGATGATATCGCCGCGCCAGAATGTATTGAAATATGGTGCGCCCATCCATAGGTTAATAAGCTTCTTGCGGCGGTGAACGCCCTTTGCTTCCCCGACAAATTGATCTATTATAGCAAGAACGACTTCTTCATGTCCCCAGAGATTATTTCCCTTGAATCCGGGGACTTCCGCATGAACTATGGGATATCCCTGTTCACGGTACGGCTTTATTACTGATGCGACATCATCGCCTACAAGCTGCGGAGAACAGCCCGACAGAACTACGAACAATTCGCCCTTCATGATCTTCAGTGCCGACTTTATAACTCCGTCAAGCTTCTTTGCACCTCCGAAAACTATCTCATTTTCACCCGAATTAGTACCGGGGATATCTCCGCCGCCTGCACCTACAGAGCCCTGAAAGCCGTTGCAGAATGACATGGTAAAATACTGCTGATCCACACAGCCGGGACCACAATTGATTATCGGAATTGCCCCCGGTATAGCTGATACTGTATATGCTGCACCTATGGAACAAGCGTAATGAGGATGTGTTATAGTTGTATGCTTTTTCTTAGCCATCAGCCTTGTACCTCCTTATTTGTTTCATCAAGCACTTCAGGGTGATTTGCCAGAATAAACGGATCCTTCTGGCTGAGCCACCAGTCACTGTACGGCAGCTCTACGTGCCGTCTGAGAACCTGATTCATCTTCTTACGCGCCAGAACTTCGAGAACAGCTTCACCTACGCGTATCATACCGTCATAGCCCACAGGGAAATGCTCATCGCCGATAGCAAAGGACGGTATACCCATTCTTGCTGCGTTGGGAGCAAGACCGTTGTGACGAATGATAATGAAGTCTGCTTTTACGCGGCTGAGAAGTGCGGGAAGTTGGAACGGCTGACATTTGCTGACAGTAAAGTGCGGGATATCACCGTAGTTATCCACAAGAGTTTTAAGAGTATTCTGTTCTTCATAACCTCCGTCATAAACTGGATCGTGATGGAATACTACAGAGCCGTCAACTGTAACTCCAAGGTCACGCAATACTGAAATAAGACCGTGTGCATATGATGATCCTGTAAGAACAAATCCATTTACACCTTTTAGCTTTTCTCTGAGTTCTTCTATTTTAGGCTTGACACGTTCATGCTCGGCGGCAATGAATTCTTCCGCTTCTTTCTCTTTTCCGACCTGTTTTGCAATGGCACGGAGCCATGCGTCAGTGCCTGCAAAGCCATACGGCTGGGGAGCTCTTATCTGCGGAACGCCGTAGACTTCCTCCAGAGCAGTTGCGAAATAAGAACCGAGTGTATGACAGAATGTTGAAGTACAAGCGGCTTCTGATGTCTGCGCAAGCTCGTCAAAGCTTGCTATATCCATAATGTAATTTACACGCAGGCCGAGAGGCTTGAGCATATCGGTAAAGTAATCTGTACCCCAGAGAGCAACGATATTTATTAAGTCAGGCTGTTTTTTCGGGTGCTTGTTTACGATATGTCTCAGAACAGCGTGCTGTGAGATATCAAAGCCTGTTGACCAGTGCTTTGAACGGAATCCCTCACACTGCATAGGTGCAACAGGTATCCCAAGCTCGTCCTCCATCTCTGAGGCAATACTGCTCAGGTCCTCACCTATTATAGCAGTGGAACAGCTCATAGAGAAAAAAATTGCCTTGGGGTTGTAGCGTTCAAAGGCTTCTCTTGCGGCTTTTTTCAGCTTTTCAGACGCACCGAATACCATGTCGTTTTCAAGAAGATTAGTGGTCATGATATTGATATTACGCGGTTCTATACCCCGGCGTTCCAGACCGTTGCGAAATGCCAGATTGAATTCGGGATTTCGTGCTGTGCAGCCCACAGGTGAATGCTGTATAAGTACGCAGTCACGGATATTTCCTGCCTGACAGGCAGCAATGGAATTTGCACACATACTCTGCTGATTGAAGGGCATATTAAGCTCGCATAAACGGCAGCCTTCTCCGTTTTTGCCTGCACCCGGACATCCCTTATGCCTGAGCGCACGTTCTTCATAACGGGACAGCTCCACAAGCTCTGAAGCTTTTCCGTCCCATGATATTATCGAACCGAGACGCATTTCACGGTTCTCAACTGTTTCAAGATCAAGTTGTATATTTTTTGCCATAATTATATCCTTTCAGCTTATTCTGCTATTTTCTCCAGCGCAGCAGACGCGCTTCTATTGATTTCACCAAGTTTGTGACCAATGTCACTATCGTTCCAAGGAAAAAGATCCCCACCATTATACGCGTAAAATTTCCGAAATTAGTGTAATACTGGATATAAAAACCTATACCGCTGTTTCCGCCTATCATCTCTGCTGAGGTGAGAAGTATGAACGAGAGAAGAAGCCCCATATTACAGCCGTCAAATATCTGCGGCAATGAAGCAGGCAAAAGTATCCTGAACAGCATGGTAGGTTTTGATACACAAAGTGCCTTTGCACTGTTGACAGTCTGCTCGCTTATATTCTGTACACCGCTCATAGTTCCGGACAATATCGGAAAAAAAGCTGTAATGAAAATAACAAAGACAGAACAGCTCTTGAATGTCGGGAGCAATGCAAGTGAATACGGAATAAATACGATAGGCGGAATCGAACCCAAGAAATTTACAACCTGTTCACTGACTTTGCCGATCTGTGAATTCCAGCCTAGAAATAGACCTATGGGTATTGCAGCTGCAAGTGCAAGGACATAGCCGGCAGTAATAGTTATCATACTTGCAGTCAGCTCACTAATCAGACGAGGAAGATCGTTTATAAATTGCTCTGTCACAATATCAGGAGCTTTGAAAATATCCTGCGGAATAAGGACCAGTTTTGCTGTAAGCAGTGTCCAGATACAGAGGAAAGCAAAAATAACGCCGAATACACCGTTCTGTGTTTTATGTTCTTTCTGAATTGGTTTTAGCACTGTAAGGACAATAAATAACGCTTCAAGCAGCAGTAATAGCTTTACAGCATACATTGGATCTCCGGGCTTTTTAGTCTTTGTCGGAAGAAACTGCACAAGAACCGCTGCAATAAACAGGAGATGTGCAGGTGAAATCAGCCGTTTGAGCCTTTCCATCAGTCTCTCTCCTTATGATACTCGAGAAGGTACTTATATACTTCATCATCGGGCAATTCAGCTGCAACGGTTTTCAAGGCTTTATCATACAGCTCAGCTGATAGTCCCTGTGATAGATCAAATTCTTCCACAAATCCGATATCTACAAGCGCATCATAAAAATTCTTCATACCTGTGATATCGGGATCAGGATTTGCAATCTGAGTATCATATTCATACGTATCTTTTTTTAGTGATCCTTCTTCAACATCAACATATTTTTGAACGTCTTTTATGGTCTTATCGGGTTCTGTCTGATAAAACCGATAAGCACGAATAAGCGCGCGAAGGAATGCCTCATATGTATCAGGATCTTTCTCCAGTGACGAAGTAAGAGATGCCTGTCGGCAGCATACATGATTTTCAAATCCCGAGACCTTACCGCTGTTTGAAAGAATAACATACCCCTCGTCCTCTGCAAGAATGCGATAAGGAGCGTAAAGAATCGCAGCGTCGATATCGTTATTTTTCAGCGAGTTATATGCATCTGCGCCGTCGGCAAATACATTGAAGTGTATTGAATCTTCAAGTCCCAGTTTTTTCGCTGCCGAGCGATAAACGATATGCCCCGAGTCTACACCCTCAACGCCTATATTCTTGCCTTTGAGAAGGTCAAGCGACCATTCGTCCTGCGGTATTCCCTCAACAAGTTCTGACTTGACGATAAGTCCGTGACCTGCGATCATTGCACCGCCGAACACAGTTACATCATGTCCGTCACCGAGAAATGTTATAAGTTCGCTTGAACCAAATGCACCGACATCAATTTTTCCTGATTCAAGTGCAGCAAGTTCGCTGTTGTTCTCACCGAACATGACAAGCTCTGTGTTCAAGCCTTCATCTTTGAACAGGCCTTCCTCCTGTGCCACAAAATAGAGAAGATGTCCCGGAGAGGGCAGATAACCGATTTTCAATGATGCTGTGTTTCCCTGCGAGCTTATTGCTTCAGTATTGCTTTCTGCACAGCCTGTTGCTGCCGAAGCAAACAGCAGCAGTGCCGCCAGTAATGCTTTTGTTTTTTTCATATTTTCCTTTCATTCCTTTCATTGTTTGCATATCTTTTTGCTACGACATTTAGTCTATCACAAAAAGAAATAACTGTCCAATTCATCTTTTTGAGCATTGATTCTCAGAAAATCCGATACCCTGATAATTCAGTTTATAAGCCTGAATAATACCGACTGTATTTAAATGTATAAATCCAGAGGGTATCAGTTTTTCTGAGAATGCAGTCTCGGGAACAAGTATTGGACAGAGTCAAAGTGTCCATGTATAATAGACACATACCCTAAAGCAAAGGAGGAAGAATATGGCGTACAGAATAGCTGTCGCTTCAACTGACGGTATCGTTGTAAATCAGCATTTCGGTCATGCAGAGAGATTTCACATTATAGAACTGAATGCTGAAACAGGAAAATACAGTTTTATCGCTACAAGAGAAGTCGAGCGTGTCTGTCAGGGGCATTATCACAATGACTCATCATTTGACAAGGTGATTGATGTACTCAGCGATGTTCATGCAGTGGTTGTGGCAAAGATTGGCTCGGGCGCATCACAGCAGCTTGAAAGCCGTGGACTTACAGTCTACGAAGCACCGTTTCCCATTGAGCCGCTTATCGAAAAAATAATAGCCGACAGGCTGTGGGAGGTGGACGAATGGCGATATCCTACGAAGAACTGACCGACAAGCACCCATGTTATGCAAGGGGAAAGAAGGGTACAACAGGAAGAATACACCTGCCTATAAGTCCTACCTGCAATATTGAGTGCCGTTTCTGTGACAGGCGCATCAACGACTACGAGAAGCGTCCCGGTGTGGCTTCAACGGTGATAAAGCCGGAGGAGGCAATTGAAGTTATCAGGAAATCACTTGAACTTTGTCCTGCTATAAAAGTCGCAGGAATTGCAGGTCCGGGAGACACATTGGCTTCTGACTATGCTCTTGAAACATTCAGACTTATAAAGAAGAATTTTCCCGATTTGGTCAAGTGTATGAGTACAAACGGACTTCTTCTTGCTGAAAAGGCAGACGAGATAATAGCGACCGATATCGACTCGCTGACAGTTACGGTAAATGCTGTTGAACCCGAAATTGAAGCAAAGCTGAATCGTGGTATCATTTATCACGGCAGACACTATACGGGTGTCGAAGCGGCTGAGATACTCATAAAGAATCAGCTTGAAGGCATAAGAAAAGTCAGTGCGGCAGGCATTACCATAAAGGTGAATACAGTGCTTGTTATCGGCATTAATGATGGGCATATCGAGGAGATAGCGAAAACTGTAAAAGCGGCAGGTGCTTCGATTTACAACATTATTCCGCTTATCCCTCAGAATGAACTGAAAGACTATCCCGAACCCACCTGCGCTCAGATAGAGGCAGTAAGGGCAAAGGCTTCAAAATACATAGATGTATTCAGGCATTGTCAAAGATGCCGTGCGGACGCTATCGGAGTTCCCGGTGAAAAGGATTACGGCGATCAGATATATTTAAAGCGTATCTCGCATAAGGATACATTCTCACATGGCTGACAGTTTCATGTCCGCAGGAACTTTATCCTGTACTGTGCCGCTGCATTTCTCTGCTTGCGGCGGTACAGTTATCCTCAATAAATCAAAGAATGAAAGGTGTAAATAAAAATGGCTAAGGAAATCAGACAGATCGCAATTTACGGAAAGGGCGGTATTGGTAAATCCACCACTACACAAAATCTCACAGCAGGACTTGTTGAAAGGGGCAATAAAGTAATGGTAGTTGGCTGCGACCCTAAGGCTGACTCCACAAGACTTCTTCTCGGCGGACTTGCTCAGAGAACGGTTCTTGATACTCTCCGTGAGAACGGTGAGGACATCGAACTTGAGGATATACTCAAGGAAGGCTACGGCGGCACACGATGCGTAGAATCAGGCGGTCCCGAACCGGGTGTAGGCTGCGCAGGACGCGGTATCATTACATCTATCGGACTTCTTGAACGTCTTGGAGCTTATACTGATGACCTTGATTATGTGTTCTATGACGTTCTCGGCGACGTTGTCTGCGGAGGTTTCGCAATGCCTATCCGTGAAGGAAAAGCAAAAGAAATATACATCGTTGCCAGCGGTGAGATGATGGCTCTCTATGCTGCAAATAATATCTCAAAGGGTATTGCAAGATATGCAAAGCAGGGCGGTGTGCGTCTCGGCGGTATCATCTGCAACAGCCGTAATGTTGACCGTGAGCGTGAGCTTGTTGCGGCATTTGCAAAGGAACTCGGAACTCAGCTGATACATTTTGTTCCCCGTGATAATGAAGTTCAGCGTGCAGAGATACACAAGAAAACTGTCATTGACCACAAGCCCGATGCAAAGCAGGCTGACGAATACCGTGAGCTTGCAAGAAAGATTGAAGAAAACACACAGTTTGTTATCCCGAAACCGCTGATGCAGGAGCGTCTTGAAGAAATTCTTCTTGAATATGGTCTCTTTGATTCTATCAAGGAACCCAATTATCACATCTGAGGTGTGTTATGAAAATAGATATCGACAGAGTTGAAACAGTAACTCCAGATACAAATATCGGTGACCTTGTACTCTTTCATCCCGAAACAGCGGAACTGCTTTTCAGTATCGGTCTGCATTGTCTCGGCTGCCCGTCTTCGGGAGTTGAAACTATCAGCGAAGCGGCAGAAGCTCACGGACTTGATGTCAATGAACTGGTTTTACAGCTTAATGATATCATTAAAAGCTTATAGCATATAACCTGTTTTTATAGTCCATTATTAGTAATTGAGATTGGACAAACTGTAAAATATAGGTTATAATATATACATACCACACAGGAAAGGAGCTGTACAAATGGTAATAAGTAAGAATTCCATGCAGCACATTTTCCGCTCAGTGCTCATTTGTACAGAGCGGATGTGGAAAGCAGGACGATGTTGAACTGAATGTTCTTAAATGACCTTCCGTAATAATATGTGCCATAGAAAAAGAAATATAAAAAAGGTGATAGTTATGATATTAAGAGGTTCCATTAGCTTCATTAGAAAGCTGTTTGAAAATGATATGTATTTCATTAGTACAGAAACAGGGAATGTGGTGTTTCAGCCACGAGCAGTTTCTAAAGATGATATCGTAACTGATAACGAAGAATAATAAACTCCGCCTGAACTTTCATTAGGTTCGGGCGGAGTTTTTTATAAATGTCCACGAAAACGAGGAGGGCAGCCTTGATGTGACACTTGAATTCAACGGTGACTTCAAGGATTCGAGTTCGGTGTGCTTTGAGATCAATGAATAGGCATGAAAACAGCCGCAGGGAGACCTGCGGCTTTAAAAACAACTCTTTACTGTCCATAAGTTTCAAACAAATAATTGAGCCTTTCTTCAGAAATCAGCCACTCCTTAGGTATACTATCAGTTGTACCCTTAGCATACGCTCTATTACTCCAGCGATGATTTTCAAAAAGGATTGTTTCTCCTCGTCCACAAGCAGATTCTTTTAATCTGTCGGCTATTTCCTTTGGCGTTGCAAGATAGATTTTTGGCATTTCGTTTGGTTCAGTACCTGAGAATTGAACTAAACAGAAAATAGTTTTTTTATGATGCGCGGCTAACCACATATCAGCTGCTTTATGATAATCAGAATTTTTAAGATATTTTTGCGTTAGTCCCCACTTCTTATCCTTAGAGCCTTTAACTGAAATCTTTAGCATTTTATCGCCTGATACGGCAATCAACAATCAAATCGTATTCCGGTTGATTTGCACCATACTGAACAGAAACATTATATCCATATCGAGCTAATAGTGCAGCGGCGTATGCTTCAGCCGCTACACCAACATGCCATGAAGTAAATTCTTTCAAATTGATCACCTATAAAAAACGATAATACAATTTACTCCTCATAGTATGAACTATGAGGAGTAAATTGGTGCGGGTGACAGGACTTGAACCTGCACACCTTACGGCATCAGAACCTAAATCTGACGTGTCTGCCAATTTCACCACACCCGCATATTGAAGCGGCTCTGAACGGATGATACAGAGCCGCAAGAATTTTATTGAGCGGCATTAGCCTGAGGCGCATCTGTTTTTTTCTCGGGGACATCAGCAGTGTTCGGAGCAGCAGGAGCGACTGGTTTAGCAGGAGCGGTGTTCGGAACGGGCTTACTGTCTTCCTGAGTGGGTTTAGCTGGATCGGCGTTTGATTTTTCGGGAGCATCACCAGCGGAATCAGCCTTATTGTTATTAGTTTTTGCAGGGTCAGCAGGCTTAGGTGGCTCTACAGGTTTAGAAGGAGCTGCAGGCTTATTATCCGATTTAGCTTTAGGGGACTCCTCCTTTTTAGCAGCAGCTTCTTTTTCAGCGCGGTCGCCGGCTGATTCGATATAAATATCTTCATCGGCGAGACTTCCGACGAATCTGAGCTGTTTAACAGGGATTCTCTTAAGAGGAGAGTACACGAACTTGCTGCAGGAGTAGCTGCAGTCTACGATACCTCTTTTTTCGCATAGGACTTTATTTCCGTCTTTAGCACGTTTACCGAACTGGCAGTAATCGCACTTGGGGTCAATGTGTTTATCGAAATATTTTCCGCCTTTAAAAATGGAGAAAAGATCCATGTTTACCACCTCGATGAAAAAGTTTACAATTTATTATAACACATAACGAGAACTTTGTCCAGTAGTTTCTTTTAATTTACAGAAAAAACTTTAAAAAATCCGTGGTCAATAGTGCTGAAAAATGGTGAGAACGGGCTGATAACAACTTACTTGACAATATTTGGTCAATAGAATATAATAGTTTATTATATAAACTGACAGCTGATATGATGGAGGAATGAAAAATGGAAATAAGAAGGTTCAGAAACGAGGATGCACCGGCTGTTGCAGACGTGATAGCATACACGCTGAGGACGACGAATATCAAGGACTACTCAGAGGAATACATTGAAAACGATATAAGTTTCCTGACGGCGGAAAAACTTGTGGAACGTGCAAGCTGGACTCATATGTACGTTGTATGTGACGGTGAACGGATAATCGGCTGTGGAGCGATAGGAGCGTACTGGGGAAAAGAGGATGAGAGCAGTTTATTCACGATATTTGTTCACCCTGACTATCAGGGCAGAGGTATAGGCAGAAAGATAATAGAAGCTATCGAACAGGACGAATACTTCCTGAGGGCAAAGCGTATAGAGGTACCGGCATCGAAGACAGCGGTTGAGTTTTATCGTAAAATGGGGTATGATTTCAAAGGCGGCATAAAAGAACCAAATGATGAACAGCTTTATCCGCTTGAAAAATTCAGACAGTAACATATGTGAAATGAGTGACGTGCATAGAATTTCTGCTTGACTTCACGCTATATATATGGTATAATTCATTTATATGTGGCGATACCGGAAAAGACTTTATTTCTACATAGTTTGAAGGGATGAATAATAATGCATGAGATCACTTATGAAAAAGCTCTTGATTTTTTTGGCAGATCAATAGATGCTATGGTCGTTGCAGACCCCAATGCTGACAGTTATAAGTCGCTTGTCCGCAGGGGAATATTTCAGGAACTCATTGAAGATAACGGAAACTACAAAGACCTTGTACAGAAGCTGTGGTTTCATTTCAATGGCTCTGATAAGGAGATAACTGAAGAATATCAGGTGTTTATACCTAATCTCGGAAAGTTTGTCGGCAAGTATAGTAAAAGGCTCAAAATAGTAATGAATGGTACAACTCATTTTGTTCAGATGATGATAGAGCCTGTTGACGATACAGAGCAGTATCTTATTCTGCTTGACGAGCTTAACGAAAAAGAGAGCGAAGAAGATGTTGAGACGAAGCAGAAGGTGAATACAATTCAGAATATTTACCTCTTTTCAATGTGCATCGACCTCGTCCGCGATACAACGAGCAGTCTTTCACTTACGGAAGTGTCGGAAGAGACCATGAACTCTCAGATATCCTATACTGCATGGCGTCAGACTATCGTTAATATGATATGGAAGAATGACCAGGAACTCTTCCTGGAACGTTCTGACCCTGAATATCTGCGTACTCATTTTGAACCCGGACATATAGAGTCATTTGACTGTCAGATGCAGAACCTTGAAGGCTTTTTCATATGGGTAAAGCTCATTTTCAGCAGAATGGATACCACAAACGAAAACGACTACCGTTTCGTGTACATGGTTCAGAATATCCACGATACAACTGTAGAAATGAAGGCGGCACTCAAACATTATGAGGAACTTGCGTCAAGAGACTCGCTCACTAAGATTTTCAACCACGGACGTATCGAAACTGAGATATGCAATGCAATAGAACAGTGCCATAAGAACGGAACCAATGCATCTCTCCTTATAATTGATATTGATTACTTCAAAAAGGTCAACGATTCACACGGACATACAGCAGGAGATGCGACACTTGTAAAGTTTGCAGGCATAATCCGCGAAATCCTCAGCAAGCGTAACGCTTCATTCGGAAGATGGGGCGGAGAAGAGTTTACGGCGGTGATTTACGGATTGAAAAACGAGGAACTCAGAGCTGTAGCTGAGGAAATAAGATGTACTGTTGAAAATACCGATTTTGGCGAAATAGGCAAAATTACGTGCAGTGTCGGCGGAACTGAACTCATGGAAGACGACGTGTTTGAATCATGGTTCAATCGTGCAGACAAGGCTGTTTATACTTCAAAGGAAAATGGCAGAAACCTTGTTACAATAGAATAAATGATATCAGCTGCGGAACACTGAGTCCGCGGCTGTTTTTTATGTCGAAAGGTCAATATTGACATTGGGTCATAAATGATATATAATAAATAATGTATAGTCTGTTGCGGAAAAGGACATAATAGCTTAAAGCAATACCGCAGAAATACTGCCTGACGGCTTTGCCTTAACAAAATGTCCGGAGGTCCGCTATGGAAAATGAGAAAGATACTGCCGCTGAAAACAGCGGTCAGAATACGAAGCATCTTATCCACTGCCTTACCGTGATAGGGCAGATAGAGGGACACTACGTCCTCGCTGAACAGAACAAAACGACCCGCTATGAGCACATTATCCCTGCACTTGTTGCAGTCGAACAGGACAGAAGCGTTGAGGGACTAATGATAATCCTCAACACTGTCGGCGGTGATGTTGAAGCAGGACTTGCTATAGCGGAACTGATTTCCGGTATGAAAACTCCTACTGTTTCACTTGTGGTCGGCGGAGGACACTCTATCGGAGTGCCGCTTGCAGTGAGTGCGAAGGCTTCATTTATAGTGCCGTCGGCATCTATGACTATCCACCCGGTACGCATGAATGGTACTGTTCTCGGGGTCCCGCAGACGCTTTCCTATTTCGACAAGATGCAGGACCGGATAATAGACTTCATCACTCGCAACAGCCGTATTCAGGAAGCGGAACTGCGGCGGCTGATGATGAATACTGAGGAACTCGTGCTTGACGTCGGAACAGTAGTAGACGGCGAAAGAGCGGTAAAGCTCGGACTTATCGACAAACTGGGAAGTCTTGGAGATGCGATGGACTGCTTGTATGGGATGATAGAAGCTACAGAACCGCGATATCCTGATAACGAAGAGA
>Ga0256407_10003095_pt1 | contig 30252 bp, 26 predicted proteins | sample RumenRJG_04DNA_FD_193489 | JGI IMG/M metagenome (GOLD analysis project Ga0256407, IMG submission 193489) | Bovine rumen microbial communities from Lethbridge, Alberta, Canada - RJG_04 | ecosystem: Host-associated > Mammals > Digestive system > Stomach > Rumen | place: Canada: Alberta...
TAGAAAGAAAAAATAATATTACCTTTGACAAACCGATCAACAAGCCGTCCTCAGACGGTACCCTATTGCGCGCTACGGCGGTACCCTTTACGCCGCCACGATCGGTACCCTTACAGCGCTACCCGCACATAGGCTCATACACAATTCGGGAGCATTCAAGCCAATAAAACAAGGGGCAGAAGAAACTCTCCTGCCCCCGCTACTTTAGAACTTCCGCCAGACCATCTTGTCGACGATTCCGGTGTAGCTCTGGATGATCTTAACCACCTTAGTGGATACATTCTCGTCCACATAATCTGGGACGGGTGTTCCGTGATCACCGGCAGCATTCATGGCCACGGCCGTATCAACAGCCTGCAGCAACGAACCGGAATCTATTCCCGCAATGAAGAAGCAAGCCTTGTCCAAGGCTTCGGGACGCTCGGTGGAGGTACGGATGCACACGGCCGGGAAAGGATGGCCGATGCTGGTGAAGAAGCTGCTCTCCTCGGGCAGGGTGCCGGAGTCGGACACCACGCAGAAGGCGTTCATCTGCAGGCAATTATAGTCATGAAAGCCGAGAGGCTCATGCTGAATGACGCGCCTGTCAAGTTTGAAGCCGGATGCTTCGAGACGTTTCCTGGAACGGGGATGGCAGGAATATAGGATAGGCATATCATACTTCTCTGCCATGGCATTGATGGCCGTGAAGAGTGAAAGGAAGTTCTTTTCCGTATCGATATTTTCTTCCCTATGGGCCGAAAGGAGAATGTACTTGCCTTTCTCCAGACCAAGGCGGGCGTGAATGTCCGAAGCCTCGATCTCCTGAAGATTCTGATGGAGCACCTCCGCCATCGGACTGCCGGTCACATAGGTGCGTTCCTTAGGCAGACCGCATTCCGCCAGGTAGCGGCGGGCATGCTCGGAATATGCCATATTCACATCGCTGATGATGTCCACGATCCTGCGGTTCGTCTCCTCCGGAAGGCACTCATCCTTGCAACGGTTTCCCGCCTCCATGTGGAATATGGGAATATGAAGCCGCTTCGCCCCGATCACGCTGAGGCACGAGTTGGTGTCGCCGAGCACCAGCACGGCATCAGGCTTGACTTCAACCATCAACTGGTAACTCTTGGCGATGATGTTGCCCATCGTCTCGCCGAGGTCCTTCCCTACCGCCTCCATATACACGTCGGGATCAGCGAGCTTGAGGTCCTTGAAGAAGACTCCATTGAGGTTATAGTCGTAGTTCTGTCCCGTATGAGCCAGAAGGCAGTCAAAGTATGTCCTGCACTTGTTGATCACCGCAGCGAGACGGATGATTTCCGGACGGGTTCCTACAATTATCAGCAGCTTCAGCCTGCCGTCATTCTTGAATTGTGCCATATATATCTTTATTTAACAGGTTCAAAAAATGTATCCGGTTTATCCGGATCGAATACCTCATTGCAGTACATCACCGTCACCAGATCCTCGGTGTCGGAGAGATTGATGATGTTGTGGGTGTAGCCCGGGAGCATGTGGACGGCCTGGATCTTGTCGCCGGAGACCTCCCATTCCAGGATCTTGCCTTCCGGATCATTGAGGTTCCGCTGCTGGATGAGGCCGTGGCCCTTGACCACGATGAACTGTTCGAACTTGGTGTTGTGCCAGTGCTGCCCCTTGGTGATGCCGGGCTTGCTGATGTTGATGCTGACCTGGCCGGCATTGTGCGTGTGCACCAGCTCGGTGAAGGAGCCGCGTCCGTCGACATTCATCTTGAGCGGGAAGGCAACCTTCTCCTTAGGAAGATAACTTAAATAGGTGGAATACAGCTTCTTGGCAAAGCTGTCGGCCGGGATCTCCGGGATCATCAGGGTCCGGGGCTGGGCGGCGAACTCTTTCAGAAGGGATACGATCTCACCCAGCGTCGCCTTGTGGGTCACCGGCACGTAGCAGTAGCGGCCTTCAGCGGAAGGGATAACATCAAGCCCGTCGAACTCGCAGCGGTGCTCCTCCCCTTTCAGGCAGGCGACCATCTCGTCCACCAGGTCGTCGATGTACAGCAGTTCCAGTTCGACCGACGGGTCATTCACAGTGTAGGGCAGGTCATTGGCCACCGCATTGCAGAAGGTTGCCACGGCGGAATTGTAATTCGGACGGCACCACTTGCCGAAAAGGTTCGGGAAGCGGTACACGAGCACCTTGGCACCAGTTTCCTCGCCATAGCGAAGGAATAGATCCTCCCCTGCCTTCTTCGAACGTCCGTACTCGGAATTCCCGAAACGCCCTGTCAGCGATGCCTGCTGCGACGAGGCAAGCATCACCGGACAACGGTTATCATGCCTCCGGAGCGTGTCAAGCAGGGTCGATGCAAACCCGAAGTTGCCTTCCATGAACTCAGACTGATCTTTAGGCCGGTTCACTCCCGCCAGATTGAACACGAAGTCACAGGAAGCGCACCACGCGTCCAGTTCTTCGGGAGTCGAATCGAGATCGTATTCAAAGATTTCATCAACGACAACGCTTCCATAACATCTAGCCTTGCCGTCCCTGATGTTCTTCAACTGCGCGCACAGGTTCTTTCCCACGAACCCCTTAGCGCCGGTAACAAGTATCTTCATCTCAACCGATTAGTCAAATATTCATATTATCTCAATATATCCTCCTCACCTAGAGGTTTATATGCTCCGTCCTTACACTCTAGCAGCACTGTCCCACTTTCCAGAGAGCGCAGATTATGCCACTGTCCGGCGGGGATATTGATAAGCGTACCGCCGGGAACCATGTCGATGGTATCGGTCAGTTGGCCGTTGACGTCATAAAAGTATTCCTCGAAATGTCCACGGAGGCACACAACCGTCTCGGACGTGTCCCTATGCCGATGGATGGGGAGCACTGTTCCCGGTTCTATTGCATTAAGCATTCGCTGTGACTGATCCTCCGGAGAGTTGCGGAGATCCAGGTTCATCCTCAATCTTGGAGAAGCCTTTGCCTGCTCTGTCAGGTTATCCAATAGAGTTTGTGTTATTTGCATAGTTCTTCGTTTTCAAAGATTCAAGATATTCGGCATGTAAATGATAATACTTTTTCATAAACAGCACATACGCCACAACCAACACAAATCCTGCGCAAATCAGGTAAATCCAATGCGCCAGCACAGTAGCTGGACAAAGATACACAAAGCCCAGCGAAATCACCAGTTGCAGCGTCATATAGATCAATGACACCACCACGTGACTCATTCCCAGTTCGTTCGCCATCAACTGATAGGCGTGTTTGCGGTGCGCCTCTCCGAGATGCTCGTGCAGCATAATCCGATGCGCTATCGTACAGCAGCCGTCGACTCCATAAACTAGCAAGAAGATTAGCCAGGTCACGTCCTTCGTCTTCATAATCAGGCATCCTATCAGGAACAAAAGGATAAACGCCATTCCCACGCTCCCCACGTCGCCCGCGAAGCACTTCGCCTTGTTTTTGGGCCGGAAATTAAAGAAACTGAACACCAGCACAGCCAAGATAATCACCACAATTAGGCTCCCATCAACGAACGGTCCTATCAAGCCTGACGCCCGGTTCAGCAGGAACAGCGGTAACAGCACCGCAAACGAATACCCGGCTGTAATGCCATTGATTCCATCCATAAAATTATAGATGTTCGTTGCTCCCACGCATACAATCAGTGCAGCGATGCCAATCAATGCCCACACCCACCAGGCGAACTCTCCGCCCGCAAAGCCTAGGCTCCGCACAATCTGCAAAAACATCAGGCCCATCGCTATAAACTGCACCACCAGCCGTACCGAGTCCGGCAGCGAATGGATATCGTCAACAAAACTGATCCCCGCTGCCAATGTAACCGCCACCAGCAACCATGGGTATTGGAACCCGAAGAACGCACTCCATACCCATAGGCCGATGGTGAAGATCACTCCCCCGCCTCGGATCACGACTTTAGTATGCGAACTCCGCTCGTTCGGTTTGTCGATGATGTTATACTTGTCCGCGATGCGGAAATAAACCAATTCTGCTGCCAACAGGATAACAGTGATAATCAAATATGTTACGAAGCTATTCATATTTTGGGGTTCTTTTCAAACACAACGCCTTTCGCCTGGATCCATAGCGCCTGAATCCAGGAGATATCAGAGAAATGCCGATATTTCCAGCGGGCACGCCAGGTGTTGCCAGCCAGTGCCAACTTGCCCCGAAGGCCCTTCACCGTTTCGTGCACATCCAGCGGAGCCCATACGTCCGAGAGCATCTTTCTATCAGTATGCTGTAAGTCGTCAGCAGTAAGCTCTCCGACGAGGTACTCCCCCAACCGGCAATACGAATCATAAAACTTCCGGAACCCGAACTCATCCACCCGCGCATCAAGCTCACGCCAGTCGATTTCCTGGCGCTGCTTGCAGCAGAACAACTGCCAGTCCAGCACCATCCGCCACGTCAGTCCCTCATGAAGGAAATGCGAATATGCATGTTCAATCAGGAACAAAGCCGACACCATCACCGGAGGCCGATACAACCACGTTCCTTCAAAACGCGCAGTTAATGGGGTGGTGTTATTCGCGCGACGCATATCTTCTTGCAGCCATCTCTCAAGATTGTTAAGTCTCCTATTTCCTCTAAACGGTGTAAAATATCGATGGTTCTCTACTGAAAGCCTAGGGAGAAGAATTGTACTATTCTTGTAATAATCGCGCCTAACTTCGGAGCCTTGCCTCTCCATTAGTACATTCGCCTGCTCCCAGACGTCAGCATTCCCTTGTTCAGGCATCAGGAAGCAATCCATATCCACACTCTTTCGATGCTCCGGATTAGGGTAACACTCCGCTACTACTCGCCCCTTCAGCACATAAGTTCTTATTCCATGCTGATGCAGCAAAATAGCCATCTCCGCAGCAGCAATTTTTTGTATCTCATACTGCTGCTCCGCCTGAAGCACTTGACCAATACTTTGGATGATTGCCTTCTTCTCCGGTCGAAGTTCCCGAGGTAACGTCTCCATCCCATCCAGCATCACCCCCAGCAACCCTTGCGCATTCGCCATCTCTTCCAGCGCCTGCCAGTCCTCTACCGACAGTGGAACGGAAACCGGAAGCGAAGCCCCTGCCTCACAACCAATCCCTAGCCGTACCAGCTGCAAAAAAACATCTTTCAATTCCGTACTCACTTCAGTCCTATCAAAGCATCCAACTTATCAAGACATTTACTCTTCACATAATGCGCATTATTATACTTCAACGCATTCCGCCCTTTTTCTGCCAACGCCGACTTATCCATATGCGACAGTTCCACCGCCAGCCGGGCGAACCCTTCCGCATCGCCCGCAGCCAGGGTCCAGCCACAGTCCGCATCGCGGATCACCTCCGCCCCCTCGCCGTTCAGCACCGCCACGATGGGCTTCCCGGCAGCCATATACGATGAAATCTTCGCCGGAGCATACAGCCGGAACAGCGGATCATCGCACAACGTTACCAGCATCACATCAGCCTGCGCAAAGAACCACGGCATCGTCTCGGCCGGGAAACGCCCCAACGTTAGCACTGTATCCTCCAGACCATTCTCTTTCACGAACGAACGCACCCAGTCCAGCCTGCGCCCGTCGCCCACAATCACCCACTTGATCTCCTTATGCTCCTTCGTCAGCCGGGCCGCCTCCATCGTGCACTCAAACCCGTGCGCCTCGCCCACAGCACCTGCAAACATCAGTTTGAAACCCTCCGGCAACACCGGCAAGTTATCGTTAACGTTAGCGTTTTGGTTAATGTCCGAATCACTCCACTGCGGATAATACACAATCTTCTCCTTATAATCCCCGTACTCAAGAATACTCCTCTCAAAACTCCTCGAACTGACCAGAATCTTATCCGAATGCCGATACTCGCTCTTCACAAAATGCCGGAAGAACCCCAGCACCCACTTGTTGTTGATGCCTCCCGCAGCAGTCAGGCTCTCCGGCCACAAATCCAGCACCCAGGTATAAAGCGGCACCTTGCGAAACCTCTTATACAGCACCCCCGGTGCCGACATCATCACGGGCGAAAGTTGCTGCACAAACACCCGGTCATACCTATGGCCGATAGCGTGAAACAGCATCCACACACACGCCACCAACAGATAGCTGAAATAATTCAGCATCAGCGTCACCTTCCCGTTCCCACGAGGTACAATCGGCAGCCGCGTCACCTTCACTCCGTTCACCACCTCGTGCCGCCTCTTGAACACCCCATACCCCTCAAAGAACTTCCCCTTCGGGTAATTCGGCACCCCGCATACCACGTGCACCTCGTGTCCCTCCTCGGCCCAGTGGAACGCGATATCATTCCCCCTGAACACCTCGGGGTAAAAATACTGACAAACAAAAAGTATCTTCATTTGTTATGGTTAAAGAAGTTCCCACTCACCCGAATCTCCTCCTTTGCGTCTTATTTTCTTACCCCGCAACACATCAATAGCCTTCCTTACCTGACGCTCGCTTGAATCAAGCCTTCTGGCCAATTCGGCTCTTGAAACAGCGGGATTCTCACAAATCAACTTATACACATTTTCCACAAGTTCTGGATCACCTCTGGATCACTTTGGATCACGCCTGGATCACTCCGCCAAATCACCACCCTGAAGTCTTCCTCCTGATGATACCCAGGAGACTTCAGTCCTTCAGCCTGGCTCGCCCGTCAGCCAAAGCCCTGTTGATGCATTCGTGATGCAATTAATAGTTGCGAATTCGATAATAAGCACCTGCACCTTGACCAACCGGCTCCAGCAACACACCAAATTTCTGTAGAATCCTCATCGCCGTAGCCCTGCTCCCCCCCAGTATCTTCTGCACATCGCTATTTGCCACACGGTGATTCTTCAGAACAAACTCCAAAACTGGAATAGCCCGTTCTTCGGCACCCATAGCTGTCTCCCGAACGGAAGAAACCATTCGCCAGCGAGCGGTTCAGCGGCATCGAGGGATGATTCACGAAAAGTCTCCCGACCGTCCAGCCCTCCGGCAACTGCCCGTAGATATTATCAAAAGACGCTTTTCAGCACTTTTCGAACCACGTTAGTAACCTTTCCTATATCAGCTATATGACCATGGAAGTGGTTCTCTTCATGCTCGTCAAAGACAAGAGCCTCTATACTTTCCGAGTCACAATACACCAGCCGTTTTCCGTCAACAAAAGCCTTGTCCAGATAAGATTGTGATGTTGCATTGTCATAAGGCCATTTGCCTGCTACATCACCACCCTTTACCCGATGCTCATAGCTATGTTTAGGATTAGGGACAAATGTACGCGATGGGTGATGATGCTTCGAAATCCAATCTACAACCGTACGAAAAGCGGCAACACGGGCATCCAGTGGCACCGTTAAATCACTCACACGCACATTAATTGTTTGATTATTAGAATCCGCAGGAAGCACACAGAGCGATGTCCCTTCAACTTTTCCCGACAATTTGCACCACACGATACGAGCAAACAAATCTTGTCCCGATACAGGAGACTGATATACCGAACAATTCTCCCCTGCATCTTTGACCAAATATGACGCATCAGACATCTGCCGGCTAAACCGCCTGCGAATCCTTGTAAACGATGACGGATAATCACTCTCTTTTATTCCTGCAACGGATTCCCGCACATTGTCCGAAAAATAAAAAGACTGTTTATTCCGTGTTGCGTACTGGAGGTCATCATCTATAGAACAGATTTCGCGAAGGCACTCCAATACATCCTCATCATCGAGGCCTGACCTTTGTAAAACAGGATGCGCATAACTACCAGGCAAGCCCTCTTTCACCGGGAACAAATAGAAAACACTTTCCATCAGAACCCCACCAATACCTCTAATGATTTATCAATCTGGTCGAAAAAATCCTCAGGGGCATCCTTCACCCGACCCTGATCGGTGATATCCAACCTACGCACGTCACACACAACGTCATCACTCCCTTTACCAAAAAACAGCAGCGAGACAGTATCAGGTTCTAAACTCTTTTTCTTCACTTCTACAAGGCAAGTGTTGATAATATGGTCGCTATGCGTTTCTATAATGAGTTGCAGAGATTTTGTTTTCGTTACCTTAAGAAGGTGTTCTGTAAGAGCAGCCTGAGCACCCGGATGCAAATGAGCCTCTGGGTTCTCAATCACAAACAACGATTTCTCATCTGCAAGTTCCAGTGCCACAAGTGTAGATAGGATATAGCCATAACCATAACCCACATTCGTTGGCTTGAAAAGCGCCCCGGAATCAGAGGAATCCAAACTTAGCACGACATCCTCATTCTCCTTAACCACAGACAAAGAACCACCCCTTAGAATCTCCGACATCGCCTCCCGCACAGATTCTCTCTGATGCTCCGTCATAGCCTGCAAGATATTCAACAAATTGTGCCCATGGACATCAAGCCGAAGTTTATCTACCTGCGCAACGAATTTCACCCTATTTACGGGACCCTGACGATCTGCAGACACGTAGCTGGCATTTCTGAAATTATGCCAACTTGCAATATCCGATGTAGAACCCAGTTCTTTCACAACCAGCACTTTTCCGTCCGCATCCATCAAACGCTCATTATCTGCTGTCATCAATCCCATTTCTGTCACCCTGTCAACCCCGTCGACCAATAGGCTTGAGAATACGGCACTTTGGCTCTTTGTCTTGTCTTTTCGCAAAAAAAACTTCAGACTATTGTCAACATTGTCATCAGTTTCGAACCCCATAACAATTTCTCCGCTATCCGATCCCTTTGTCAACACATCATCAAACTCTCCAAGACCTACAAGGACGCCATCCCATTCGATAGACGAGACCCCTGACTGTGTTAAAGACTGGGCCGTCGAAAGGACTGCCTGGATAAGAGTCGATTTTCCCCGGCCATTCAATCCTGTGAGTACACTAACTTGAGACAAAGGGAAGACTGTCGGCTTTCCAAAACACTTAAAGCCCTCCAATGTTACTTTATTTATCATAGTGCATTTCTATCGTTATTATCGTTCACCCAATTCCAGAATGATTTCGACAGCCACCCTTGAATATCTGACAATTCGACCTTAACCACCATCAGCAGGTCTTTTTCGCCTTTCTCCCGACGCAAAATATCATAGATACCACTCGCGCTTCTCCACGTTTTTATAAGCCACACCGAATCCAGCGGATGCTGCCATTCACCCATATCTTTAATCAAAGCATAGAGGTTGGTATAATCTCTATTCGGCGACTTCAAGTCGTATGTTATCAGATATATGTTCATACGTATCATCAAAAATATTCCATTCTACAAAACTAACGAAACTTCTCCAGCTTTATTGCATCCCTTTACAAAAATTACGTTTTCTTAACCAACCTTCCGCGACCTCTCGTGTACAAACAACCAGGAGATTCATCGGGACCGTCAGCCACCAGCCATACTCAATCCAAACGAGTAAGCACATAAAACCTTTGTCCAAGTTCCTTCTCAAGAAAAGCGGCCGCCTCCCGTGCTCCCATTTCCAAAAGTTGCAGATTACTGGTACGGTAATCTTTAATACTGAGTCGATATACCCCATCTGAATATGTATGGCAAACACCAATATTTTGCATTGCCTGAGTTACTTCTGACTGTACATCAGTACATACTGTAGCCCAGCCCCAGTTACCTTTTTGTTCATCAAACTCAGGATGTACTTCAAGATAAGAAGCAACTGTGGAGATTGCTATCTCCTCTGCTGTTTCAATCGCTGTCTTTACTCGTAACGCGACTCCTTCACTTACTTTTATTGTGGGCATTACTGGTATTTGCCTCAAATCCAGATCATCTATTCGAATCCTAATCTGCTCCTCGGGGCTAAAACCGGCAAGAGAATCCAAGGCTAAGACTTTTGCCGCAGCGATCATCTTGATGTTGTAATTCAGTCCTCTGTTCGTCCCACCAGAATCATACAAGTTCTTCAGATGCGACAATACTGCATTCTGCTCCTCTTCTTTACCTACTATGATGACAATATCTGAGAAGAAGTCGGCATACTCCTTTGACAGGAAGAATGGTAGTCCAGGGACTCCCAAAGAAGCATCTGGCAGTGCCCATCGCCACTCTCTCTCATGTGTCCAATCAACAGGATGGCTACTGGGGTCATAATTCTTGAGCATCTTTGTCTTCACATAGCGATACTGCTCACACAAAGGCATTCCTGTTTTCTCTATATCCAGTATCCTTCCTTGATAAATTCCGTCTGGCGTTACTTCAGCTTCCGTTGGCTCGCAACTAAGTCCGTAGATAACTGGTCTTCCTCCAGCAGCGAACAATTCATTTCTTCGGAACGCAATTCCGTAATTTCCCACATAACCAGAGTATTCACCTCGAAACTTTGCATATTGCACCAAGGCATATAGAGGCATTTCGGTAAAACAAACGGCAGATTTAGGCCCATATATGGTCGGGATAAGGTTTCGCAGTGACCATCCAGAATGAATAAACCCATCGTGGAGGATCTTCAATAGAACATCAAAAGCACTGGCGTTTTCATCAATCCAGTACTCGTTTTCTTCAAATGGAGATAGGATGTTATGACCATTACCGTTGTCATCATAGTAATCCGGCAGCCTAAAATCGTCGCCAATACCTTCAAGTTCTGCGATTGCTTGCAGGTCCTGTGGGTTATCCTCTGATTTCCTTTGGTGGACAAAGTGAATGACCCAATCCGAAAGGTCTATGCGATTATGAATGTTCTTGTTCATTACTGCACATTTCTTATAACAAACCTCACTTCGAGTCAGATTGCATAAGAAAACTACCAATAAGCGATTAAATCTTTTTCACTTCCCATAACCTTTCAACCTTCTCGCTATCTAACTGTTCAAACCTTTCCTTCTGAATCGCATAAGCCAAAAGATATTTAGGTCGGCTCATCGCAACGTATGCCACCTTTAGTGCAGGGAGTATATGCGAATCACCTGCTCGACCGACGTAAGGATCTCCACAAAGCTGCGCTCCAAAATGTTCGCTCTCATATTTATAATACTTTGTTTCAAGGAACAGGGTTGCTGCGTGTGTCTCACCTTTTACAGAATGGACGGTCGCAACCTCAATCTCCAAATCCCCGTCACGATAAAGATTAAGACTTTGCTGGTCATTCTTGACCTCATAAAACGCATTTGCTTCTTTTTTCAGGAACTGTCTTAAAGCACCTATGCCGGCATTAAAGCCAAATATATTTGCAAAATCTGTTGTGATATACAATCTAACACTGTCAAAGACATCTGAATCAACCTTGAATTCTGAATTAGACATCTTTAGTACCCATTCCGATAGTTTAGTTTTTAAAGTATCGCTGGCGTCAGTTTTTAAATCCTTTATGTGGTCAAGAATGGATGTCTTAGTAAAACGCCGGCCATTGTCCCTTGTAACACCGGCCCTTTCAAGGGTTACCACTAAAGCATCAAGAATACGGTTCCTGTATTCCTGAGGATTATCGTCCAATGAGTTCTTCTGCAAGAAAGTATTAAGTGTCACTATTTCCCCATAAGGCTTCTTAGGCGTGTTCTGACTCTCAAATTGAGGAAAGTACCGATGGATTGAAACCCATTCGTCATTTACTTTCTTGGCTTTCCCAACAAAACCAACCGCTTTCACATTAATACGCTTCAAGACATCATTTTTTCGCTCATCGACAGCTATATCCGCAATGGATTTCTCTCCGATAATCTTTTCTCTTAGCAGTTTTGCATAAGCAGGTAAGACCTCAAGCGGATTTGAATAAACCAACATTATTGGCTTCACGGAATTAACATCCTTATTTCCAATCAAATCGCGATTATCTTTGATGCACACCGACCTTAGCACATTGGCAATAGATTCACCGAATCGCTTGCTTTCGTTTAATTGCAATGGATTTTTCGGCTTCCAAGCACAAGCCTCATCTATATTATAAATAGCCTGATACTCATCTCCAAAACGCTGTACAGTCGTCTTGTCTCTATCGAATACGGCATCTAGCAAGTCTAATTGCAGTTGACTCGAATCTTGAACCTCATCAATGAAGACATATTTAAAACGTCTGGATAGAGAATCTTTTAATCCAGGTATGGATGCGAAATATGCTTTCCCTAATGAATACGCATCGTCAAACTTCAAGATGCCTTCCCTGAATGCGCTCGCACGTACTTTATTTAGAAACACATAAGTAGGAGAAGGGGTCTTTGAGTTAGCTGATGCAATTGAAGTTTTCTCTCCATACGCTTTGTAATACTTTCCCGAGAAAAACTCCAGAAATGTTTTAATAACATATTCAGCTTTCATAGCCTTGACATCATCCCATCTTTTTTCTTCACACGCTTTAGTATATTCTTTATTCTCACGAAATAGATGATTCAAAGCTTTTTGTTCTTCCCACGACGTACTATTAAATGCTTTTCTGATGACAGACTCGGCTCTGTCATCGTCTATAGTTACCAGAGGTTTCTCGCTAAATGAATTAAAGAACGGAATTGCCAGAAACCTGTCAACAAAGGATTGAATTGTTCCACAGAAGTTGGGATAGCTGAACAGTAAATCCGCCTTCCCACCAAATCGAGCTTTTATCTCGTCAATAGCAACGTTTGTATGAGTCAGTACACAAATGCCGGAGCCGTCTGCGAAAGGCATCCGGTTCGACAGGATGGATAGCTTAGCAAGAAGTACTGTTGTCTTGCCACTCCCCGGACACGCCTTGACATCCCTCGACTCGTTCGACTTGATGACAGCAATCTTGTCATCCTCAAAGTCTGGCTTTCCAGGCAACAAGATACTATGTGCCTTCCTTATTTCTTCACCGGTAGCAAACTGCATCATCACTTCTCAGATGTTACATATTGAATAGCCTCAACAAGATATTTCAGATTCTCGTCAGTTTCGAAAATAGCCTTATACTTCTGAGCATCGCTCTCAATAAGCGTTGCAAGATGCTGGGCAACTATTGCCTTGGAAACAGTCTTGTCATTAATAGGCTTGAATATCTCGTATGCCACAGCGTCATTCGTACCATCCCTATATTCCTTTTCCACCTCCTTTCTGGCGTCTTCCGGCGTTATCTCTTTCCCTGTTTGCTCCCCTTTTGCCAAGTTGACGGCCATAGCCAGCTCTTTGTACAGCCCGCTCATTGCAATCTCATATTCCAGCGTCCAGTGTTTAGCCACAAAGATCTTTATTTCTCCGTCAGGGAATTCTTCCGCCAACGTTTGTAGTCGCTCTTTACGCTGCTGCTCTATCGCTTCAGATGTGATAGGAGTCGCAGTAGCATCAAAGTATGCTTTTACATCCTTACGCTCTTGCACTTTTACCCCTTGCCCTGCCTTCTTATGGTCATTGAGGAAAACATCCAACTCAGTTTTTGTTCTCACATATTCCGTGAGCTCCGCAAAGTCCACAGAAGCGCATTTATCGGCGAGCCCAGCCTTCACTTCATCTGTACAATGTAGCAGTTTCTTTTCTCTTTTCTCGTCAGAATCATTATAATACTCTATGCTCCTCACGTCAAGATCAGTAACAATCGCTACGGGTATTCCCATCTGCTGTCCATCCCTTCTTTGAAATATCTTGGCATACCGTTTATAAGCAGTACTCCCGACATTTACGATGGAAACGCCATACTTATGGAGCGGTCTGCCAAGTATATTCGCGATTGCAGGCAGCAACAGATTTTCGGCATCACCCTCTACCATCAACACGCCTCTTGCAAAGAATAGGTTGGCTTTTGTGGCATCAAGGAACCGATGCAAGAAATTGTAATCATCAGGGGTGCATTGGGTGTACTCCCCTCCCATAGGAAACACCTTGTCGGCTTTCAACACAATAAGATTCTCCAGCGGAATATTGGCAGCCAGTGTGATGCTATGCGTGGTAAGTATAAACTGCCCAAATTCTTCCTTGCTCAGAATATAGTCAATCATCCTCAATTGATACTGCGGATGAAGATGCGCTTCCAATTCTTCTATCAGCGTCAGTTTCAAGTCTCGTTTTTCTTCGAGGAACAGTAATAATTCCGCTGCGACACAAAGGAGATTAAGCGAGCCAAGCCCGCTCTTGTTGTTTTCAAGAATCAAGTCCAGCTGTCGCAGAATATCTATCAGTTCGCTTCCAGTCAGCGATAAATGGGCCTTTCTCCTTTCGCCTGCTATCAAAAAGTTCTTCACCAAGATGTCATTTATGTTCTTGGTGATAATCTTACCATCCTCCTCCTGGTTTTGGTCAAAGTATTGGTCAATCTCTGCTTTCAGTTGATTATATAGCCGCTCCAGTTTATGCTTACCCTCCTCGTCTTTCTTACCATCCCCGAAAACACTATGGGCTTGCAGTATTTGGGCGATTCTTGATTTATATCCGTGCGTCATATCCTGAAGCGCATCCCGTAGAGGCTTTAGGTAAACCACTCTCAACAATTCTCGGGCTTGCCCATCCATTGGAGATCCCTCATTGCCCATACCAGCTTTCACCACAGGGTATATCCGTCCGTCATCCAATATTGAGGCATTCAGCGTTATTCGAAGGCAATACTTCGTTTTGTTTTCATCTATTTTCAGACCAATCCATTCCAAGAAAGGAGCTGCTTCAATTTCTGAGATTCCTTCAAACAGACATTCTATTTTTAGGGATTTCGAACGTATGCCTGCGTCATTCATATAGAAATCTTTTTCGTCTATGTAGATGGTTTCACCACTCTTCGTGCGCAACACATAGCGGATGGCATCCACAATAGCAGTCTTACCAGAATCATTTTCTCCGATAAGCACATTCACGCCTTTGTGGAAGCCGACTTCTAACCCCGGCTTGCCCTCAAAGCCTTCGCCGTACTTTCTGAAGTTCCAAAGCCTTAATGTTGACAGATACATACGTTCTTATATTTTTTTATTGCTTCCAAATCACCTATTTGCACAATTCATTTTGCTTCCCCCACTTCTCAAACATCTCCTCAAGTTGCGTTCGGCTATATTTTTCACTTTCTGGATCACTTGTGTCCGGAGAAAAATTCTCCGATAAGGTTTTAACTGTTTAACTTCAATAACTTACAAGGCTCAGAAAATTTTTCGATTAGAACTCAGTAGCTTTGCGGACAAGTCCTAAGACGCCATCCGCAAGCCATGAACAAAGGAAAAACGATCTTCGCTCAGATCATGTCTCTCTTCAACGAATACGAGTTCAAGAAGTGTGTCGACCGCTACAAGGGTGACCGGCACGCTATCAAGTTCAACTGCCGTGACCAGTTCATGGTGATGAGCTTTGCTCAGTTCACTGACAGAGCTGGTCTGAGAGATATTGAGACTATACTTAACCTCTGCGGAGACCTCTACCGTTCTGATATCAAAGTGATGCCCAGATCCACTTTGGCTGAGGCCAACGAGAGGAAGGATTGGCGTATCTATCAAGACTTTGCAATGATACTGGTGAAGGAAGCCACGTCGCTTTACAAGGATGAAAAGCTTCGGATAGGTCTTGATGAGATGATATATGCGTTTGACAGCAGCTCTATTGAGCTGTGTCTGAAACTGTGTCCCTGGGAGGAGTTCCACCATGGCAAGGGAGCGTTCAAGATGCACACGTTGATGGATCTGCGAGGCTTGATTCCCACCTTTGTCCTGCTTACGCCCGGAAAGGTCAATGATGCCAAGTTGATGGATAAGATTCCAGTCGAAGCGGGTGCTTTTTACCCGATGGACAAGGGATATGTCGCCTTCGAGAAGCTTTACAAGTACTTCCAGCAGAAGGGAGCGTACTTCGTCACGCGAGCCAAGGACAACATGTCCTATGAGGTCCTTGAGTCCAGACCGGTCAACAAAGGCTCTGGCGTCCTTTCCGACGAGACTATCAGGCTCACCGGCTATTACTCGACCAGAAAGTATCCCGATACGCTGAGACTTGTTGTGTATGAGGACTTTGAGACCGGAAAGGTCTATCGCTTCCTGACCAACAACTTTGCGATTGAAGACCCGCTGACCGTTGCGGAACTGTACCGCGAGCGTTGGCAGATCGAAATGTTTTTCAAGTGGATCAAGCAGCATCTGCACATCAAGACCTTCTACGGAACCACCAAGAACGCAGTCTACACGCAGATCTGGATAGCCGTTTGCGACTATCTTCTGCTCATCATTGCGAAAAAGCGGTATGGTCTGGTTCCAAGTCTTCATTCTATCTCTAACTCAATCGGACAGGTCCTCTTTCAGAGGGCTGACATCCGTGAACTTTATAATCAGCCGACAGTCCCCGTGGTTATTCCGGAGGCGGGCTCTGCCGAGCAACCTACGTTATGGTAAAATTTCTCCGGACAGCAGTGAATTTCCTCTCATTATTATCTAGTCTAAAACAACGTACAAGGAATTACAATCAAATGCGGGTCATCTCTTCGTGTGTCATCCACAGGAATTGAACAAGTGTTACGCACATTCCCACGAGCAATTTTGAATGACGCGAATCCAATCCGACAAAATCTGCGGTCCTTCCGTGACCGGTACCGTAGGCATTACGAATCTCTGCGATGGGAACCACTATGCCCTTCAAACTTCCATAAATCCTTTTCAAACTATCGGCAACCGGGTTTTGGTCGTCAACCTTATTAGGTTTAACCTCAAGTTCATCAAACACTTTGCTTACAAGCTGCTGGAATGTCCAATTCTCATCTATCGCGAAACCGCGTTTTGAGAGGATAGTCCGACAACAACTTTCGACTAATTCTTTCGCCTTACCGATTGCCTCAGCAGGATAACAATCCTGATTCTCAAGCATTAATTTTATTTGCTGAGACATATACTCAGTTGAGAAGGACTCCTCTACAGCTTTCGCTATTTTAGCGTTAGGTTCTGCCTTTTTATACTTGTCGATAATCTCTTTACAGTTGAGGTAAAGCTTTCTATAGCTGCCTGATGATAAGTCGAAATAATCCAACTCGCTCGTTTCTGTCTCGAACTGATTGTATTGGGTCTCATAGTATGAGAACAAATCTGAAAGTAACTTATAAGCGACATCCTCACTTGCTTCGGAGATAAAAGCATTGAGTGATTTCCCTTTCGACATCTGGTATTTCCCACAGAGCGCAACACCTACACTATCCATCGTAAAAGCGTCGAAGTCTGGAGTCGAGAAATCAAGCACATAACCGCCGCGATTGAACAGTTTCAAAAAGGCACCCTTCTCTAAATTTGTCATCGTTATAGAAATTAAGCTGAAAGCTATTAACTGTTATCGTTATCGTTATCGTTCCCTCACCAACCCCTCATACAACTCCACGTACTTTTCGAAGCACTTGTCTTTGTCAAAATGTTCCTTTGCTCTCTTTCGACAGGCTTCAGTATAATAATCCTTACTCTTATCGCAGATACTACGAATCGCCTCCACCATCCCAGCCACATCTCCTTGCTCCACAACGACACCGGTCTCTGGTGAAATGGCCTCAGGCGAACCACCGGTGCGATAGGTTATCACAGGCGTACCGCAGGCCAAGGCCTCAAGGTTCACAGTCGGGAAGGTGTCTGCATAGGTTGGATTAATCAACACATTCGCCTGCGAATAGAGCCGGACAAGCTCCTGAACATTCTGTGTCCGCTGGATGCCTTCAATCCCTGCAGGCAAGTCCTTCATCTGGCGCTCAGTCAAGCCCACCATACGAATCCTATAGTTCTCCGGCAGCAACTTCCTTAATTCATAGATATCCTCCAGCCCTTTCTCCTTATGCCAGACACTCGACACTGCAAGAACGCCATAAGTGCCATCCTCTTCTCTCTCTTCAACAGGCTTGAACACGCTGAGGTCAACGCCATTCTTGATTACCTCAATCCGTTTGTCTTTCAAGAACGACTGCCTGACAAATCCTGCCATCCAGTCCGAACAAGGGACAATCGTCAGATTCTTGCAACCACCGAACAACCATTTCTTCAGCTCATAGTTCTCCCTCGATCTGTCCAGTACCGTCTTTGGCAGCACGTTCCGCATCGGGCATTCGATGCATCCTGTTTTCCACTTTTCGCAGTCTTTGGTCACGAAATGGAAGCAATGGCCTGTGAAGGCCCAGCAGTCGTGGAATGTCCACACCACCTTGATGTCCGTTTGATGGAGGTACTCAAACAACAAGCGATAGTTCAGGTAGTGGTCGTGGATGTTATGCAACTGGGCCACATCTGGCTTTATCTCCTCTATCTGCCGGATCAGTTTCTTCGTTGCAGCCCTGGAGCATAAGCCTTCATTGTCCCGGATGAGCTGCTCTGCGAAGTGGAGATACTTATCCCAACGGCCACCGATCTTGATTAGGTGCGACTGCGAGGGATTACTCCAACGGCCGTATGCGATATAGCTTTCCCAACCGTGTGCCATTGCAGATGCTCCGATGGTCTCGGCTATTTTGCCCGTGCTGCCCCAGTTGGCGGTTATGTTGATTTGAAGGAGTTTTGGCATAAATACTATCTTAGACTGTACTGCCTTTGTTTAATAAACGAAACAACGGTACTGTTATATATTCGCAGCAAACTAATCCCTTACAATTTCGCGAATTGAGATTTTCATATTATCAGAAAGCTCCGTTATTCCTAGGCGATCTCCATAAAATGACAATCGTATTGTATTTGCCCCACTTACTGGTAAGTCAACCGACTGTTTATTGTCTTGAATGGAATACTTTCTTGAGAGTACGGAGACAGTATGATTAACATTGTCAATCATTATCCTATTCGTATGGTTCGCATATCCGATTTCCATCTCCAGGTAGTCGGCACTTCGCTTCCTATCAAGAAGATACCTTAACCAAAGTGTACCTCGCTTGGGGGCATTTTTTACAGACAGGTATGATATCGCCAATGGATTCTTTGCTTTACTCAAGTAAATGTTGTAATTATCCGCAAGGTCAAATCCCTGAAAGTCTATCGAGCAATCTTGTACCGTCCCTCCCAAAGCGATATTAGGCGAAGGCTTATCATTATACGAAAACATCAAATTGCATCGCCGGACAGTACTTTCCACATCTGCTTGTAACACTCCGGGGAACGATGACAGCGAGCAATCCTCTAACACATAATTTCCCCGCTTTAGTTTCATCGAAGGAGAAGATGATGACACCTTAACCTTTGACACTATCTTATTGTTTGACACATGCGCTTCCTCAATGCTTCCGCTATAATAATAATCGCCATCTGCAATTGACAGGCAGTTAATAGTATTATCCTGAATATGCGCCTCTTTGACATTAACGCCGCCACTCATTCCAAACGAACAGGGCACCTGAGCATTTATCGTGTTGTTTTTAATTGAAATGAGTGCTTGTTGTGTTGATTCATCCGCAGACAAGGTCATCATTTTGATACAGCAATCAGGAGTAATCAAATGGCGATATTTATCAATGATGTCATCATCCACAATAAAACTATTGTTTTCAACGATTCGACTTCCTTGTCCTCCCTTGAACGATTTTGCTTTACACAATAAGTTTATGTCTTGGAAGTTCAGAACATTGTGTTTTCTATTGTTGGTATAACGAAGATTCGTGCAATTGCAATAAATATCATAAAAATTAACCTTGGGATTAGCAATGAGGAAATCCTCAACGACATTTCTATCACAAACGGCATTCTCACATTCTACAACAGCGAAACCGGCATAAAACTCTGTAGTTGTTGAAAAATACCCTTTATTGCTTAGATAATTGTCGGTAATTCTCGCACTTTTGACTATATCAGAAGTCGCCGTTCCAAAATCGAACAAACGAGACATAATCTTAAATGCCTTGTTTTTATTTATGACCAAAGAATCTATGTTCGTTGAGCCAATTGCCACTCCGACATAACTCATATTATTCCACGAGTTCCCATCAATGGTAACGGTACTAATATAATCTCCTGACCTATTCTGAAAACGAATCAAACTGATATTTTCAATGCTACAATTACGAACAGATACATCCTTTATCCTAATCTTCCTGTTGTCTGGAGGGAAAATGAATGCCGTATTGACGTTTTCCTCAAAAGGCCTCCCACAATATGCATCATAAGACCTAATCGTGAGACCATCTAATTCAAACTCCGGAATATTTGCAACTATTTTTATAGCATCCGTAAAAATAAGACATCCCCGCCCGACAATGTGTATCCCACCAACAATTTCGCCGTTATTTCCGTCCAAGAAATAAGTATTATCGCATTTTATCTTATAGCCATTATTAATAGCCCGTACTAAGATTTTTGTATTCAACGTTCTACTGCTGAAATCCTTCGCCTTCATACCCAGTTGCCGGCAAGTATAAGTACTTTTGGATGCTGGAATACACGGAACATCGGCCATACGACACGATTCTATCATCCTTCTTTCCCATGTCAATTTATGAGAACCCAAAGCAGGTTTCCCTATAAGGTTGAAAGGGATAACTGAAGCTGTCGCTACAATTATTAGACGGATAATCAACTTCATAAATAACTGTTTTTAAATAACACTTTCCCCAGAGAAACTATTCTCGCCACCATGCTTCAAACATATGGTGCGATACCTGTTTTTCTTTTGGCGGTAGTTTCATATAATCGCCATAAGCATTTGATAGATATGCGTCATAGTCTTTCATAATCATAAACTCTCTGTCTTCAAACTGCACTTTGACAAAATCATTCATCAATGAAGACACGAAAGGGCGTTTCTGTAACATCCCCTGCACGCATTCAAAACTGCGATGGAATCCCTTCCCGTTATACGTTTGAGCATTATTGCTTATCCAATAAGCAATTTTCCTCGCACTAAAAGGTATCAGTGCAAACTTACCTAATAGGAGAATCAAGTTCTTGATAATAGACCGTTCTTTGCGCAGTTTTACGTATTTGATTTCAGAAAGGCGAACCAGGAACCGCCTCTTCTTATTATAAGCCTGCCAGTCTGAATCCGAATCAGGAACACTATCCACGGGATATATGTCTATGTAAACTCCTCTTGCACCATTCCTGGCTACTTCTTCTTGAATAAACGTCCTGTTGTCAAAAGCTTGTGCATATGCTCGATCCCAGTGTTTGTCCCGTTCCATAGATACCAGTTCAACATGTTGATATACATCAGGAAATTGGGACACCAGTACATTATAATCTTTTCTAGTCAGATAGATATCAATATCATCATCCCAAGGAATGTACCCATGATGACGAATAGCACCTAAGAAAGTACCACATGCAAGAGAATAATGAATACCACTCTTATTACAGAAATCCTGAATTGTGTCCAGGATGTCCATCTGAATGGTTTTAAGCTCTTCTAAACCTATTTCTTTCTTCATATTGTTGGGACCAGCATTACGGAACAACTATCAATTACTTCAATTTCGAGTAATCGCGTAGCATTGTCGAAGAAATTCCTTCAGTACGAGGAATCACAACGACTTCTTTTCCATTGGCATTGCACCACTGAACGGCACTTTGAAAACCAGAATGTCTCTGGTCTGGACCTTTTGCGAAAACATCAAAATCTATCTTTTGAATATCTGAATCCACATCCTGATATGTTACGACCTGATCCACCCACCTAATAGAACTAACCATAAACATTCGTTCTTCGGTAGTATATACCATTTTAGTCCCCGGTTTATACTTCAAGATATAGTCACTGTCTTGCACAGCCACTATCAACCGACATTCTTCATTAGGGAAAAGCTCTTTGATGTGTTTAAACAGGAGTATATGGCCGATATGAAGCATATCATATACTCCGAAAGTCAGTATATTTTTCATTCTGATAATTATTTATTCAAAACGTATAAGGCCTTGCCTGACTGCATGGGCCATCTTCAAATGGCGTAGATCTTCCTTCCTGAAGCACATTGGCCAATGAGATGAAGCGCTGTGCAGCATTTTGAGGTGACCACATATTTAACATATCGCTATATGCCCTTCTCGCCATCAGCTCACACAAATCTGGATTGTCCAATATTGATATTACATTTTTAACAAGAGAATTTATGTCCTTAGACTTAAAGATGAGACCGTTCTCACCGTGTTTAACAAGGAAGGGAATCGAGCCAATCTTATTTGAACCCACGATTGTGCACCCATTGCTCATCGCTTCATTAGCGACAGCGCCCCAGCCTTCATTTTGATCGCTCGTAAAGAGAAAAACATTGTGCCGCTGCATTGCATTAATTACAGCATCATTGGGAACAGCACCCATTATATTCACACAATCACTCAGTCCCCTCTCAAAAATTACACGCCGTGTTTCCTCGATCAGTGGGCCAATCCCGTACATGTCGATCTCAAACGCGTAGCCATTTGACTTTAGCAAACTTGCTAGATTAATAACCATCTCAGGATGTTTCCAGCCGATAATACGGGAACACCACATCATCGAGAGTTTTCTGCTTCTTTTCCTTTCAAGAACGGAATCGATATCAATGGGTTTTACACTTGTGAAATATGCCCACTTGAAACATCTGTTCTTATATGAATTCAGAAAATAATAATCATTTGCAGCGTATGCGCTAGCACAAAGCATATACAAGTTAGCTCTGCGTCCATATCTGTAATACATCAATTGATGCTTCCATAAATTCTGGGAAAGCAGGTTAACCTTGTAATCTTTTTTTAACCATCGCTCCGAGTATTCGAATGTCAGCTTTCCGCTCTGGAGCCTCGGAATGATATACTCATTCATCCTTGAGGTGCTGAAAATGGCGACATCAGCATCCAATGCAAGAGCTATAGCTTTGTTTCTATTCTCTTCTGATTTTGTCACATCCAACAAAAAAGGAGCATCAATCTCTTTATATCCCAACTCCTTCCTAAATTCTGGGACCGCTATGACAGACACGAAAGTATATTCAATGCCCTCCATATCGTTGAAGGCTTCGGCTAATGGAAGTTGATGATGATTTAAATAATTTGAAAAGAACGCTATCTTCATACTCCCCCCCTATTCTTGTATAAAATTGATTATCTTTTCTGCCCTGTGCTCGATAGTTAGATCTCTTGCTGCCTCCAATGATGCCAAGGACATATTTTCTCGAAGTGCCTTGTCATCACGCAATTCGATAATGGCATCGCGTATTTCCTCTATGCTCATTGGATCAACCATAATGGAATTTCGATCATTAAGGACATCCCAATTAAACGACAGATTCGATGAAATGATGGGAAGACCACAAGCCATAGCCTCGACAATTGCATTACAACATCCTTCCAGCAACGTGGGTAGAACGAATACATCCGCAGCATTTAAATACAAGGGAACTTCATCATGTTTTAATTTGCCCTTGAACAAAACATTATCACACGTCGGCTCGTCTGGGCCATCTCCAATGAAAAAAGAGTAAACATCTTTTTCTTGTATTCCGGAAATAGCGGCCGACACCCTTGCACTACCCTTCCTATTTGCGAACCAACCAACAAACGCAACGACAAACTTATCTGGAGAAATTCCTAAACGTTCACGGCAGAAAAGTTTGTCCTGCTTATAAAAAAGAGCATTGTCTATGGAGTTCGGAATCACCCTACACTTATTTGGTAAAGTTAGATTCTGCTTTACACTCTCATCTTTGTTCTTGGTAGAAACACAAACAACCCCTTTCACATATTCTTTAAGCCCATCATACTTCCCATCATTGTTATTTACCAGAATCTCTGCCTCACCTGATGCAACGACCAAAGGAATGCCTTTCTTTTTGGCATATGGATAAGCTTCAATCCCCTGCTTCCAAAAATGGCAATAAAAGACATCGGGGGTAAAAGTCATTCTTTTTAAGGTACGTCTAACTGCTACTTTGTGCAGGAAAGTAGATATATTAAAGGAACCTATTTGGGTGTTGGACAAGGAGAGAAAATTGGGACATAATACAGTTACAGTATTCCCTTCAACTTGATAAACATATTTGCCATTACTCAGATGCTTATAGTGCATGAAACTGAAAGGGCACAAAACCACACATTCGTGGCCTTGTCTGGCAAATTCATCCACCAGATTCTTCACAAAGACGAAATCCGAACTGTTATACTTGCTCGGATACATATATGTTACTATACAGATTTTCATTCTTCAGCCTTCATTATTAAACTCCAACCAATTAGGATAGTCTGTTTTTACTACTTTTGCTGGCGTACCTGCAATAACCACATTTTCTTGCTCGAAAGACTTATTAACAGTCGCGTTAGCCCCTATGGTCACATTATTGGCAATCCTTATGTCGCCAAACAACACGCAGCTGGGACCTATATAAACATTGTCGCCAATTTGGGGAGCCTTCTTTTCCCCAGCACTTCTGCCAATATTAACGCAAGCGTGAACTCGACAGTTGCATCCAAGGTGAGCTTCTGCACTGATTATGATGGTGCCGTAATGGGGCAATGATAGTCCAGGTCCACACGCATTCAGCCCAATCGAATAGCCCAATTTACGACCAGCCGACCGATACTTGAAATAGAAGTATGTCTTGAATAAGGGATGTAGAATGCCTGATGTATTCTTATAATATTCCAATTTGCGCATATACCTGAGGAACGTAATAGCATTCGGATACATTACCTCTTTTAAGATATCAGTCAAGGAACGTCTTGCCCCAAAACCATTCATCTTACGATCTTGGAGAATGTAGTATTCCAGATCCTTTTTGTTCTTTATCATTGCTTTTCTCTTTTTTGAGGTAAGATTAACATGTCGCCAATTTTTCTATCCCATTCCCCTGGTTCAAACGGAAGCAAGCCGCTACTTGGATAAAAAGTTAGCTCAGAGAAGTAAACTTTACTGTTTATCTCATACAAATCAACCCTGACAAATGGAATCCCTTTAGAGAGTTTCCTCGTCAATTCTTTCATATCTTCAAACTTGGTAGGTTTATGTGGCAGGTATATTGATGGTCGGCAATCAGGTCTGTAAAAATGAGTCGGTTCCCAATCCAATGTTATGAAGTTGATATGTTCTTTCCTGTCTGTTGAGTCCTCCCATCTCACATACAGAAACTGAGGTTCACCGTTAAAACAAAAGAATTTGTAATCAATGAGGGCTGAGCCGTCTTCCTGTTCCATATATTCCTCGGCTATAATCCTGCCTCTAACATTTTTATACGGCCACTCTCTAAATGTCCTATAAATATCTTGCTTCAAAGCCTTGTTTAGTCTCTTAATTGCAAGGCTTTTATCAAGACTGGACTTATCCTTACAAACGATAACGCCGTAGCTGCCGCCTCCTTGGGTTGTTTTCAAGACAAATTGCTGTGGCAAAGATTCCCATTGAATGGAATCCACGGTGTCCCAGACTCCAATTGTGGGTATTATATATTGGGCTCCAATGGTCGTAATTACGAATGTTTTCACATCATACTTATCGACCAACTTAGTGTACAACGGATTCCTGTCATTCAACTTAAGCCACTGCAACTTTTCACTAAACGTCACAGGATTATCCAGATTAAGAGGATATCCCATTCTTAGCTTAAACTGAATTCTGAGATAGGTCTCGTCCGAGAACAGGAATGACAGTTTGTCTATTAATACCAATAGAAGAGCCTTTCTGTTCAAGCGGAGCATACCGGCTATTTTACTAATGGCATTCATCGATTCTTTGAATTATATTGGTTGCAACCATTGGCCAGGGCAAGGCCAAGGACTGAAGTGGCATAAATAGGCATACCTGTTATGGACATTGAGAAGAAGGACTTTATGCCGAAAATGCACATTAATAACAAGAGAATAAAACGTGATTGGTCTGAAAGAGCGGGAATTCTCGTAGATTTATAAAAACACCACCAGTAATTAATAAAGATTATAATTCCGAGAACACCTTGTCCAATCAATATTTCAAGCCAGTCATTATGAGCATAGACACCGGATATTTTAATAGTGGCAAGACCTCCTCGTCCAAATATCATCTGGAAGAGATTAGAGTCATTTAGAAAGATATTCCAATAATTAGAATAAATCTCATCGCGTTCACTCGCATCACCTTCCAATGTCGCTTGTAAACGCAAATTAAAATAGTCGCTATTCTCTAACATATTGCCCACATAATTAACGAGAATAGTCAATCCAGCCATCACGAGAACAACCACTCCTATTTTGTATGCACCTTTAGAATCACGAAGATCGTGGAGGATAATTAAAGCAAGAGAAATGGCACCTATTAGCATTGCACCTCTTTTCATGCTCATTATAATAAACATCACGCATATCGCTATTCCCAAGTATGAGATGACTTTCTTCCTGAAAAGCAACATACCAGGAATAAGAGATAGCAATATATAACCAGCATTATTTGTAACCTCATCTATATTCGACCGGCCTTTATCTATCATCATTTGCAAAACCACACTTTGCGTATGATAATACTGTGCGATAGCTATAGCCAAAAAAACGATCATCCAGTTCCTCAATAATCCAGCATTTAAATAGCCGCGTTTAGTGTATGAATAACATACATAAATAGGCATGAGTATCACCCACGCGCCCTCCAAAAAATACATTGAAGGCACCTGATTTCCTCTTCCATATACTGTAAAGCCATCTGTAACAAAGAGAAACGCTCCATAAACAGTATACATAAAGAGCAGGATGTTCAGTCCCCTAAAGAAAATGGATCCAGGAGACGTTTGTTTTGTTGACACAACTTTGTATGTCTCGTTCAAAGACATTAGAATGATCAACAACATCAACGCCTGGTTGATAATAGAGCCATCTGGGTATATTATTCCTTTCAAGGAATATAGCCCCCATAAAGTTAAATATATATTGCAAGGATTCTTGAGGAATTTCATCTGAGCAATCTCTTAGTTCTTTGTTATTATTCTACCAGGGTTGCCAACGACTACACAATTGTCTGGAACATCTTTTACTACCACACTACCGGCTCCAATAACAACATTATTGCCAATAGTTACATTACCTATAATTGTGACATTTGCGCCAAGCGAGACATTATCACCAATAACCGGAAGTAATGTGTTATCACCATGATTGCCATTCCCAACCGTAGTCAAATGGCAGCAAGTAAAGTTTCTTCCTATCTTTTTGGCGTTGAGAATCGTTCCATAGGGATGATTTAGAACAAATGCTCCTCCACCTATTTCCAAACCATTAACGAACGTAAATAATGGATACTCAGGCAATAAAAGTTTTAAATACCTCGCTTTAGGAATTCTATAGTAAAACAAATTCCGATACGGTTTCCTATATGCCAGCCAATAAGTTAATCCCTTTTCTTTCTTACATCTTTCATTCATCACTCGCATATCCTCCTCAATCATCTTTTTTACAGAGTCTTTCGACATTTTGTAAAGGAGATAATGAGGTAATGCTAACACCCTTAGAACGAAATATAATATACTATGCATTTGATTTAAATAGGTTTTTAAAAGCCAGAAGAAATATCTTCATTCGCTGTTTCAAATTTGAGTTATTATGATAAACACCACCTTCCAACCCCGATAGTACTTGGTTGATGTAAATCTTATTTTTCGCTTCTTGTATTTGAGAATTATATTTTCCGTCCGTTTCGTAATCGAGGATATTCAATGCTGTAATGACCTTTTCTCTGTGTTTAAAGTATTTAAGAGGATTTGCTCTCATACCTTTGACCCAAGATCCACTTGAAGATACCCGATATGCGCTCATTTCATCAGACAGATAAACTATTCCTCCGCGCAGTGCGCCATGAATCTGGTAAAAATAATCAAGACCGAAATATTTATAAAAAACATAATTATCCTTAAGAATACTTGATCTATAAAACAATGAATTTGTCCCCAAAAAACTCCCTCCGCCAAGTATAGCATCTTGTGCTGGGATAAGACAAGACACTTTAGATGGACTCATTTTCATAATTTCCTTCCCCTCTAGAAAACAAATTGTTCCGCAAGCACACATATCTGAGGACGAATTCTTTTCCAAAGCTTCATATTGCTTTTGCAATTTATAACGACTGAGCCACCAATCGTCTCCTTCGCATAGAGCATGATATTTTGCATTGTCAAGCCAGTCCGCAAGATATGGCAACTTGGGTTTATTGATGCTGTAATGGTTATATTTCAGGAGAAAGACAACGAAGGTGCAATTTGGTTTGGTGTTGTGATTCGCACAGATGAGGGTGTAGTCATCGGTTTCCTCAGTTCGGTAGGGAGTTTGGAAATGGTTGGCAAGATATTGCTTGATGACTTCAGGTTCGCCATCGGTACTTGCATCATCAACGATAAGCGTGACCACTGGAAATGTTGTTTCCTGCATCGCGAAGCCATTCATCGCATCTTCTATGTATGGTGCTTGGTTGAAGGTGAAGCATCGTGTCGCCACCATATACTTATATTCCTGTTCCATTATCTTTTGATTCTCATAAAATAACCTTTTACTATTTCTTTCACTTCGATATATTCTTGCAGCTTTGTCTTTTCACACATCACAAATAAAACCAGTGCGCCGACAATCAATTGAATAGGAAGTATTATCCAATTACTAACTGGCAGGTATTTAAAGAAATAAACCGCAAGCGCCACTAATAAGGCAATTCCATAGCTGGGGGCTACATCTTTGAGTTGCATCCATGACGAATAACCTAGTCGCTTACCGGTATAATAGCTGTTCAAGAAAAAGGAGACTACCCCTGTTAACATAGTACCAACTAACATCCAATAGATGTTAACAAATATACCAAGACAGATAGGCACTATAGCTATTATTTTTTTTACAATCTCTAGATAAAGAAAAATATCTGTCCTGCCTTGTACCTTTAGCATATTAAGGTTAATGGCATGTAAAGGATAAAGAGACATTGTAAAACAAATGAAGGGAAGAAAAGTCGCCGCTTGGTGCCACTGAGGGCCGATAAGACAATAAATTAAAGGTTCCGAAATAGCACCCAGCGGAATCATCAAACCAGCAGTAATAAACATTGTGGTTTTAATTATACGTCGGTAACCGCTAACCATTCGCACCGTGTCATCTTGAACTTCTGATAAAACTGGAAAAGAAACACGCTGAACAATGCCGGATATATTACTTGAGAATAGACTTGCATATTGCTTTCCTCGCGTATATTGCCCTAACGTAGCAGGACTATAAAACTTTCCAACAACAACCTGATATATTTCATTCCAAATATTCTCCAATAATCCACTAACCAACAACTTCCAGCCGAATCCCCACATGTACTTGAGGCTTTCAATATTAACATTAAAACTGGGCCACCACTTATTAAATATCCATAGGCAAACGGAATATACTAACTGTCGTGACAACTGTTGCGCCACCAACGACCAGACACCGAATCCGGCAAAAGCCATTCCTATACCAATCACGCCACTGGCAACAGCAGATATAACGGAGGCTTTAGTCTTGGTCTTGAAGTCTATCTTCTTTGTGAGGATCGTATTCTGAACAATAGAGAGTGCTTGCAAGATAAGAATAAGGCCCATTACCCGGACCAACTCGACCAACTGCGGCCGCTCAAAGAACTTTGCGATCCACGGTGCTCCAACAAAGAGCAGTCCGAACATAGCAATACTCACTATTAAATTGAAAAGGAATAGTGTGCTGTAATCTTCATCGGTCGTGTTCTTCTTCCTAATAAGAGAGTTTGAAAAGCCACAATCAACGATACTCTGCATCACAGTTGTGAATATTGCCACAATTCCAATTAAACCATATTCTTCAGGTGACAGCAGACGTGCTAGTACAATCCCAACTACAAAAGTCACCCCTTGCGCCAGGAATGTATCTGCCGCACTCCAGAATGTTCCTTTTACCGTTTTATCTTTTAAGCTTTGTTCTACCATAAATATTGGTTCATAGTCAATAGTTCACTTTTTTAATTCACAAGCCTATAACCATCTACCTTATTTTGTACGTACTTCAACGCCTCGTCGATGTTGTCGAATATGTATTCGTTGCCAGTGACCATACAAATGATATTCGTCTAATCTTTTTATAATCTTCTTTAAGTTTCGCAAGTGATTTAGGCCGCCGGTTGTAGGGCCTGGAAGGCCCTTCGGACGGCATTGAGTTCTTTGTTATTGTTGTTAATGATGGCGCGCATCATCTCGTCCTGGTCGAAGTGGAAGGCCTCCGCGATGGCTTGGAGAACATCCATGAGGATTCCCCAGATCTTCTCGGTGACGGTCAGTTCAACGGATGCCTGCGTTACGTCTCGGAACACGCCACCGATGGTTTCGTATGACTCATACCGCTTGACGTATCCGAGGATGTTGTACTGCAGCATGCAGAGCGAGGTGGATGCGATTTGGGACGCGAAGTCGCGGCATTGGCATTTGCCAAGGTTTAGAAGCCTCTTGGCTTCAGCAAATGAGACTTCGATAGCCCAGCGCATAGAGTATATTTTGTACGCTTCATAGGCACCCAGGGCGGTAT
>Ga0256407_10003097_pt1 | contig 30250 bp, 21 predicted proteins | sample RumenRJG_04DNA_FD_193489 | JGI IMG/M metagenome (GOLD analysis project Ga0256407, IMG submission 193489) | Bovine rumen microbial communities from Lethbridge, Alberta, Canada - RJG_04 | ecosystem: Host-associated > Mammals > Digestive system > Stomach > Rumen | place: Canada: Alberta...
GCTTCCAGCAACTCGGACAAGAAAGCGCCTTTTTCTTTAAGGCCAATCTTTCCTGTTTGCAGCAATATTACGTTGGAATGGGCTGGATCAAGCTTTACGATTCCTGGATTCGCATTAATCAAGTTCATGAGCTTTTCAACGCTAATATCCTTTACCTTGCTAAATTCAACCCTCGCAAAGCCCTGACGTTCCTTTATGGAGCTTATGTACAAGGACGCAGCGATTATCTTTATCTCGGCCAAAGTCAAAAGGCTTGCCACTTCTTCCGGAACGGGGCCAAAGCGGTCGTTTAGCTCGCTGTAAACGGCGTCCAATTCTTCTCTTGTAAGAACGCCGGCGATTTTTTTGTAAATCTCCATCTTGACCTGGGGATTCGAAACGTAAGTGTCCGGTATAAAGCCCGTATAATCCAGCTCAAGCAAGACTTCGTTTTGCGGAACATATTCTTTCTGCGCCGTAAGCCGTTCCACAGCCTCATTTAGAAGCCTAAGATACAAGTCAAAGCCGACAGAGTATACGTTGCCCGACTGGTCGCGGCCCAAAAGATTTCCAGCGCCGCGCAGCTCCAAATCCTTCATCGCGATTTTAAATCCGCTTCCAAGCTCCGTAAAGTCGCTTATCACCTGCAAGCGCTTCATCGCAACTTCGCTAAGCGAACGATTTTCGGGATAGAACATATAGGCGTATGCCTTGCGGTCGCTGCGCCCTACCCGCCCCCTCAGCTGGTACAATTGAGAAACGCCGTACATGTCGGCGCGGTCAATTATGATTGTATTTACATTTGGAATGTCGATTCCGTTTTCAATGATTGTTGTCGCGACCAAAACATGAAAGCCGCCGTTTTTAAAGCGCCTGAATATGTCGTCAAGCTCGTCGCTTGTCATCTGGCCGTGCGCCGTGTCTATAAGCATTTCGGGAACCAAGCGCTCAAGCTTTTTCTTGGTCTCTTCCAAAGTCTCAACGCGGTTGTGCAAGTAAAAGACTTGGCCTCCGCGGTCAACTTCGGCGCGGATGGCGGCGGCGACTCGCTCGTCGTTGTAAGGATCGATGACGGTTTCTATCGCCTGGCGGTTTTGCGGCGGCGTGGTCAAAAGGCTCATGTCGCGAATCTTTAAAAAGCTCATGTGCAAGGTTCTTGGAATCGGCGTGGCGCTCATCGCAAGACAGTCGATGTTGTTTTTTATCGTCTTAAGCTTTTCCTTGTCCTTAACGCCAAAACGCTGCTCTTCGTCGATTATCATAAGGCCCAAGTTCTTAAACTGCACGTCATTTTGGATTATCTTGTGCGTTCCGATAATGATGTCCACGCCGCCAGCCTTAAGCTTTTCCAAAATCTTTTTTTGGTCGGCCTTGCTTACAAAGCGGCTGAGCATTGCGATTGAAACTGGAAAATTCTTAAAGCGCTCCATGCAAGTCTCGTAATGCTGTTCGGCAAGAATCGTTGTCGGAGCCAAAAAAGCCACTTGCTTTCCGCCAAGAACGGCCTTAAAAGCCGCGCGCATCGCGATTTCGGTCTTGCCATAGCCGACGTCTCCGCAAAGCAAGCGGTCCATCGGAACGGGACGCTCCATGTCTTCCTTGACTTCTTTTGTGACGGTGATTTGGTCGGGCGTGTCTTCGTAAGGAAAGGCCGCTTCAAAGGCCGTTTGCCATTCAGTGTCTTTTGGAAAGGCATAGCCAACGCTTGCCTTTCGCCTTGAATACAAGTCAATAAGCTTTTGGGCCAACTCTTCGACCGCTTGCTTTACGCGGCTTTTGCGGTTTTCCCAAGCCTTGCTTCCGATTCTGTCAAGCTTTGGACGCTCGCCTTCGTTTCCGATGTAGCGCTGGACCAGATTGGCCTGCTCTATCGGAACAAAGGCCACGTCCTCGTCGGCGTACTCAAGCTTGATGTAATCGCGCTCAAGGCCGCCGCTTTTTACGCGTTCGATGCCCTTAAAAAGTCCGATTCCGTAATTAACGTGGACAACAACATCGCCAGGCGTAAGTTCGACAAAGGTGTCGATGGGAACGCTTTTTGCGCTCTTAATCGATTTTGGCGCCTTTTTGCGGCGGCCGAAAATCTCGTTCTCTTGGATTACAATAAGCTTAATGTCAGGAATCGAAAAGCCGGCTGAAAGCGCTTTTGGAACAATAGCCAAAGGCCTTGCGTCAAAATTTACCGCATCGGAAAGTATTTCTTGAATTCTCAAGGCCTGGTTTTCATTGTCGGCGTAAACAACGACGTCAAAATCATCCTTTTGCAAGGACTCTATTTGCTCCTTAAGGTAGTTTATGTTGCCAAAAAAACTTCGGGAAGGCTCCGCATGCAAGTTAAAGGATTCTGAAAAAGAAAGGCCCGACGATTTTTTTCCAACAGACGATTTTGCTTCCGGCTCCCCTTCCTGCAAATCCGTATGCAAGCTTCTAATCATTATCGAACGCTTGGCCTTTGGCAAGATTGTCTCAAAATCATACAAGGCCATTTTTGGCGGAAAACACGGCTCGTCAAGGCGGGCCTTTCGGTACAAGGACGACCATTCCCTGAGCAAAGACTCGCGCGAGTTCAACTGTCGGTCAAAGTCAAAATAAACCACGCTGGCGCCAGGCGCCAAATAGTCAATTAAGGTATTGTTAAAAATCAGCGGATAAAACAGTTCTTCGCCTTCACAAGAGCCAAACTCCTCCAACTCCAAAAGGCGCTCCTCAAGCTTTTCTTCCGCTTTTTCGGTGAACGGCAAGAAAACGCCTGAACTTGTATCATTTTGTAGACTATTTCCTTCAAAACCTTCTAAACTTGTATCATTTTTTATACATATTTCTTTGTATTCTTGAATCTTTTTCTTAAAATCGCTTGTCTGAACGTCGTTAAAAAAATATTCTTTCATCGGAAAGACAAGCGCACTGTCTATTTCTTTCTCCGTCACTTGGGTGTCGGGAACAAAAGTCTTGATTTTCTCAATCGTGTCAAAGTCAAATGTCACGCGGACGCCCTTTTCCTCTCCCGGAAAGACGATGTCCAAAACCTCGCCTCTAAGCGCGAACTCCCCCGGAACGCTTGCCCTGGGCACCCTAAAGTAGCCGTTTTGAACCAAGTCCTCGCTAAGCCGCTCAACGTCAATCGTCTGGCCTTTCCTCAAAACCTTAGACCTGCTTTTTATGAAAGCAGGGTCAGGCAACGGAGAAAGCAAATCCCTAAGACATACGATAAAAATTCTTGCCTGGACATGAACGGGCGAATTGTCGCGCAAAAGCAGGTTCGACAAAAAGGCGGCTCTTTCGCCAAAAACAGCTCCGCCTTTTGGGGCCGACCTGTAAGGGACAGTCCCCCAATTTGGAAGGAAATATATTTGCGCGTCCGGAGCGGCGCTCTCCAAATCTTGGCGCAACTCCAAAGCGTCTCGCTCGCTTGCCGCAACGGCCAAAAGGTCAAGGCTGCCCGTGCTCTGGGCGTCGCTTCCGTATTGGGCGGCTTGAATTTTCCTTGACTTCTTGTCGTCAAGATAAGCCTTTACAAAAAAAGCCGCCAGCGAACCGCCAAGCCCTTCTATCTGCGCGGGAAAGGCTTGGCCGTCATTTTGCCCTAGAGCGGAAATTGCGGCGTTAAGCTCTTGCCATTTTTTTAATTTAGTAGTTACTATATTATCTAATGAAAGCATAAAAAATTCCGATAATAAAAAAAGGAGTTTTCATGAAAAAGTCTTTATTGATTATAGCAGTTTTCGCTTTTTTTGCCCATAGCATTTTTGCGGATTATTCCAAAGCAAGCGTTTCAATCAAGTTTTTCGACAGAACCATGTACTACCCTGGAAGCGCGGAGGACAATCCGATTTTTGTTCACGTGACCATCAAAAACACTGGAACAGAAACCTTGCGCTTTAAGTTGGCCGACGACAGAATGTTCAGCGTTGATTTTTCCGCCTTTACGGTAAAGAACACGCGCCTTGAACAGACCAACTCGCTTATCAGAAAACGCACCACGAATCAAACGGTTTACTTTAGAGAGATTTCGCTTGAGACAGGCGAAGAATACTCCTTTGTTGAAAACGCCAAAAACTTTTTGAATTTTGACGAGCCCAGCGTTTACTACATAGAGCTTTCATTCTATCCAGAACTTTACAAGTCTAAGTACGTCGAGCTTAAGTCAAACCGCTTGACGCTGGAAGTTCGCCCCACTCCTTCGGCAGCCTCCTCAAGCTTCATTCCCGTCGCGATGGGAACTGCCGAGATTTTGCAGCCCGAACAAATCTCTCCCGACAAGGTTGTCGAGCAGACAATCGTCGCAAGGCAAAAAACATTGTGGGACCAGTACTTCCTTTACATTGACTTGGAAGAAATGCTTAAAGCCGATCCGCTCCGCCGCAACAAATATATCGCTTCGTCCGCGGAGGACGGCGAAAAAATGATCAATGACTTTAAGGCTGGACTTATGTCCGACACAATCGAAAAGGACATCGTCGCCATTCCGGAGCGCTTTGAAATCAAGAGAACAAACTACTCTCAAACAGAAGGAACGGTAACTGTCTACGAATGGTTCAAGTACAAGAACTATTACGAAAAGAAAGAATACATTTATCACGTTCGCCAGCGCGACGGCATTTGGCGAATCTATGGCTATAGCGTAAACAATTTGGGAACAGAATGAAAGTTCTTTTAATCGCCGAAGAAGACAAAACAATCGACGCTCTCGTTCCTGTAATAAAAAAGTCGGGAGCGGAAATCATCACTTATCGTTGGCTCTTAAAAGCCTTGGACAATGTTGAGGAAATAGCGCCGGACATGGTCGTCATTTCAACAGCGGAATATCCAAGGCATTGGAAAACCTTTGTCCAATTTACAAAAAGCGGAATTGGCGGAGTCGTTCCAAAAGTGATCCTTTACAACTCTCGCCCGATGAGCGACGATGAAAAGTCCAAGGCGCGATCTTTGGGCGTGTTCGGCATGTTCAACTCGCTTGACGAAAAAGGCTTGGAAGAGCTTGAAGCGTATATTTCCGGAAAAAACGAGCAAACCTTTGGATATGTTTCCAACGGAACAAAATTTGAATTTGTCTTTACAAACCCCAAAAACGAAAGCCTGATCACAGGCTCAGTCAAGAGCGTCCAAGACAATCGCATAGAATTTACAAGCGACATTCCTGACCTTATTAAAAACCTTAACCCCGGCGACTCAATCGCTAACGCAACCTTTGGCGAAAACAAGGCCTACAGATATGTCAGCGCCAAGGTTTTGTCCAACGGCAAATTCCTAGAATTAAAGTTAACTTAAAGCGGAAAAATCGATGGCCCAAAATCATAAAACACAAGCCAAATTCTTTTGCGAAAACTGTGGAGCGGAAGTGCCCCAAAGCGCGCGCTTTTGCGGAAAGTGCGGCCGCTTTTTTTCTTCGGTTCGCTGTCCCGTCTGCGGAAAAACAGGCTCGTCAAATATGTTCGCAAACGGCTGCCCTTCTTGCGGCTACGGCGGAAAAGACCAGCCTGGCGTCGCCGGAATGAGTTCGGCGGCCGCAAAAATGCAAAAGGACGCGCAAAGCAAGGGCCACTTTTACGTCCACAAAAAATCTTCAGCGGCAAAAAAAAGCGGGCGGCCCCGCGGTGACGGAAGCCTGCCCGTTTGGATTTACGCAATCACATTCGCCGCGCTTGTAGTCATACTAGCCGGCGTCGCGCGCTGCGCTTTAGTTTAAATCTTCATATTCATCGCGGCGCGAACTTCTTCAAGCGTGGCCTGCGCGATTTCGCGGGCCTGCTTCACGCCGTCCAAAAGAACTTGCCTGATGTAGTCGGGATTCGCCTCTAGCTTGGCGCGCTCTTGGCGCAAGGGGCGGAGCTTTTCGTTAATGGCGTTTGTAAGCTCAGACTTAAGGGCTCCGCCGCCGCCGTCTCCCAAACGAGCTGCGATCGCTTCCGGCGCTTCGTCCGTACACAAGGAAATCAACTGCAAAAGGTTTGCCACTTCGGGGCGATTTTCCGGGTCGTATGTGATGTGGCGGTCGCTGTCGGTCTTGGCCTTCTTTACCAAGGCGGCGGTTTCGTCTTCGGTGTTATGCAAAAAAATGCAGTTGTTGAGAGACTTGCTCATCTTTGCCTGGCCGTCCAAGCCCTTTATGAGCGGAGTCTTCGCTAGGAGCGCGTAAGGCTCCGGGAAAATCTCCTTTCCTTGTCCGTACTTGTTGTTAAAGCGGCGGGCGATCGTTCGGCTTATCTCCAAGTGCGGAAGCTGGTCTTTTCCAACCGGAACGATGTTTGCCTTGCAAAAAAGGATGTCGCAGGCTTGGTGGACGGGGTACGTGTACATTCCTTCGTTGACGCCCTGCTTAAAGCCGCCAGAGTCCTTGGCCTTTTGGATTTCGTCCTTTACGGTGGGATTGCGCGCCAGTTCCGAATTGCTTACCAAGGTAAGGAACGGAAGCATAAGCTGGTTTTCTTCGGGAACGTATGAGTGCGGAAAAATCACGACGTCTTTGCCCGGCTTGATTCCGGCGGCAAGGTAGTCGATGACCAGCTGCTTTGTGTTTTGCGAAATCTGGTCATACGCGTCGTGGTCGGTCAAAACCTGGTAGTCGGCAACCAAAATCATTACCGGAACGCCAAGGTTTTGCAGGCGCACGCGGTTTTGAAGAGAGCCAAAGTAATGGCCGATGTGCAGCTGTCCTGTGGGACGGTCTCCCGTAAGGACGCGGTATTTTTTTGGATTAACTTTAATGTCCGCCTCAATCTCGCGGCTCTTTTTAAGGGCGGCTTCGTAGGTTCCGCTCAAGTCTGAATATTCAATTTCGTCTTTTGCCATAAAGACATATTACCATTTAACGGAACGAAGCGCAATACGGACTTTGACGAAAAAAAACGCCGTCAATTTATTTGATAAAAATCTCCAGACAAAATCTCCGCCGCCAAATAAAAGCTTCCTATCGCAAGCAATATCGCTCCGTCGCGCTTGGCGGCTTCAACCGAATCCTTTATCGCGGCCTCATAGTCTTCGTCCAATTCGAACGGCAAGTCCGCTTCCTTAAAGGCGGCGGCCGCTTTTTGCGGATCGCTTTGCTTTGCGGAATTCAGTTTTGTAATCGTAATTTTTTCAAAAATCAAACGTCCGGCCTTGTCTTTAAAAAGCGGCGCGATGTGGTGGACATCCTTGTCAGCGGCGCAGGCGAACAAGAGGCGCTTTGGACGCGCGTCGTTTGCAAAAAGCGCGTTGAATGTTTCCATCGTCCCCGAGATTGAGTTTACTGTGTGCGCGCCGTCTAGGACAAGGAGGGCTGAAGCGGCCGCTTCTTGGGCTTGCGAGCTTTTTAGCGCAATTGTCTGGAAGCGCGCGGGAAGCGCCGCTTTTTCCAAACCGCGCTCGATTGTGGCTTCGTCAATTTCCGGGAACGCAATGCGGACTGCGGCCGCGGCTAAGAAAGCATTGTGGGCTTGGACGCTGCCCAGCAAGCGCAAGCGGGCTTTCAATGGACGTTTGAAAATTTTTGAGCGAATTGTGACGTTCATAAAGTATTGAAAGGCCGCTTTTGGGTCTTGCAAACCTTTCTCGTAAGAATATTCCAGCCCGTCCAAAAGTTCGTCGGCAAAGTACAAGGGAGCATTTTTTTGCGCCGCGGCTTCTTCAAAAACTTTTTTTACACCCGGGCTTGTTGGCTCAGCGCAAAGGACGGGCGTGTTTTCCTTAATGATTCCGGCTTTTTCGCCCGCGATTTTTTCAAGCGTGTCGCCCAAAAATTCAGTGTGCTCAAGCTCGATTGTGTTTATGACCGCGATTTTTGGCTGGACGATGTTGGTCGCGTCAAGGCGGCCTCCCAAGCCCACTTCAAAAACGTTTGCGTCAGTTTTTGCCGCTCTAAAGCACAAAAAGGCGTAGACTGTGACAAGCTCAAACCAAGTGATTTGTCGGTTTGAGGGAAGCTCGCCGTTTTTTAGCGCGTCGATTTTTTCTTGCATTTCTGTCGCGCAAGATTCGTACAAAGCGTTGTTCATTAAGCCGCCGTTAATCGAAACGCGCTCGTAAAAGTCCTTGATATGCGGAGAAGTGTAGAGGCCGCTTTTTTTTCCGCTCTCGGTCAAGATTGACGAAATCATTCTTGAAACCGAGCCCTTTCCCTTGCTTCCGGCCACATGGACGCAGGGAGCGGAGTTTTGCGGATTGTCAAATTGCTTGCAAAGCCATTCTATTGTATCCAGCCAAAAAATGTTTTTGGTTGGCAGTTTTTCAAAGTTTAAAAATGAATCAAGCCAGTTTTTAAATTCATCGCAGTTCATAGTTTTGACAAAGTCTAGCGCTTTTTTGTTAATTAAACAAGCAGAAATTCATTTAGATTCCAAGAAACCTGTGTTAGAATAAAAGCATTGGAGAATTTATGAAAAAAACTTTTATTATTTTAGCGACAACATTGCTTTCATTCGTGTTTATTTCTTGCAATAATTCAGCCAATTCCACAAACAATAATTCATCAGAAAACACGCAAAATGTGGTGTGGTATGAAACGTATGAGACAGCTAGATATGTATTTATTGTCAAACAAGGCGAAAATGCTGAAGAAATAAATTCCGAAGGATACGCAACAAAAGTTAAAAACCATTATCGATTGCTAAACGGCTATGCAATTGAAGATATAGAAAACACCACAGCAACATTTGTATCGGAAGACAAAAACAAAACGCCCTATGAGGCAAAAGTTTATGTAACTGCGGATATTGGTTTTTATTATGATGAGACGGAAAAGAAGGTTATAATGATGAATATTATCGCAGATAATTGGCGTTGGAGAATAAACGAAGAAACAGACCATTGGCAATGCAGTTCACCTGATTGGAATAAATAACAAGCGATACTGCTCGCCACAGGAAGCTTTTACTAGGCGACGGAGATTTTGGCGGACCCAAAATTTTAGTTTTGACTCAAGGAAACAACATGCGCCCCAACCTTCAAGACTACAAACAAGTCCAAACTATCGCAAAAACCGTTTTGGAAGAAATCAAAAGCTTCATCGGCGCGGACAAAACGGAAAAAGACATAGCGAGGGAATGCGCCGCGCTTTTGAAAAAACATGGAATAACAAAAACTTGGTACTACGCCTGCCCCGCCCTTGTCTTGCTTGGAAGCCGCAGCTGCCTTTCGATTTCCGGAAAAGTTTATGAGCCTTCGGACGAAAAAGTTGGAAGCGAAAATCTTGTCACAATCGACTTGTCTCCCTTGTCAAACAAAATCTGGGGAGACTGCTCAAGGAGTTTTGTCGTTGAAGGCGGAAAAGTAAAGCCGGAAGGCGAAATAAAAAATCAAGAGTTTGTCGAGGGCCTTAAGGTTGAGCGCGAATTGCACAGCCTGTTCATCAATTGCGCGCGACCTGGAAAAACTTTTGAAGAAGTCTTTTTGCAAATGAATCAAGCGATAAAAGCGCGCGGCTACGAAAACCTTGACTTTAACGGAAACGTAGGCCACACGATTGAAACAGAAAAAGACAAGAGACTCTATTTTGAAAGCGGCAACAAGGAGACACTAAAAGAAAACGCGCTCTTTACCTTTGAGCCACACATCAGAAAAATTGGAAAAAATTACGGCTTCAAATTGGAAAACATTTATTATTTTGTCGAAGACGGCTCTACAAGGGAGTTATAGAGATTCCAACTTGACAAAGCGCGGCTTTTTGCGCAAAAATATTTTATGCGAGATTATATTAAAACAACCGGCTTAAATTCCATTCGAGTTAGAACTTCATTAATAATAATATTGGCGACAGTATTGCTTCCTATTTTGATTTCCTTGATAGCGCTAAGCATTTTCACGCAGCACACAAGAGAATCGCATTTAAATACCGCCAAAGGCGTCGCGTTAATCGCATCAAAGTCGATTGACGCCGATTCTGTAGAAAATTACAAAACAGAGGGAAGAAGCGCAAATGGTTACGAGGAAACTTTTAATCGTCTTTCAATCCTTCAAAAAAGCATTCCCGACATCAAATATCTTTATGTCTATCAAATTAGAGAAGACGGCTGCCATATCATTTTTGACACTGACGAAGAGAACGCGGATTATGAAGTTGACCAGCTTGTAGAATTTGACCCTTCATTTTTGCATTTGGTGCCGGATTTGCTGCAAGGAAAAGAAATCAAGCCGCTTGAATCCAACGATCAATACGGCTGGCTATTGACCTATTATCAACCGGTTTTTGACTCAAACGGAAAATGCCAATGCTATGTTGGCGTCGACATTTCAATGGATTTGTTGAGAAGCTATAAATTGCAGTTTCTTTTAAAAACAAACATCTTGTCTCTTATTGCAATCCTTATAATGTTCCTTTCAACAGTTATGCTCACAACAAAAACGCTCGTAAATCCGTTGAAGGGAATGACTGACTGCGCTTTGGAATTTGTCAGCCATAAAACAAACATTGACGGAATGAAAAACTGCATTTCAAAAATAAAGAAGCTGAACGTTCACACACATGACGAAGTTGAAAACCTTTACATCTCTTTTACAAACATGACGGAGACTACAGTTCAGAATTATATTGATATAAACAAAATGCAGGAAGAGCGCATTCAAATCATGCAAAAATACAATACTGAACTTGAAATGAAAGTTGAAGAAAGAACGCGCGAATTGAAGCTGGAAAAAGAAAAATCAGAAAACCTCCTTCTAAACATTCTGCCCAAAGAAGTCGCCAAAGAGCTTACGGAGCATCCGGAACGAACCATAGCGCAAGACTTCCCCAACGCGACAGTCCTCTTTACTGACATCGTGGGATTCACAAAGATGAGCGGAACCATGAAAGCGGATGACGTTGTTCACATGCTCAACAAAATGGTTTCGCTTTTTGACGAAAGGGCAAAACTTGAGAGCGTGGAAAAGATAAAGACTATTGGCGACGCTTATATGGCGGCGACAGGCCTTGTAAAAGACAATGAAAATGACGGCGTTATAAAAATGATTTCTTTCGCTCAAGGCTTGTTGAAAGATGTTGAAGACTTCAACAAAAACTCTCAAATAAAAATTCAGATAAGGCTTGGAATCAACACAGGAAATCTTGTCGCAGGCGTTATTGGAAAATCCAAATTCATTTATGACATCTGGGGCGACACCGTCAATGTCGCAAGCCGAATGGAAAGCACCGGCGAGCCGATGAGAATACATGTAAGCGAAAGCGTGTATATTCAGGCAAAAGACAAATTTTCCTTTACCGACGCGGTTGGCATTGAAGTTAAAGGAAAAGGCTTGATGAACACGTACTTTTTAAAATAGCCGCGCGGCATTCCAACAAGGCGCCCGGTGGCCGCCCCTCAACGCGGCGCTGTCGAGCAATCTCTCCCTTATTTTATATACACCCGCTGGACGCGCTTTCCGACGCATGTGAGAATCTCGTAAGAAATCGTTCCGGCAGCGTTGGCCAAGTCGTCGGCTGTCAAAAGAGCGCCGCTTTCTTTTGGGCCAAAAATCACTGCGCGGTCAAAGCGCTTGATTCCCTTGGCGCTTCCGAGGTCAACCATGCATTGGTCCATGCAAATGCGGCCGCGAATTGGATAAAGTTTTTTGTTCACGCTAACCTTTAATGTTCCGGCTTGGCGGCGCAAAAGGCCGTCAGCGTAGCCGATTGGCAGCACGCCGATCGTAGTGTTCTTTGTCGCTGTCCATGTTGAGCCGTAAGAAACGCTCATGCCTTTTTTAAAAGGCCGCAGGGCGCTGATTCCGGTGACAAAAGCCATAACGGGCTTTAATTCCAACGGAGTTTTTTTTGCGCGCAAATACTTTGCGGTAATCTTGTCGGGATAGTAGCCGTACAAAATGATTCCGGGACGAACCATGTCAAACTGCCATTCGATTTTGTCCATGAGCGCGGCGCTTGCCGAAGCGTGGACGATTCCGGGATTGATGCCGGCGGCTTTTACAGATTCCACGGCGGCCGCAAAAGCGTCGCGCTGTTTTTTTGCGTAGGAACGGTCGCGAGCTGCGGTTCCGTCGGCGCTGGCAAAATGGGTGCATATGCCGCCCAAGCATAGGTATTTTGACGATGCGATTCTTTTTGCCAAAGCCGCCGCGTCGCAGGGCAGGCAGCCTACCCGTCCCATTCCGCTGTCAACGGCAAGATGGACGGCGAACTTTTTGGCGGCCGCTTTTTGGGCTTGTGACGCCTTCGCAGCTTTCTTGACGGCGGCCTCAATCAACTCAATGTATTCTTCGTCGCCGACAAAGGGCGTGATATTGTATTTTACCAAGTCCGCCATCTCAGACGGAGAGCAGTAGCTCAAAAGCAAAATCGGGGCCTTGATTTTGGCCTCGCGAAGCTCAATTCCCTCGCCCACGGTGGCCACAGCCAAATATTCCGCTCCGCATTTGACTGCGGCTTTTGCGCAGGGAACGGCTCCGTGGCCGTAAGCGTCGGCCTTTACCGAACAGCAAATCTTCACTCCGGGCTTTACGAATTTCTTTATGGCCTTTACGTTGGCTTCAAAGTTCTTTAAATATATTTCAGCAAATGTAAGTCTCATTCCGCTCATAATAGTTATTTTCGGAAGATTTTGCAACCATGATAAGTATTGAACTTTTTGCAGAAAAATGCTATATTTTTACAATTACAACAATCATTTTAGGGTGGAAAAATAAAATGAAAAAAGTATTTGCAATTGCGCTAGCGGCTTCTGTATTGGCCTTTCTTTCTTGCGAATCGACAAAACAAGAGAGCGCGGCTCAAAGCCCGGAACCCAACAAAGTCGAGCAGGCCTCTACTCCGGCCGCTCCTGCGGAAAAAGAAGTAAAAAAAGAAAGCGCGCCTGTTTCAACGGCCATTTCTTCAAAGTCCCAATACAAAAAGCTTTTGCAGGACATAAAGATTTCTGTCCTTTCTTCGCCAAGAGAAACAGTAAGGGGAAAGGCCTTTGCCTCTCCATATAAAATTCAGGTAACTAATTTGGCCGGAGAGCCTTTGGCCTCCCTCAAAATGACAGCAGAGTATCCCGCTTCAAGAAAGCAGGAAACCGTAAACTTTGCCCGCGCCGAAATCGTGACGGACGCAAACGGCGTCGCGGAATTCACAGCGCCCGTTCCAGAATTGTCCGCCTCGGCCAGCGTTTTGTTCTACCCGCAAGCGCCATCCAGCGACCCTGACTTGATCAAGCAAGCCTCGGCCATCGCCGCCGAAGCGCCTTGGAAGGCAAAGAGCAATTTGGGCGCCCGCACAGGAATCTTGGTTTCAATCGTTGACTACCGCCAAGACGGAAAGATCAATATCGGAAACGGATCTCAGCCTAGCGCCCAGGCCCTTACCGGAAGTTTGTGGAAAGCGGGCTTTATGGGAGCGCAGAACGCGGACTTCCACAACTCCATCGACGCGGACGATCCTGTAAGAATCAGAAGCGACGCCCTCAAGCAGCTTAGCGGAAACTCACTTTTCAAATACGTAATCTACGGCCGAGTAAAATACGCAAATCCGATCGCGCAAGACGCGGACGGCTATTACAACGTTACCTTTACCGGCGACATGGGCGCCTTGAACATCTCTAGCGGAGAAGTTCTTTTAAAGGCCGCAAAATCAGTCACAGTAAAAGACAAGTCTGAATGGAAAGCGATTTCAAACGCCCAGCAAGAAATGGCAAAACTTTTCTGCGAAGAAGTCATATACTCTCTTTCGAACTAGGAGATAAAAATGGTATACACAGACACACGCGACTCAGAAGCCAAAGTTGACTTTAAGACTGCAGTGATGAACGGAATGAACGCCAAGACTGGCGGCCTTTACATTCCCGTTGAGTTTCCCAAGATAGACATTTCTAAAATGATGAAGGACGGAAGGCCGGACTTTATCAGCGCCGCCATCGAGATGGCCAAGCCTTATGTAGAGGGAGAAATTCCTGACGCGGACTTGGAGGCTTTGATAAAAGACGCCTACCCCTTTGAGCCCAAGCTTGTTAAGATTGAAGACGGAACATACGTTCTTGAATTGTCGCACGGTCCTACTTGCGCCTTTAAGGATTTTGGAGCGCGCTTTATGGCCCGAACGATGTCATTCTTTAACAGAGGACAGGACGGAAAGCTTCACATTTTGGTGGCGACATCTGGCGACACAGGAAGCGCTGTCGGAAGCGCCTTTCATAACGTAGAAGGACTTGACGTTACAATCTTGTATCCGGAAGGAAAAATCAGTCCCTTGCAAGAAAAGCAGCTTTCGACATTTACCGGAAACGTTCGAGCCCTTAAAGTAAAAGGAACATTTGACGACTGCCAAAAATTGGTAAAGACCGCCTTTACAGACAAAGACTTGCGCGCCAAGTTCCGCTTGTCTTCCGCCAACTCAATCAACATTTCGCGCTTGCTTCCGCAAAGCTTTTATTACATGTACGCCGCCTTGCAAGCCAAGTACGAAAATCCCGGAAAGGAAATTATCGTAACCGTTCCCAGCGGAAACTTTGGAAACCTTACCAGCGGCCTTATCGCCCGCGAAATGGGCGCTCCAATAACCGGCTTTGTAGCGGCAACAAATTCCAATCGAACGATTCCGGATTGGATCGCCACAAGCGAATACAAGGCCCGCCCCAGCGTGGAAACATACGCCAACGCTATGGACGTAGGCGCTCCTTCAAACTACGAGCGCATCGCCTATATGTATTCTTTGGAAGACGTAAGAAAGCTTTTTGCGGCCTATTGGCTTGACAACGACGGAATCGTAAAAGCAATCAAAGCCTGTTCTGATTCAACCGGCTACACAATCGATCCGCACGGAGCGGTAGCATACAGGGCTTGGGAAGACATCAAAAACGGCGCCTTGGAACGCCTTGAAGGAATTGACATCACAAAGCCCGGAATCACTCCAAACAAGCCGGACTGGGCGGACTGCGCGAAAAGCGCGGTCGGAATCATTTTGGAAACCGCCGATCCGGCCAAGTTCAGCGCGATTGTTAAGGACGCGATTAGCAAAGACCCCACGATTCCCGAACGCTTGCAAAAGGTTATGGCCCTGCCCGACCGCGCGATTCCGATGGAAAACGACTACAACAAATTCAAGGATTGGCTAATCGCCAACCTCTAAAAGGCAGCGTCTGGGCAGCGCCTAAGGACGCGGTGAAACCGCTCGAAACAACGATTTTGGTATTGCTTATGACAACACGAGCGGCTACATATTGCTATAGGTCTGCACGCTGTCTTCCAAGTGCTCGATTTTGACGCCGGCCTCTTTGAACATGCGCATCGAGTCTTCCTCGTCGTGGTAATGCTTTTCGCAGACTACTCTTTTTATTCCGCAGTTGATTATCAACATCGCGCAAGTTCGGCAAGGAGTCATCTTGCAGTACACCGTTCCTCCGTCGATGGAAATGCCGCGCTTGGCCGCTTGGCAAATCGCGTTTTGCTCGGCGTGAACAGTGCGCACGCAGTGGTTTGTAATCGAGCCGTCTTCGTGGACGCTCTTTCTAAAAAGGTGGCCCACATCGTCGCAGTGAGGAAGTCCAGCGGGGCTCCCAACATATCCGGTGACTAAAATCTGGTTGTCGCGGGCGATGACGCAGCCGCTTCGGCCCCTGTCGCAAGTGGCGCGTTTGGCTATCGTTCTTGCAACTTCCATAAAGTATTCGTCCCACGTGGGTCGAACGTATTTTTCTTCGCTCATAAAAAAAATATACAAAAAATTTTAAAAAAAATCAATTTTTTTGATAAAAAAATGCAAAACTGTTATATGATATATATGTCAAGATTTTTTTGACAAAAAAAGTTTATTAATTAAAGTGAGGAAAAAAATGAAAAAATTAATGATCTTATTGGCCCTTGTCTTGTGGACAAGCATTGTTTGGGCGGAACCGCGTCCAGCCCAAGATTTTGATCAAGAAGCCGCTGAATACAAAGAATATTGGCTTGCGTCAGTAAAAAAACATGACGGCGAAAAATACGGCCCACTTTTGTTTATAGACGACTTGCGTTACTTTTGCGACCAACACCCCCAATGCCTTTTGTCGCGCGTTGATTTGGCCGCGGAATCTCTAAAGATTGGAAAAAACAAGGAAGGCGTCGCCGCGCTAAAAGCCGCAAAAAAGATTCTTACAACCGTTCCAGAAACGGAGGAAGGAAAATTCGCATTGGCAAAATACTACAGGCTTTCGGCGGAAGCGAGCGCCTTGGGAAAAGCCATTGGTTACTCCGGCGGAATGCCCACAAACGAAGCAAATTTGTGCGCAAAATACAATCCGCTTTTGGGAGCGGAGGCGTTTTACTCCCTTGGAAATTTTTACGCGGACCAAGGCGAGGCGCTTAGAGGCAGAAATTGCTTTTCATCGGCATTTAAAATAGACGCCGATTTTCAGCTTGCGACATGCGACGACATTCAAAAATATTACAAATGCTACACAAAAGGCATGTTGATCACTCCGCCGCAGTTGATCACATTCCTTGATAAAATTTTTGTCGCAAAAGGATTCAAATACAGCAAAAACTTTGGAGCTTTTTCAGCTTCGGTTTACGAAAAAGGCGGCAGCAAGGACAAGGCCGCGCTTGCAAGCGTTCTTGACAGAGAGTTTACGCTGACCTACAAGGACTCAAGCCCCGATGAATTGCTTGCGATACTGAAAAAGAATTACAAGACAGCGAACGCGCAAAAAGCGATCGCCTTTATTGAAAAATTTTACGACAAGGACCAAACTCTTTCCGAGGCGGACTTAAACGAACTTCCGGAAAAAACGCGCAAGTTCTTGCCAGTCCGCTATATGTATAAAATAAAAACATCAAACGATATTGCGGCTTTGCGCTCCGAATTTGAACCCTTCTTTAAAACTATAGGAAACTTTTACATCCGCTTGTACGAGAAAGCCGAAAAAAACGAAGACAAAAAATCCATGGCCGAGCTAAAAGAAATTTTATCAAAGCCAATCCATAACGCGTACGGGAGGAACCGCCTGACAAAGTGAAACAAGCAAAAAGATTTCGGGTCGCCGCCCTATTCTTGTTAAGTCTAGGCTTTGCGTCTTGCGCTGACAAAAAGGCGGCTGGAATCTTGTACATAAAGGCGTTTGATGCTTACGAACAAAAAAAATTTGCCGAAGCAGACGCCTTTATCAACCAAAGCGTTAATTGCGACAAAAAAAACAAACAGGCTAAAATCTTAAAAGCCAAAATCCATTTGTTTCAAGGCCAATACAAAGAAGCCGCGAAACTTTTTTCCGACCTATATAATTCTGAATCTGACAACAAAGACATTCAACGCTACCTAATTCAAAGCCTGATTTTTTTAGAAGACTACAAAAGAGCGAGCCAAGAAATTCAAAAGGCCCTTGAAAAAGACAAGGGGGACTGGCGGCTGTATTACTTTGCGTCTGTAATCGCTGCAAAGGAAAATAAAGTCGAAGACCGATTTGAAGCGCTCAACCTGGCGCAAAGGGCTTTATGCGAAGGGGCCGACGTTTTTTTTGACCTTGCCTTTTGTTGGGAGTCTTTAGGCGTAATAGAAAAAGCAAAGCTTTATCAAGAAAAATGTCTTTGCTTAAACAAATCATACACAAATTTTTTTATTCAAAACAAGGAGGAAAAAAGTGAATAATGTTATAAAATTTCGTGAAACAATTCGTGAAACATTCACGGCAAAAATCAAGGTTTTTACCCTAATTTGCGCGTTCTTTTGCCTAAATTTGCCTATTTTTGCGCAAACCTGCCTGTCAAAAATTCAAATTCAAGGCGTAGAAGTCCTTGTTGACAACATTTACGAAGAGGGAATATCGTTACAAATTTTGGGACTGGCAAAAACCGCGTTCAACAAGCTTTGCGACAACGAAAAGAACTACTCGGTAAGAATCAATTTGCGCGAAAGGTCATTCTATAAAAACGTTGACAATTTTCATTCCTTATACGCAAGCTACCAACTCTTTTCAGAAGACGGCCAATGCGTCTTGGAAAATGTGTTTTGCAGCGAAAGCAAAAAATCGATTTTATCCGCTTTAGTCCAGCAAAAACAAGTTTCAAAAATCGCCCGGGAAATAAAAAAATATTTTGAGGAAGAATCCAATAACGATGCGTAAATTTTTTTTAGCGCCGCTCCTAGCCATTATTTTTTTAAACCGAACTCATTGTCAAATACAATTGCGTTCGGTTGACGACGCGTTGCAAATTGCGCTTGCTAATGACGTTGAATTTTCCTTGCAAAGACAAAGCGCGCAAGAAAACGTTCGCTTGGCAAAAAAAAACATTGTCGAATTTTTCCCGGTTTTTGATTTTTCCATAACAGACGGCGCAAGAGCGCAAAAAGACGTTGACGACACAAAAAGCAAAAGCATTGAAATCGGCTTGACTCAAAAAATTTTTAACGGAGGCAAGACTGTTTTGAATTGGCAAATGCAAAAGGAAAGCAGTTTTTATCAATTTTTGAACTTTCAAAAATCCTTTGAAAATTTTAACAATTCGGTTGTCCAGTGTTACTACAACACGCTGCTCCTAAACCTAAAGTCCGAATTATTGGAAAAGACGATAGACAACGCAAAAGATGTATTGCTTTTGGCCGAGTTGGAAAAAGACCAAGGTATGATCGTCAACACTGAATATTTAGAAACCGTTCTTGAATACAAAAAACTGGAACTTGAACTATGCGACGCAATTAACGAATGCGAGAAGTCGGCAAATGAACTGAAAAAACTATTAAACATAAGAAGGGATCAATCCCTTAATTTTTGCGAGCGCGGAAAATTTTTAGAAGCATTGGACAGTTATTTATTGTTTGACAACCTAAGCAAGCGTTTTGGCCAGCTAAAAGAAAGCGCGCTTCAAAACAGCGTGGACCTTAAAATATGCGGAGCCGAGTTAAATTGGGCTAAAAAGCAAAGGTCTATGCAAAAAAGATTTTTGCTTCCAAGCGTTTCAGTAAGAGGAGGAATCTCTTTTTGCGGCAGGAACTACCCTCTTACGTCGCCAGAGTATTCAATAAAAGTCATCTTGAATTTTGAGGACAATCCATGGACTCAACTTTCGATCAGCAGGCAAAACGGTTTTAGCAAAGGAAAAATGAATTCGTTGCGCGACAGTTTAAGCGGGCAAGGAATCATCAACACAGTTTATTTTAGCCAAATGCGCTTGAATAAAATCGAGATTGCGCAACGAAAAGTTGGATTGGAAAAAGCAAAAAAACAAATTGAAGAAAGCGTGGCTGAGATGATTCAAGAAATTGAGCGCGCGCAAAAGAGCTTTTTGCTTTGCTTGGAAAACGCAAAGCTTAAGGAACAAAAGCTGGCCTTGTCAAAGCTGCAACTTGAGCAAGGCAGAATCAAGAAAAACGAATACTTGGAAAATTTAAATGAAAGCGCGAAGGAAAAAATTAAATGCCTAAGCCTTTTAAAAGAAAGAGATTTTCTTTGCGCAAAACTGGAATCATTTTCGGGAACAAAGCTTTAAGGAGAAAAGAAATGAAAGCTAAGGAAATTTTGGCCATGCCAATTCTGTTATGCATTTTAGCGTGCGCTTGCGCCAACAAACGCGAACAACAAAGCCAATGTCTTCAAGTAAAAACGATTACAGCAAAAAAAAGCGAACAAACGCAGACGCTGGAAAGCTACGGATCGATAACATACAAGAAAAAGAATGACATTTGCGCTCTTGTTGACGGAACGATCATTGAACAGCGAGTAATCGAAGGCAGTCCTGTAAAAGAAGGAGAAATACTGTTTGAGCTTAAAAATATTCAATATCAAATCCAGAAAGCAGAAAGGCTAAACCAAGTCAATTCCGCAAGGGCAAAGTTAAAGGCCGCGCAAAACAATTTGACAGAGCAAGAAAGAAACGCGGCCTCAGCGCTCATGACTCTGGATAACGCAAAGGCAAAACTTGCTCAAAAACAAGAAGAATATTTTTTGCAAATGAAGAATCTAGAGAAAAACCAAACGCTTTTTGCGGCCGGGGGAATTTCAGAAACTTCAATGGAGCAAATGATAATGGATGCAAAGGCGTTAAAGACTGATTTAGACATGCTTGAAAAGGAATTAACAATGCAAAGCCTTGGCTATGAAGAAAGAGACCTTTTAAAGCAAGGGATCGTTCCTAGCGAAGACAAAGAAAGATTGCGACAACAATTGATCGAGCTGAACACCGAGAGCGCCAGGATACAAATTGAGCTTGCGGAAGTAGAACTAAGAAACGCCCAGCGAGACTTGGAGTCAATAAACGCATTGATCGACGGCTTGACAGTGCGCTCCCCATGCAAGGGAATCGTCGGCGCTTTGTATTATGAAAAAGGAGAAAGAATCGCTCAAAACGAGAAAATTGCGACAATAATCGATATGGATTTCCCATACGCTAAAGTTTCGGTTCAAGAAAAAGACATGGAAAAAATTGAACTTGGCGCAAATGCATTGATACAAATTGAGTCAGCCGCTTATACGGAACAAAGCAAAATTGATTTTATAAGTCCTTTGGCGGATTCGGAAACAGGAAACTTTTTCATAAAAATTCCTGTAACGAACAGCAAAAATAAACTTCGGCTTGGAATGTTTGCGAAATGTTCGATTCAAAGCAAAGCTATTGGAGAATATTTTGCGCTGCCAGAAAGCGTTTTGTCGCGCCGAGACGGCAACACAGCGTATTTGTTTTGCGTTCAAAACGATTATGTTTATCAAAAAGAGTGCCCTATTGAGATGGAGCGGAATTCAACAATATTTGTAAAGAGCGGAATCTCAGATGGTGAAAAAATCGTTCTAAATCCATCGACATCGTTAAAGGAAGGCATGCGTGTTAAAAGCATTTAAAAAAATTGCGTTTTGTTTTGCGCTCGCAGCATGCGCGTTCTCTTGCGCGGTTGTTTCCTTTGAGGAATTGGAAGCTGAAATTTCCTTGCAAGAAAAACAAAATTACTATGAACATGAACATGTTAGAATTGGTTTTTCAATCGAAATGGAAAAAACTTCCGTAGAGAACTTAGTTTCACTTAAAGAAGATGGAAAAAGGCTTGAGGCGAAAATTGAATGGCAAAACAATCTATGCCTTATCAAAGCGCCGGGTGATTTTAAAAAAGGTTGCGCGTATGTTATAAGCTTGCAGGGCGACGCATACACAAAAGACGGAAGAAAATATTCGTTGAACATATACAGGGAATTTATTTTTGGAAAAGAAACCGAAACCTTCAAGCTTTTAAACGTTGAAGAGGAAAAAGACTTGAATGGCGATGTCATATGCATACGCCTTGTTTTTAACAATGCGATTGATCCGTCTTATTTTGAAAGAGAATTCAACATAAGTCCATACATTGAGGTTAAAATAGAGTATTCAAAAGATTTTTGCGTTGCAGAAATATCTCCTAGCGACAAATGGAAAGCGAATGTATACTACTCGTGGAGCGTAAGAGATATTTTTAGCAAAAGCAAAGTAAAATTATTCAGGGAATACAGCTCTTCGTTTTTGGGAGCGAAAAAAAACAAGCCGCCCGAAATCACAAATATTTGTCCGGTTATTGGGAACGTTTTTTTATTAGACCAAAAGCTAAACGACTTGATGGAAGCCCAAGGCATCGGGCTAGAATTTGACTGCCTCATGAACCCCGAAAGCGTCGAGAGAGGCGTTAACTTTACCCCGTCGATTCAAGGATTTTGGACAAACATCGATTCCCGCAAATTTATTTTTACCCCTTATAAAAATTATCAAATAAACAAAGAATATAGGCTGTCCATCACCGACTCCGTCGAGGACAAATGGGGAATAAAAATAAAAGAAGACAGGAATATTTACTTTACGCCTGCAGCAAGTTTTATAAAAGTAGACAAGGCGACATTCAACACAAACAATTTAGTTGAAAACCAAATTAATCAAATAGAAGCTGAGGATGGATTGCCTTCGTATATAAAAGTGTTCTTTGACAAGCCTCTTAGCAAAAAATCTTTATCAGGCATTAAGAACTCGATAAAATTGGATGCAGTCTTTCCCTCTGTCACGCAAACTCCAAGATTAAACTCCATTAATCTTATAAATGAAAGCTGCGTCGAATTGTCATATTCCAATTTAAGCGTTGCCCTTCCCGGTCAAGAATGCATTTACAAACTTACGGTTAGAGGCGGCGAGAATTTCATTTACGACAATTTAGGTGAATGCCTTAAGGAGGACAAATGCTTTTACATAAACATAAACAAAAATTGAAAGTTATGCTTGCCCATTGCGCATTGTCATTAGCGTTGACTTGCCAATCTTGCGCCGATTATTTTTTTCCGGAATTTAAAGTGGAGAATTCATATTTGGAAGACGAAAAGGCTATTGTAATTTTTTCTTCTGAAGCCAATCCAACAAGCGTAAAAAAGAATTTTTTATTCGCTCAGGATGAAAAAGAAATTGAAGGTTGCTTTGAATTTTGCGGAAGCAAAGTTAAATTTACGCCAAAAGAACCAATCGAGCAAAACCACTGTTACAAAATAGTTGTATATTCCGGCGCGCAAGACATAAACGGAAACACCCTTCAAAAAGAGTACAAAAAAAACTTTTATACAAAAAACGATTTATCCGCTCCAACAATTAAAAAAATTCAAGCATTTTCGGACAAAAACAATAATACAGAAAAAATTGAGATAACTTTTAGCAAAGCGATAAATCAAGAATCTTTTGCGGAAAATTTCTCGCTGGAACCAAGCGAAGACTTTTTTTGCAATTGGTCAATGGATGGAAAAAGCGTTAACATTATTTTTGCAGCGCCCCTAATCGAAAGAAAAATATATTCCATAAAAATTGGAACAGATTTAATAGATATTTATAACAACACAATGGCCAATGATTTTTATTGGTTCTGGACCAACAACGAATGCGCGAAAAATCCCGACTACAAAGTTTACGCGTTCGAATTTGGACAAAATGACAGCAAAGAAATATTTGATTTATATGAAAATGCGGACTTTTCAAAACAAATTGAAATCATTTTTGACAAAAATGTATTGGCGGACACTCTTCAACAAGGCATTCAAATCGAGCCGCAAACCTCATATTCGATCGAGCCAATATACGAAATAAATAATAAGGTTTGCCAAAGAGCGAAAATCTTTTTTAATGAAAAACCAAATTGGGGATCGGAAAAAATCTTGACAATCAAACCAGATATAAAAGATTTAAGCGGCTTTTCAGTCCAAAAAAAGAAAATTACAATCAGAAATAACTCAAGCTTAGCAAGGCCTCCAAAATTGGAATGTGTAATCTTAACCGTTGACGAAGAAAACATTTTTATAAGCGAAAAGGATAATTTTAAAACAATCTTGTTCCCAATCGACAAGTATCCATGCGGAACTTACACAAGCGTTCCAATATACTTTGTTTTTTCAATAAGCGAACATTCAAAATGCATAGATAAACTTTCAGCTTATGAGGGAATAGACGTTTCGTCATATTATGCGGGAACAATAAATCTTAACGTTGTTGAATCCATATCTGAAGACGATTTTGGCAACAGCGCTTATATATTTACCAATCCAAAGGCCATCGAAAAAATCAACCAAATAAAGGAATCACAATGCGCTATAAGCGCAATCAAATTCAACGCTCAGTTTAAAAACGCCGAATTAAACGAAAGTCCTAGTCAAGGAATAATTGAATTTTGCGTCAATAAAAATATTTGCGATGACAAAAAAAACTATTTGGAGGAAGAAACGCGGTTAACCTGCAATAAAATCTAAGATATGAATAATCTAATAAAATTTTCAACAAGACATCCCGTTTCTGTCTTGATGTACTTTTGCCTTACATTGACATTAGGCCTTATCTCTCCTTTTTTACTGAACGTCGATTTTTTGCCAGAAACAAAAGACCGATTTATTATTGTAAACGCAAATTACCAAGGGGCAAGAGCGAAAGAAATAAGGCGATTGATAACAATTCCGCTTGAAGAAAATCTATCCAGTCTTAAAGGCATTAAGAACATTGAATCAGTTTCTAGAGACGGCAGGTCAACATTAAAGATTGAATTAAGGTGGAACACAAATTTTGAAAACGCTCTGCTTGAAACAAAATCGATTTTAGATTCCTCAAACGAATATTTGCCGCAAGATTGTCCAAAACCTACGGCGCAAAAAGCGATGGAATCGTACGACAAGGCGATAAAGATTATTGTTTGGCCTAATGACGAGAAAAAAGACGGCGCAAACACTTTTGTTAAAAACGATTTGAAACGAAAAATCCTCTCGCTTAAGGAAACAGCATATGTAAAAAATATTGGGCTCTCAGAGCCGGAAATACAAGTTATCGTAGATTCAAAGGCTTCGGCGCATTACGGCCTTTCGCTAGAAGAAATCGCCCAAGCCATCAGCATGTCAAACTTTGACTATCCGGCGGGAATGATACAAGACGGAGAAAACAACCTTTTGCTAAAAACAGAAGGAACATTCCGAACTTTTTTTGACATAATGGAAACAAACTTAAAAACAAACAAAGGGCCGTTGAAGCTAATACATTTGGCAAGAGTTGAAAAGGCCTGCAAAAACCACGAATCCTTTTGTTTTTACAACGGAAAACGCTGCGCGGAATTATTAATTTTTTGCAAGAAAAATCACAATCCTCTTAATCTTTCAAAAAAAATTCGAAAACTTGTTGATGAATTAAAAATCGAAAAAAGCGATTACAGCATTGTTATCGAAAACGACAGCTCAGACGAAATAAAAAAAACAATTCGCGCTTTAACCATTAACGCTTTGGCAGGAATTGCAATAGTTTTGTTTTTGTTGGTCGTTTTCTTTAAGTCCGTTGAAATCGCGCTTACAGTTGCCGCAGTCATTCCCTTTAGCCTAATATTCACAAGCTTTGTATTGTTATGCTTTAATCGGAGCATAAATATAATCTCAATTTCTGGAATGACAATATGCTTAGGAATGGTCATTGACAACTGCATTGTCGCTATTGAAAGCGCCATGGAAGAAAAGCCTAAAAAAAATTGGGCAATTTTCATTGAACAAGCATTTATAAAAATTGAAAAATCAAACACAGCGTCCACAATTACAAGCGCAATAGTATTTTTGCCCTTATTTTTTATTGAAGGACTTATCGGCGAGCTGTTTTTGGATTTGGCGATAAGCGTAATCTCTGGATTAATTTTGTCGTTGTTGTACTCCTTTACGGTCTTGCCCGCAATCTGCGTTTTGTTTCTACAAAAAAATCTTATTAATTCCAAGACTTTTGATTCTTCATGGCTCGAAAAGAAAATGCAAAAGATATTGCAAAAAAGCGATAAAATTAAACGCTTATGTCCCACCCTTTCCATTTTCTTTATGATTTTTACAGCCCTTTTATTCATTCCCATAAAAAAAGAGTTTCAACCCAAAACTAAAGATGTGTATGCAATGGCAAGGATTTTTTTTCCGAACGGAACAAGCTTAGAACTTATTCAAAGCCAGGCAAAGATGATTTCTTCTTATGTCAAAGGAATTCCAAAAGTTGAAAACGTATTTTGCTGGGGCGGAAACGAAAAAGAAGACTTGGATTTTTATTCAAGCGCGGAAAATAAAAAGGAATGCATAAATCTCAAGGCATACTCCTCTGATTTAAAAAATACAAAAAAAGAAATGAAAAAAATATTTGAGCAACTTGGACTAAATTATTCAATGCCCGAATGCAAAGACATAATTTCGCAACGATTGCAAATTTCCAACAATTTTCTTTTTACGCAGGACGACGAAGACAAACTTTTTGATGAATCCAATCGATTGTTTGGCAAAGACAATTTTTTCCCAAATGAAATATCAGAGCAAAAGACTTTTGTAGAAAATAAAGAATTAATGAAAAAGCTAAAAATCACGCCAAACTTTTTGGCAAAAAACATAAAAAGCGCTCTAAACGGGTCTCCAGCCTCTTCTTTTTATGAAAATGGCGTCGAGATTCCAATAGTCGTTCGATTTGAGAAAAAAGAATTTTCCGCGGAAAACAAACTGGATTCACTAAACGTAATCCTTGGCCAGTCGCCCGTACAACTTTCTTCGCTTGGAAAATGGAAAATTCAAGCAGAGGAAAGCTTGCTTTACAGGAATAATGGCAAGGACGCGAAAATTGTCGACAAAAACGCTGGCAAGAAAAATTTGAAGAAAATTGCAGGAAGGCTTGTTTCAATGCAAGGTGAAAATTTAAAGTCATTGTTTTTTGAAGGAACTCTTTTGCTGCTTCTTGTATTGGCGCTGCTTTATTGCATTTTAGGCGCGCAAACAGAATCCCTTTGCCAGCCTCTTTATTATTTAACAGCAGTACCGCCGAGTTTTTTTGGAGCCGCCCTTTCTTTGCTTGTTTTTGGCTCCTCCCTTAACATAAACTCTATCATAGCCTTTATGCTTTTATTCGGAACTTCGGTGAACAATTCGATTATATTGAGCGAAAGCGGCGGAAAAAAAACTTCTACGGTTTTTATAACAAGCGCCACTTCCATAGCATGCCTTTTGCCATTTGCATTCGATCCATTTAGAACAAATCCGCAAAGCTCGCTTTCTTTGGCGGTTGCGGGCGGACTTGCCTTTTCAACAGCGGCGGTTTTGATAATGACGCCAAACATTTTACATTGGAGCGAAAAATGATTTTTAAGAGCAAAACAAAGGCCACGTTCGCGCTTTTATGCATGCTTTTGCTTTCCATTTACTCGCTAAGAAACATTCGACTAACAAAGTCCGCTCCAAGCGAATACGAAAACTATACAGTGGAATTTGAATATTACGGAATGGACGCGGAAAGAATGGAAAAGCTGATATCCATTCCTTTTGAAGAGATTGCGGCAAAATTGGACGGTCTTGTCTCTATTTCATCCGAATCGGAATATTCAAAATCCGTCACTAGATTGGTCTTTGAAAAAAGCAAAAACTCTTCGTACGCCGCGCTTTCCGCAGCCGCTGACGAACTAAAAAGAACGCTGCCACAAGACGCGCAAAATCCAAAAATCTACGCCTTGTCCCAAGAATCAAAACAATTCTTTTGCGCGGCATTCGACAAAGATTATTTTACTTATCAAGAACTGCGCGGAAAGCTTTTAAAGGCCCTGCAAAGCATTCCAGGCGTCAGCCAAGCGATTGTAACAGGCGGGGAAAGGATGGAAGTCCACCTAGCCTTTGACGACAAGATTCTGGCCCATTATGGCTTGTTTCCATGGGAACTGGCGGCCCAAGCGCAAGAAAGCCAAGCTCGATTTTTATGCGAGAATCAAGCTTTTTACAGAGCGAAACTTGAAACTTTGGATCAAATTCAACGCCTCCCTTGCGTCGAAAAATGCTGCGCGGCTATTGATTCTTCTCAAAAAAAAGAAAGCTTGGTTCGCGTAAACGGAAAAGAATGCATCCTCTTAAGCTTAAAAAGCTCCGAAGAGAACCAAAACATTGCCATTTCAAAGAGAGCCCGCAAAATTCTTGACAAAGCGTTTAAGAACAAAAAAGGTTGGCATATTGTTTATGACAACGGCAAGGAACAAGAAAAAGCGATTGACAAGATTCTAATAGCCTTTTTTGAAACATTGACCGCCCTCGTCATTGCGGTATGGCTTGCGTTCCGGTCGATAAAAAAAACTTTCGTCGCCCTAGCCTTTACCGCCGGCGACACGCTTATGACAATAGCTTTGCTTTCGGCCTTAAAGATCCCATTAGACAGCGCGACAATCAGCGGAATAACAATATCCTTGGGGCTTATATGCGACGCGGCCCTTTACGTTCTTGACGACTGCAAGACTTCTGTCGCCGCGATAATCATTTGCGGCTTGACGACAATCGCCGCAATTCTTCCGCTTTTTGCCCTAAACGAAATAGTTCCAGGCGTCAAAGCCTTGGCGCGCGCTTGCGGAATATCCATAGGTCTTTCATGTTTTTTGGCGATAGTTTTTTTGCCTGCGTACGCTCCGCAAAAAACCAAAAATAAAAATTGCAAAACATTTCTCAACTTGTACAAGTTTTCATACATTCCAAGTGGAAAGTTTATGAACTTGTATTATTTATTATACATTTTTCCGTTGATTTTGTTTATTTTCATCCCTAAGAACCTAAAATCTGCTGACACAGAGCCGGTGACCTACGCGCAAGTTGAATACAACGTCGAAAAGCGATTTGACTTGATTGACCAAGACATTCTTGTATTCTTGAACAATGTCAAAAATTGGAAAGAAGTGAAATTTGTTCAGAGCGAAGCCAAAAGGGGCCATGCCGAAATCCTTGTCGTCTTAAAGAACAGCAAGGCGAAGAATAAAGTCGCAAAACAATTGGTTGAGGAAGGGAAAAAACTCGGAGGCTCTTTGTACGTTCCCCTTTCGCCTCCTAAAAGAAAAATTGTCCAAAAAATGCAGATTTCGATTTTGGGAGACGACTCAAGCCTTTGCCAAAAATTGGCAAAAGACGCGGCGGAGATTTTGCAAGAAAGCTTTATGGCAAAAGCAAAAAGCCTTGTCGCGCTAAATTTTAAGGAAGGCGAAAATATTCTTGTCGCAAAGCCGGAAAAAGACTTCCTAAAAGAAAACAAACTGACAGTTCAAGACTTTGCCCATTTTCTGCGCTGGAATTTATTTGGACCGGTTGCGATAAAGATTCAAGCGAATGGAGTTCAAAAAGACGTTCGCTTGGGGAACGGAAACTTAGCCTTTAACGTCAAGGCTGATTTGGACTCTGTCAAAAGCTTAAGCTTTAAATCAATTCCAATTTCGGCGCTTTCTACCGTTCAAAAAGCAAAACGAGCGTCGAAAATTTTCAGAAAAAATTTAAGGCGGGCGGCCAGCTTTACAATTGAAGTCGAAACAAGAAATTCTGGCAAAATGTTAAAAACAGCAAAAAGCGCGCTAAAAAGCCTAAACTTACCGGAAGGATATTACTTGTTCTGGCCAAAAGAATACGAATCAATGAACGAAAACTATGCAAGAATTCTTGGAGCTTTTTTGCTTTCGGCCGCGGCGATTTTCTTTTTGGCTGCCGCTCAAAGCGAAAAAATTAAAGAAGCCTTTTTAGTCCTTGGAACGATTCCTCTTTCGCTATCGCTTCCGTTGTCGTTAAGGGCTTTGTCTTTTGCGCCGCTGACTTTGGGAGACGCGGTTGGAATGGTCTTTGTCTCTGGCATTTGCGTCAACAACGCCTTATACATTTTGGAGGAGCGCAAGTCTAGCAAAAACGCGGACGCAAAAGCCGCGGCGAAAAAAGTCTTGAAAAGCGTTTTGGCGTCGTCAATTACAACGATGGTTGCGGCGGTTCCTGTAATGCTTAGCGGAGCGGGAGCCTTTGCAAGCGACCTGGCCTTCTTTATGTTTTTTGGAAGCCTTGCGTCAGTTTATGCGGGCCTTGTTTATTTTCCTGCGGCGTTGGAAGGAACAAAAAAAGCGCCCGGCGAAAAAGCAGGACGCCCTTGTTAAACGCGAATAAAATTGTCGCGCGTTAAAACATTATGCGGAAATTTCGCCTGACTTGTTTTTAGGAATGATCAAGTTGAGCAAGATTCCGACAACAGTGGCCAAAGCGACTCCGCCAAGAGAGAAGTTGAAGTCCTTTATCATAAACTTCAAGACGCCGCCGCCGATTCCGATTACCATGATGACGGAAGAAATCGTAAGGTTGCGCTTTTCCTGGTAGTCAACGCCGGCGTCGACCAAAGTCCTCAATCCGCTAGAAGCGATAAGTCCGTAGAGCAAGGTGCAGATTCCGCCCAAAACCGGAGTCGGAATTGTCTGGATTACGGCGCCAAACTTCTGGCAGAACGAAAGGACGACCGCAATAACAGCCGCTCCTCCGATAACCCAAACAGAGTAAACCTTTGTGATTGCCATAACGCCGATGTTCTCGCCGTAAGTTGTGTTCGGCGGGCCTCCCCAAAGAGCGGCCCAAGCCGTGGCGACGCCGTCTCCGAGCAAGGTGCGGTGGAGTCCGGGGTCTTTGTAAAAGTCAGTTCCGACAACTTTGCTTGTGGTGAGCGTATCGCCCATGTGCTCGCAAATTGTAGAGATTGATACGATTACAAAAGTAAGGATCGCTACAAGGTTGAATTTGGGAGCCTGCCAAAAGGCGTGGCCGGCGCCGTCGTACTGCAAGAACGGAAGCGCGAACCACTTGGCCTCCTGAACCGAAGCGAAGTCAATCAAATGGTAGGCCGGGAAAAAGCAGCCCATGATCAAGGTGAACAAGTAGCCGCCGATGAGGCCGATCAAAATTGAAAGGGTGTTGAAAAAACCCTTGAGGAAGATTGTGGCGAAAACCGAAATGGCGAGAGTCACGGCGGCGATGCTTAGGGCCACCAAAGAGTACTCGTTGTTCAAGTAAAATGCTTCGCTTACGGCTGTGGGAGCGAGCGACATTCCGATTACGATGATTACCGAACCGATTACTACCGGCGGAAGAGCCACGTCAATCCATTTTTTTCCAGCAAAGCGAACGATAAG